>Ga0105357_10001429_pt1 | contig 12825 bp, 10 predicted proteins | sample GOMGulsemesocosm_4_FD_83660 | JGI IMG/M metagenome (GOLD analysis project Ga0105357, IMG submission 83660) | Methane-oxidizing microbial communities from mesocosms in the Gulf of Mexico - GOM15B Gulf of Mexico | ecosystem: Environmental > Aquatic > Marine > Cold seeps | place: USA: Gulf of...
CAAGCATACTATCGAGGCGGGGCTCTCAAAAGAGGGAATGGTTAATTACTGGAGGCATGAGCTGTCATCCGGGGCCGTCATCTTTAATAGCCAAGCCATACCAAAAACGGTTCACGCCCTCATCCTCAAGTTTACCAACGATGCCGGCGCAACAAGAGGCGCCGTTATTCCCTACGATTTTCCCAACAAAAAGGTAGATCAATGGGATCTTATTTTGCCCGTTCCCACTGGGGCCTGGAGAGGGCTATCCAGCTCCAGTAATGTCTTTGCCATTGAATCCACAATCGATGAGCTAGCACTTTTAGCAAACACTGACCCACTTATTTTTCGACAAAAACATCTTGGAAAGAGTCAGAGCCGCTTGAAAGACGTACTAGACAAAGCCGCCACGCTGTCTGCTTGGGGGGCTCGCCTACCCCACGGTAAAGGGAGAGGTATCGCATGTGGTATCTACAGAGGTACAAGCTATGTCGCCGTAGTGGCGGAGGTTAGTATCGATAAAAACAATCAATCAATTAAAGTGGACAAACTATACTGCGCCCACGATTGCGGACTGATCATCAATCCCAACTCAGTGGAATCAATGATAGAGGGAAACCTTGTTTGGGGAATTGGCATGGCGCTAAAAGAAGAACTCTATGTAAAACAGGGCCGCATGGATGTTACTAATTTCGATCGTTTTATCCTCCCTCGCATGGCCGATATTCCACCCATTGAAATTGCCTTACTGGAAGATAAAAATAACCCTCCTTCGGGCGCGGGTGAACCTGCGCTAATGCCCACTGCGGCGGCAATAGCCAACGCGGTATTTGATGCATCGGGTACGCGACCGACTCGATTGCCAATTAAATTTTCAGACTTGTAAGGAATCTATGATTACGTTAACCATCAATCAAACCAAGCACACCATTGAAGTCGCTGAAACAACGCCCTTGTTATGGGTCTTGAGAGACACAATTGGTTTAACGGGCACAAAATACGGTTGCGGAATTGGGCAGTGTGGCGCCTGTACTGTTCACCTGAATGGAGAAGCCGTTAGGAGCTGTCAAATACCAGCGCTTGCCGCGCAGGAAACAAACATCACTACTATTGAAGGCTTGTCGCCGAATAACAATCACCCTGTTCAATTGGCCTGGAAGGAATTGGATGTGCCGCAATGCGGATTTTGTCAATCTGGGCAGATTATGGCCGCCGCGGCCTTAATTAGTAAGGAGGGACAAGCCAGCGATAGCGCTATCGACCGCCATATCAGTAATATCTGTCGATGCGGCACATATTCGCGGATTAGAAAAGGCATACACCTTGCGGCTAGAATTGCGTCCGAATAAGACGAATAACACCAACTGATGTCATGGATTGATGCTCAGCCGCCTAGATAAATGCATTGCGGAGTGCGCCAGACCACTTCAAGATTGAGACAACTGCCTACTGCGCATCACAAGGCGTTTTCGCGATAAAAAAGATACCCGCAATTAGCAACAAACTTGGAATGTAGATAAAACCGAGCTTGAGGCCCAGAATCGCCATGGCGCTTTGACTCTCCGCCCCTGGATCAAAATCGAATATTCCAGCCACCGCCAAGGCGAGACCAGAACCTAAGCCTAGTCAGTTTTTTCACCTAGCCCCTTATATCTATGGAAGGGGTACAAATTTTGTTTCCTGAAAGGCGAAAATTTTATGAGACGGAGATATCGCCGAATACTCGACACGACCACACCAGGCGCTTATCTATCGAGCGAGAGAATGCCACCAACGAGCCGGCATCTTTGGAATGTCTTCACCACCTAGGAGTGCTGCCCTCATGCACGGTCTTTAGAAAGAAATAAGTCTATCACTGCATTGAGTTTCTCTGGCTGGTCTATTGGCGTTGCATGGCGGGAATTTTTGATGACCACCAGCTCAGCATTCGGCATTATATCAACGTAAGCTTGTTTACTGGAAACTGGCGTGTAGTCCTCATCTGCAGCTACAATCAGGCAGGGCATGGTTAAGTTTTTTACCTTATCGATAACGGACCACCCCAAAAAAGACTTCAATGCTCGAATGTAAATTGCGGCTGGAATTTTTGAATAATTCAGACGGAATGCTTCGACTAAATGACTTTGATCCGGCTGGGGGAATAATTTCTTACCGACAATTCCAGCCAGTTTCTTCATGCCAAACAGATGGATACAGGCAATACGAAAAAAAACGGCACATTTCATTTTATAGTTATCATAAGGGACTGCAGGCGCAGAATTAATGATTGTCATCGTCTCAACCCTTAGGGCTTCATCAACCCCCAGCTGGAAGGCAATCATGCCACCCATCGATATGCCAAGCACATGAAAACGTTCAATGTCGAGATGATTGAGTAAAGATAGAATATCTTGGCAATAGAGTTCAACACTATAGGCTTGGTCTGGCTTTTCCGACAAGCCATGCCCTCGACAATCAACCGCAATTACACGATAGCCGCGACTAAAATAATCAATTTGCGGCCTCCAGTCTTCACTGCTGGAGCCTAGACCATGAACAAGCAGAATGACCTCGCCAAGCCCAGTATCTTGATAATGAATTTCTATGTCACCGCAATTAACTAAAGGCATTACTTAGGCACTCTCGTTATAAAGATTTGAATGAAGTTCAGGCATTAAGTGATGACTAACAAGGATTAACACCCAACGAACTTTTCAATCTACCCTATTCCTTGGCCTGAGGAAAACCGCCACACACTACCAACCGGTATGCCCCCAGCACTTATTCATGTTTTTAGTATCCTCGATTTAGATCGACCGTTGTAGGCAGCACTTTGTTAGCCCTATATTGAAGTATATTATCCGCCACAATTTGACTTGCGGTGAGCATATTCGTTGGCGCTGAGATATGTGGCAGTATGCTTATCTGCGGGTGGCCCCATAAAGGGCTAGATGAAGTTAGCGGCTCTTGCTCAAAGACGTCTAATACCGCGTGACTCATCTTTCCGCTGTCTAATAATTCGAGTAATGCGGTGTAATCGACTACTGGACCTCGGGAAAAGTTGATCAACTTTGCGCCCACCGGTAGATTCGAAAGTAGTGGTTTGTTCAACAGCCCCTTAGTCTCGGGAGTAAGGGGCAGTAGGTTTATCAGTATATCTGTTTGCTCTAGGGCTAGGGGTAAGTGCTCTAAAGAGGAAAAACTGTTCGCTGAACTAATGCTTTTTTTACGGCGACTCCAGCAACTGACCTTATAATTTTGTTGCAATAATACTTTTATGGAAGCTAAGCCTAAGGCTCCCACGCCCAATACGGTCACTCGAGTTTCTTGCGCCCTTGCACAAGGCAGTGGCCGCCAAAGTTTTTGCCCTTGCTGCAACGCGTATTGCGGCATATTGCGATGCAGGTACAAGGTCCAGGCCAGCACTGCTTCAGCCATAGTGTCAGCCAATTGTGGATCTAGCAACTTTACCAGTTGCAGCTGGTTTGCCGCTTCTCGCTGTTGATTGTGCTGCTGAATGATGGGGGCCAGTGTTTCGACTCCGGCCCATAAGCTTTGCACCCACACTAAATTTGGGAAGTTCTGCAATAGCTTCGGGTCTGGGTTGGCAACTATAGCGATGTCCACCTCCGCGGCCTGGGCAGCAGAAAACATGTCAGGCAGTAAAACCGTTTCGCCAGGCAAGATCAATTTTAGTCTTGTTAACCACAACTGCTGTTCAGTACGGTCTATACTGCTGATAAATACTATAGCGCTCATTAGATAAATACCTTGCTCAGATCTGCAAAACCTTTGAGCTCTATTGGATTACCAAAGGGGTCTAAGAAAAACATCGTGTGCTGCTCCCCCTCTTCACCCGCAAAGCGCACTGTGGGCGCAATGACAAAGTTGAATTGCTGACGTTCTAACTCTTCAGCTAGGGCTAGCCACGACTCAATTGGCAGTATAAGCCCGAAGTGCGGCATAGGGACGGCAACTCCGTCCACTAAACCCGTGTTTTGTACCGCAAAGGTCTCACCCAAATGCAGCGACAACTGATGACCGAAGAAATTAAAGTCCACCCAATTGTCGCTTCTGCGGCCCTGCTGACAACCGAGCACCTTAGTATAAAAATCGCACGCTCTGTCTAAATCGGTGACATTGAACGCAAAGTGGAATATCGACTGCATAATTTCTCCAGGCACGTCGTGACTATGTGATACCGCTAAAGTAGCAATTTCAATCAACAAGAGATACTATCTTTTTCTTATCTCGAGCATAAGAAATTATTATGGACGCTAGATTTTTACAAAGCTTAATAGCGGTTATTGAGACAGGCTCAATAGCGGCGGCGGCCCGCAAACAAAACCTCACGGCCGCCGCCGTTAGTCAGAGAATAAAATCCCTGGAAATTAGTTTAGGCTGCAGCTTGCTTTCGCGCACCGGCCACAGCGCCAAAGCCACTGAGGCCTGCCTGCGAATACTGCCTAGGTTGAAACGCATCGACACCGAAATTTCCTGCATAGCAAGCGATTTGGACAGCAAGCAGCTGAGCGGCGAGTTAAAAGTTGGCTGCATCTCAACACAACTCAATGGCTTACTGCCACGCTGTATTCAGTCTTTAGCGATCAGCGCGCCAAATTTAAAATTGCAGATAGTACCTGGCACCTCTAAGGCTTTATATCAGCAATTACAAGATCAACAAATAGACTTGGCGATTTTAGTTCAACCCCCTTTTAAACCAGCAAAAGTATTGAAAGCAGAATTACTATTTACTGAACCGCTTGCGCTGATTAGCTTACAGCCAAGCTCTCAGATCAGTAAAAGCATTAATAAGCAGCCTTTTATTCAGTACGATAAAAATTCCTGGGGCGGCGCCATTGCCAATAGTTATCTAGTTGACCAGAAGATCAATGTCACCCCGCTGTGCGAAATCGACTCTTTGGAATCTATTGCCTTAATGGTCAAACTGGGAATGGGGGCATCATTAGTGCCTCATTGGCAGGGCTTGAAAGAGCTCGCCAGCAATCTAAATATCAGTGCCATTGATGATGTAAAATACCACAGGAACATTCAGCTGCTGACGCACCGCCAGAGTGGTCGGGAACAACTGCTGGCCGAATTTAAACGGGCGCTTGCCTTAGGTTGATAAGAGCCAAACAGCAAGTGCAAGCTGTTAGCCATTCGTGACCTCGCCATCAGGCTTCACTCCTGGGTATTGAGGAGACTGCAGCCTTATAAAGGTTTTCCAGTCTTATTTCTTTTCTTTGACCTTGCTGATATTCTATCCGCTTAAAGCTAGCGTAGACTAAGTGCCATCGGATAGGCAGAAGCGGAACATATTGTATACAGGGAGTTAACATGGCAAGAACAGCTGCACGTTTAGTACTTTTAATCTCGATGGCATTTTCAGCCAATTTATTCGCAACGCCCCCACTTCAGAAATCTTTCACCTTAGAATATGGAAGATATCAAGCGCTGTCTAAAGCTCGCAAATGGTCAGAATCACTTTCACACGCTGAAAACTCTCTGAAAATCGGATTGCAGATCTATGGCGATTCGAATAAGAACGTCGCGGCTTTGTCATACAATTACGGTTTAAATTTAATCAAGCTTAGAAAGTATACGGAGGCGGAAACGGCTCTAATTAGAACGCTCGAGTATTACAAAAATATTCAGGGCGAAGAATCCAACGAATATTCCATGGTACTACTGGATCTTGGAAAAATCACCAATAGCCCATCTAACGATGATTACTTTAAGCGCGCACTCGCTATTACAGAAAAAAACTTTGGAAATCCATCGAAGGAATTTGGCAAAGCCTCGACTGACATTGGTGTTAGCCTTTTAAACACAAACAAAAAGAAAATGGCGAAAGACTATCTCTATAAAGGGTTTTCAGCTCTTGAAAAAAGTGCGGGCCCCGCTTCACCTTATACGGGCTATGCGGCCTACCACCTTGGCAAATGGGCACTTAGCTCCAGAAGCTCTAAAGAAGCCATATTATATCTTGAGAAGGCATTGATTAGCTTTAAAGACCCTAACAGGCCATCAAATCAGATTGAACTCTCAACCCATGGGCTTCTTGTTAAGGCTTATGAGTGGACAGGAAAAAGAGACAAAGCCACAAAACACGGCCTGGCGATTGGACGTATGTCTCCGCGCAATGACACTCAGGAACATCAGCCTCTGGTAAAGGTTGTGCCTACTTACCCGAAAAAAGAACTGCAGAAAAGAAAAGAAGGTTCTGTCATTGTTGAATTTGATATTGATAAAGACGGATTCGTCGTTAACCCAAAGGCGGTAGAAGTCAATGGTTCAAAAGCTTTTATTAGACCCGCAATTAAAGCCGTGAGGAAATTTCGATACGCTCCAGCCTTTGACAATGGAGAACCTGTTCGCGCTTCCGGAGTGAGAAATAAAATCATCTTCGCGCTCGCTAAGTAGAACTCGAGGTGGGAGAGTTTTTACTCTGACCCTAATTCAGCTTATCAAGCGAGTCTTCTTGAGTTTCCGCGACCCAGTCCATCAGTTTTTGTTTCATTGAGGCAACAAGTTTTGGATGCTGCTCTGCAAGATCAATGCTTTCTGAAGGATCGTCTAACAGGTCAAATAGCTGCCACGTCTTGCCCGCATCACCACTGTAGAGTTTGTATTGATTATCTGACAAAGCGTATTGAAGTTGGCTCCTGTCAGCACCGTATTTAACGCCGCGAATCGGCGACTGAAAGGCAATCGCTTCGGGCCTCAACCACTGCTGCCCAGTGATAATCGGCAGTACATTTAAACCGTCCAGCACCGCTTGTTGCCGATCCTGTTCCAGCCCAACCGCGGCGAGAACCGTGGGATAGATATCGCTTGTGGACAGGGGGGCTACCACCACTCTCCCGCCGGGGATTTTTGCTGGCCATTCAACAATACCCGGCACCCGTATTCCGCCCTCCTTCAATTCCGCCTTTTTGCCACTGAAATGGCCGGCAGAATTGAAGTTGTGAATATAGGATGGGCCGTTGTCAGAGTTGAACCACAGAAGTGTGTTCTCGGCGATACCGAGCGTTTTCAGTTCCTGGCGCAAACGACCTACCTGTCGATCCATAGCCGTCAAGGCGCCATACCAGTGCTGAGCCTGAATGTCCTGATCTTTATACAATGCCCGATCTCTGTTCCCTGCCACAACGGGCGTGTGTGCAGTATGAAACCAGACAACAGCGAGAAAGGGTTGTTCGGCCTCAGACTTACGCGCTATAAAATCCAAGGCTCGACCCATCACGATCGCTGCCGCGTCGCCCTCAAGCCATTCATCTACCATTTCACCGGGCCCCGTCCAAAAGTTATCCCTCCAGCGATACCCCTTGCTTTGCTGCCCTTTTGCAACAGCTTCGGTTTGCACAAACCGATAGCTCTCGCTGCCGTAGCGACCACCCACTTGATAATAGGGGTTATAGGTCGGCATCATAGACTCAGTAGAAAAGCTCTCGTCAAAACCGTTTTCCCAAGGTGGTGAGTAGTGTTGAGGGTTTGCCATCTCGCCTTTGAAATAACTTTGGTTAACCGTTTGACTGAGTTCGCCGACGTGCCACTTACCGAAGTGCGCGCTGTGGTAACCTGCAGATTTCAGAGCCTCCGCCAGGGTAATTTCGCTGTCCGGCAAATGACCTTCGCCGGCCCATTCAATGCCATACCGGAAGGGATGTCGACCGGTGAGTGTACTGCCACGCGTCGGCGAGCACACCGGAGAGGCGGCGTAAAAGCGATCGAGCCGAACCCCCTCCTTCGCCATGGTATCCAAGTGCGGTGTTTGCACAATCGGATTTCCATTGTAGGCAACATCACCCCATCCCTGGTCGTCAGACATGACCAATATAATGTTGGGTCGCGAGAAATTTCGTTTCTCAGCACTCAAGTCGCCGGATAAACAAAGAACAACTAAAATGGATAAATACTTCGCGGTTTTGGAGAAAGGCCAGGCGAACCGATGGCAATCTTCCGCATTCACATCATGCATACTTACACGTCCTTTTTGCCAATTCATTCACCTTATTGGAACATGTAGCTAAGGCATTTATCAGGCTATCTAATCGAGATATTTTATCAATCCTAACCTCAGAATCGAAGACACCTGTACTAATCGGCAATCGGTTTACGGGAGGGGAAATGATCTAACAAGCCTGTCGCTTTGCGAGGAAAAAAAATGGCCCTCGCTTTCGCAGAGGGCCAAAAAAAGGCCAAACACAAGGCTTACACGCTTTCCTTACAAGACAACTTTAAACTAGAACTTAACTTTCAAGCCTGCGTATATCTGACGGCCAGTCACATCAAAGACTGAACCATTAGTATTGGTTCCCTGCTCAGAATACTTGTGATTGAAACCCATACTAACAGGCTGTTCATCAAACAAATTGTTTGCGCCCACATACACGTTAATGATGTCAGATAATTTATAACTGCCGCGCAAGTCTACCAGGAAGGAAGAGTCAATAACGTTCAGGTTATCGTTCAACTGAACACCGTCATTACGATCATTGGTCTCATCCCAATAGCGAAGCTGGGCAAAGATGTTGAAGTCGTTAAGGTCGTACGACAAACTTGTTGTGAAACGCATTTTCGGGAATAAGACCTCTCCCTTCAGCTCTTGAACATCCCCGTCCAAACCAATCACATCATACTTATTTAGGAAGTTGGCAGAGAAGGCAACATTCATATTACCGGGGCCTACACTTCCCAGGAAGTAAGAAACTTCTAAATCAATACCGCTGGTTTCAATCGTGTCTTCATTGTTAGCTACCGCCTGCACATCAAGTACAGGGCCCGTGTTGGGGTCACGGAAGACCAGGCCGCCACAACTATCATCGAAACTTCCGGGCGCCGCACTGTAGCAGCGGTCCAAAATTACAGAACCATTAGGCACTCGAATGGCGTCTTCGATTTTGATGTCATAGTAATCTAAGGCGACCGATAGGTTTTCTACGGCCATTGGCGTGAAGACAATACCCAGGGTCGAGGACTCAGCGGTTTCTTCTAGAACGTTTGGAGAACCGGTGTTGTAACTGGTCACGTTCTGAGATTCAACCTGCGTCAATGCAAACGAACCATCCGTATTTATGCGATCCTGAATTTGCTGAATCGATCGACAGTTGTCAGCCACATTACCCGAAGCGGTAGCGTCAACACCGTTGCATGGATCGACAACAATACTGGCGTTGGCCACTCGACCGGCAAAAAGATCGCTGATATTCGGCGCTCGAACCGAGGTAGATTGTGCCGCCCGAATACGCAGAGATTCACTTATCGGTGCGTCCAGCCCCACTTTCCAAGTCGTTGTCCTACCAACCGTCGAGTAGTCGCCTGAACGGAAGGCAATATCCATATTCAGTTTTTCGGAGATGGGCACATAAAGCTCGCCAAAGAAATCTACAACATCGAACTCACCACTGGTAGGCTCAATATTGTAACCGCGAGTAATACCTTTCTGACGCAAACCGTCGGGCGTTTCGCTGCCTTGCTCTTCGCGGTATTCAACACCGGCGGCAAAACTGATGGTATTGTTTCCCAACTGAAACGGTAGGTCACCGGATAAGACACCAGACAAAACTAACTGCTCGACTTCACCTTTCAAACCGGTTTCTGCGTAGAGGTAATTCACCGCATCAGGTGAGATATCAACAATGCCTGCCTGACCGGCTACACTATCAAGCGTATTAAAAGGATTAAACGGTACACAACCACTGATACGAGCGGCCGCATCTGCGCACATGTAACCGCCGCTGCCATCTGCAACCATATCTAGTGCCAAACGCGCACGCTCCAGATTGATATCACCAAAGTCTGTTTGATTCTGTTCCGTAACGCCGTAAGTTCCATACAAACTGAAAAATAGATCATTCGTTAATTCGTAATCAAAAGAACCTGCGAAGCGGAAAGTGGTTCGAGTATTGCCAGAACCGCGTCCTCCCAATTCAACGGTGCGGCGGAAGGTGCTCAATTCATCCAGCGAGGTGACGCCTCCACCTTGTAATAAAGCGCCTGCAGTACTGCCAGCCCACAATGGGTGTGTCGCCAGAGCCATATTGGATGCGCCACCACGATTTACTTTATAAACATCGTTCACGATACTTAAAGGTATAGGTTCAAAACTCGCGCGAGATTCTACTCGGGCATAATTCATTTCAATCGTGGCCGTAGCTTTCTCGCTGATGTCCAATTTTAAACCCGCCGCTGCGAAATTGCGGGTCAGCGGTATGGCCAAAGAGCGATATTCATTAAAATTAAGGCGATCGGTTGTCGCTAAATCACGACCTCCATCAAACGCACTGCCGTCGCCTTTGATGCTCATGCCACCGCCGATCAAGCGTGTACCAGGAATATACGAAGAACCTTCGAACATTAAGGTATCACCGAGGCCATCACCGTCCGTATCGATAGCTTTTTGACTGTAGCGGGAAAAATCCCGATCACTGGATTGCAAGCCCTCATCGTTAGAATGACCAAATGAAAACCAGACATTACCGCCGTCAAAATTCTTACCGAGCGTCAAACTGATGTCTTGTTTTTCGCGGTCACTCTCTGAAGACTCCGAAAACTGAGTGTTGAGTTCGACACCTTCAAAATCAGTTTTGGTAATGATATTGATCACACCCGCCACTGCATCAGAGCCATAGGCGGCAGATTGACCACCGGTGAGAACATCAACCCGCTCAATCATCGTTGTAGGAATGGTATTCAAATCGACCCCGTAACCCGCGCCGGCAGACATACCTGAAACATAGCGGCGACCGTTCACTAACACCAGGGTGCGAGACGTGCCGAGGTTGCGCAGTGCCGTGGTACTGATGCCGCTGCTCTGGGGGACATTAACGTTAACACTGGTGCCTGTGACATCGCCGGTTATAGAGGGAATACGGCTGAGTAGATCCCCCACATTAACCGCGCCGACACCTTCGATGGCTTCGGCGTTCACGACGCTCATGGGTGATGACGAGTTAAAGCTGTCTTTACGGATGTGTGAGCCCGTTACAACAATCTCTTCCAGATCGAAATCATCTCCTTCAGAGGCGTCATCGGCCCAGACTTGGCCCGCCGCTGCGATGCAAACAGCCAGTGCTGTTTTCATGAAACGTTTTTCGAATGCTCTTTTACTAAGGTGGATTCTGTCGCTCATTTCTACTCTCCAGTTGCTTATTTAAAATCTTTATAAGTATTTCTACAACAAGGTCTTAGCTATTTCACAATGCAATCATACCATCTGCCTGTTATACCAGCATACCTAGTATATTTTCACCTTGTCAACTACAAGTACACGTCCATTTCTATCTTTAACACCCGCTTTCCGAAATAAGAAAATAATTTGTAACTGCTTGATTTATATATAATACTTTTATATGAACCGAAAAATCACAAACCTCAATTCATTATTTCAATTGCCAAATCACCCAGGCGCAACACCTAGAGCTGAATACTCAATAACTTGCTCAACTGACCGCAATCACCTGATTTTGATAATCAAAAAAGCCCACTGCATCCAAGTCCGCCTTCAGGCTCAGTAATTCCGGTTCAGACAAATTTTGAAACGGCGTACGGTTTTGCCCCAAATCCAGTCCCATTAGTTTCATGACCTGCTTGCCACCGACGATGTTGCCACGGTATTTGCAGATCACGTCGATTAAATCCATTGACTTGAACTGCAAGCGGCGGGCCTCTTCAATATTGTTGTCCCTATAGGCAGCACGAATACCCATGTATAAATTTCCTGCGTAGTTAAATGTGCCGCCAATACAGCCAAGGGCTCCACCGAGCGCCAGGGAAGGCAGCAAGGTTTCATCCTGGCCGTGCAGCATGTCAAACTTGCCATCGGCGTAACGACGACATTGGGTAAATTCATACAAACTTTCAAAAGTGTATTTGATGCCGGCAAAATTAGGGATGCGACCATCCACGGCTTTCAGAAATGGCAGCATCGGCAGATTCACCCCGGTGAATGCGGGAATATGATAGAAATAAAACGGTAAATCCGGCGCGGCGCTAGCGATCTCTTCGCAGTATTGAACCAATTCTTCTATCCGGCCAATTTTGGGAAAGGTCGGCGCCATGCTCCCTATTCCCCATGCGCCAATTGCCTGAGCATGCTCTGCCAGCTTTTTACTCACTTTCACCGAGTTGGTGCCCACGTGCACAATCACCTTAAAGCCCTGCGGACTGGCTTCCACCCACTTTTCCGCGCTACGCATGCGCTCTTCGTCGCTCAGTAAGTGACCTTCACCGGAAGATCCATTAACAAACACACCAATAACGCCGCACGCTTGCAGGGTTGCAATATAGCTTGGAACGACATCCAGGTTGAGCTCTCCACTGGCGTCAAACGCGGTAAACGGGGCATTGATCATGCCATCAATCTTTTCTATATCTCTTGTCACTACGCTACTCACGAAACACTCCTGCTGCACACTATGTCTAAATACTAAAGGCGACGATTCTCTGAAGACAAACATCGAGATAGAGAACAGTCATGCCATTGGCCTGTTATACCACTATACCAAGATTCAACCCGACGTCAATTACCGATTTCCTCTAATTGCACAATTTTTTACGCCTGCGGGAAATAAAACTGCACAGAAGTGCGGCGACAAATAAACAAGAAACAACGGAGACTGACAGTGCCTAAATACCGCCCATTCAGAAAGGGGGCGGAGAGAGATAAGATTTTAAACTAGCCCACATCCAGCGATGTAAGCCCCTCATCAAAATACCCATGCTGCCCTACCAATAACTGATTTTTGGCGTGGGCCCAGCGATAATAAGCTAAACCCTCCAGCTCGCAAGCAGCGTCTTCATCCAGTATAAACACAACATTTTCATGCAGCTGAAGTGCCGACGCTGGGCACATAGCGCTCA
>Ga0105357_10001431_pt1 | contig 12807 bp, 11 predicted proteins | sample GOMGulsemesocosm_4_FD_83660 | JGI IMG/M metagenome (GOLD analysis project Ga0105357, IMG submission 83660) | Methane-oxidizing microbial communities from mesocosms in the Gulf of Mexico - GOM15B Gulf of Mexico | ecosystem: Environmental > Aquatic > Marine > Cold seeps | place: USA: Gulf of...
AGGATTGGGTATTAAAGTCGATGCTTACTTAAGTGATTTACCCCAGGTCGATGTATTACTGGTGCCTAGCGCTTATGATATGGCTGCGTTGCTGGGCAATAAGGAACTACTGCAATACATTGTATCCGTGCGAAATGCCGGGAAGTGGCTGGCCAGTAACTGTTCCGGTGCGTTTGTATTGGCGGAGTCTGGCGTGCTTGACGGTAAGTCGGCGACAACATGGTATGGCGGTGAAAGCAGTTTTCAGCGCGCCTACCCGAAAGTGAAAGTCCAGCATAATGCCAATTATGTTATCGACGATAAGATAATCAGTTCTAACGGCAGCCTTGTTAGCTACCAGGCCGCTCTTGTTTTACTGGAACAATTAGCCGGACCTTCAAAGGCTAAAGAGGTTAAGGATACTCTACAGTTGGGGCGCTTATTGAATTTTTAGGGCTTAATCGATTGTACCGAACTGGTCATCTTGTGTTCTTTTTTACGATCAAAGATTTTTGACATTAAATTGTTTGCCCCGTATTTTGGGTTGTCCATGAGTATGTTGCCATGCTCGACTTTAACGGGCAGCCCTTCGATTTGGAGGCGCCGAGGCAGAGGTTCCACTAAGGCCAGAGTGACCTTAAGTACGGCCTTGTTGTTTTCAAACGGGGTGGACAGCCGAGAGGGTAGGCCGCGAATCAATGTCACTGGCTGGCTGATATAACCTTTCGCGCGAAACCCATTGGGGAAAACAATATCGACCTCGTTATTTAATTCTGTGAAATCGATAAATTTAGGCTCAAGATACGCGAAAATTTTAACCTCAGATCGTGCAGATAAAAACATAAGTTCTTGACCAGCTACAACGATATCACCTTGGGACGCTGCAATATCAGTGACGACGGCTGAATCGCTCGACCGTATAGTATAACGGTCTCTTTCTGCCTTGAGCCGAACCAGCTGTAACTTGAGTGCCCGAACTTGGGAAACTTGACTACCACTAATTTTCGCTTGCTGTTGGTCTCGGTGATCTCTTAAACGTTCTGCTTCGGCGTCTTGTAGCCATAAGCCGGCCTGAAAATTCAGCTGTTGCATATTAGCCAGTAAATCACTGTCTATTATTTTCTCTTGATGCAGTGATCGATATTCGCCCAGTAGCTTATCCATATCTTCTTTATGAGCTTTGGCTGAATCGACTTTATCTGAATACACGGGGTCAAGCTGGATGCTTTTTCCCGAGCTGTCGGCGCTGAGTGTTTCAATTTCACGCTCCAGCTCTTTTATCTCAGCATCGAGAACTGGAGTCTCTATGCGAATTAAAGGTTTCAATATGCCGGTGTTGTCACCAACCTCGACAAATATCTTTTCTATGATACCACTGCCTGGGCTCACTAGCTTTTGAGATGTCATGGAAATAACACCCGGAGAGTTTACAATTATCCAGCTGTAGTAAAGCCAAGCGGCAAATAAAATCAACGGACTGAAGGCCAGTCCAAGAATCAGATACCAGCGCACCTTATAAGCGGCCCGTTTGGCCGGCGCATAGTTTAACTTCACGCCAAGCTCTTGGGTGGGGTCAGTTTTTTTAAGTGGGCTAAAACGAATGTTCATTAGAATCGATTGCCTCGTTTCAGCACCCACCAAGGGGCCATCGAGCTCTCTTCATGGCCTCGACGGAAGACTTCATTCATCAAACAGAAAACACACCAGAATCGCATGAAAAAAGTGTATATAGGAAATAGAGGCAGATAGATCAATAAAAACAAATCTTCCTTTGGGCGCTCAGATACTAAAGTCATATGGATAATAAATAATACTGAAGTGGTGAAAAAATACAGGCCGTATAGAAACATCCAAAGGGCTATAAAAAAATCAAACGGATAAATAACAAATGTCCATAAGCTGTAGAGCAAGACTAATATTGGCAAAACGATATTTTGGCCCACCCCATATATCAAAGTGTATATAAAGGTTTTTTTACCGAGTAAATGAGGCGATAAAGATTTAGAGTGCTTGCGTAAATATAGAAACAGTAAGTCGCCGTCCCAGCGTAATCTTTGCATCAGCAGGTCTTTAGCGCTAGCGGGAACATCGGTGTGCCCAATAGCCAAAGGTGCAAAGCCGAGGCGCATGTTCTTATGGCGCCGGAAATATGATTTAAGCCGAACTGTTAAGTCTAAATCTTCAGCGGTGTGGGTATCCCAGCCGCCGATATGACGTAAAAAATCTTTTCTAAACGCACCAAAAGCACCTGAAATATTGTTTAACAAATTCCATTCTGACAAACCATTTTTGATGGTCTGCATCGACAATAAATATTCAATGCCCTGCATGCGGCATAGTAGATTTTCGCTACTATTTCGGGCGCGTAAGGCGCCGCCCACAGCTGGGACATTGGGATCATCAAACTGGTGAACGATCTCTTGAACCATATCGTTGTCAAAAGACGTGTCGCCATCGACGTTGATTAAGATCTCACCGCGGGCATTGGCAAGCCCAGCATTAAGCGTTGACACTCGCCCGCCACGTTGCCATTTGGGTAAAATAACGAGCTCTCGGTTCGGGCGTTCAGCCACATCGGCTACTTTTGATATGGCGGCTTGGTAGGTATCTTTATTAACACTGGCGCCGTCGATTACTGCAATGATCTCGATCTCACCCTTGTAAATTTGTTCTGCCAGCGTGTCGATGGTTTTTATGATCGCATCGCCTTCTGAATAACAGGTAATAACGCAGGACACTTTAGGGTTAGTTCTGGATTCTTTAGAAAATGATTTTGAATGACGGCGCTGATGCCATCGTAGGCAGCCCACAACCCCCATTAGCATCAACGGAAATTCAAACAACACCATCATGGGGATGAAGATCAAATTGGGTAATTGATCAAAAAAATTGAGATAGGTGTTTATGGTCCAAAATATTATGCCATCAATCATGATCAAGCTCTACGTCATTGATTTGATCTAACAGCCATTTTTGAACGTTGCTGGGCAAAGCTTTGTCGGGTAGCCCGAAATTACGAATCTTTAATTGTATTGTTGAGTTTTCATTGGCCTGCTCCACTGCTGCTATTTTACTGGCAATGATATCCATAGATTTTAATGAGGTGTGGCACAACATTAAAATAGCTTTGTCTGCATCTACACTGACAAAAATATCTGTCTTACGGATCATTGCTTGTAAGCGTCCTTGAATTTCTTCGGCTTTCTCAAGGGTTGCCCTCTCGCCTATTTCTACCACACTTTGTGCTAAGCCCTGCCAATTCAAAAACAGTAAAACATGGTTGTGCTTATGGCGTATCGCGCTCGCATTGTTCCATTTTGTTAACCAGCTGAAATTATCAATGGATATCTCTTCGCCCCATTGGAGGGCGTGGTTATCAAAAACCCGACCTATCGTGGCAATTTGGAAGGCTGCATCACCGAGGGCGTAATCGTAGATTCGGTGTTCTGGAAGCTCCGAGGGTGAGTGGTTCGCCTGGCAGCATTGGCACTTGGCAATAACCTCACCTTCGATAAAGTGTTGAGCGCAGCTCTGGCATTTGAATCTTTCCAAAGGGCGATCGTAATCAACGCCAATATGCCTAAGTCGAGTCGAACAGGTGGGGCAGTGTAATTCGGAATTTTCTTGAAACTCTGCCTGACCGCCAATGTGCCCGCAGGTAAAGCAATGCAGCGAAATAGTCGACGCTATATCGATAGATTTACAACTGGGGCAAGTATCGACGTAATTGAGCTGTTGGCTTTGGCAAAAAGCGCACTGGCGGACTCTATTGATTAGTTTTTCAGGTCGAATAATTTCAGCATCTATCCACTTACCCATTAATACTTCGGGGGAGCTTATGCCTAGAGAGTCGAGCAGAGGGTAATAATAGTTTGAGCCTCTTGAGGGCTCCCACTTTGCTCGCAACTGAAAATCCTGGCGGGGCCACCAAAAGTTTAATAATTTATCTAGGGGGGTGATGGATTCTTGGTTGAGCAGTTGTTGTTGACGTTGGTAGAACTGCTCTAGCCAAAGAGTGTGCTGTTGGCCTAGCCATAAACCATCTGAGAGATAAGGGCTTTCATCGCTGTGTTGAACGATAAATACCGGAAGTACGCGAATACTCGCATCATTACTGCTGCGGATCTCTTGCAGCAGGTCATCTTGTACCGTCGATGGCTGTTCAACTATCAGGCAGTGGTAGCCGCTCAGTTCGATGTTACTGAGGTTGGCGCCGGTTTGAATAAGATTAATATCAACATTGAGATTAATTTGGTTTTCTAACTTTGAATTTTCGCTGCTAGTGATTACTAGTAGGTTTAGCTTAGGCATTACGTAGTCTGTTCATACTCCAGTGAAGGCGCGCACTCTACCACAATCACTGCTGTGATGTGATGCGTGGCATCTACGTTTCTAAATGGCGTTGAAAATATCAGAGAGTAGTTTTTGTTATTAATATAAAGACAGTGAGTTCGGGCTAACTTTTTTGAGGGGGATTGGTTCTTTAGTAGTGGTTTTGTGGAGGTAAAACAATTTAGACGCTATTTAACTACTGGATCGTGGTCAGTAGGCATACGTTGCTACCGTAGCAACGTATGCCTAGCTTCAAAGTGTTTATGCTTGTGAAATTTTCTTCACTTCAACCGCGACGCCATTAAGTGCAGCGTTACCCGAAATACGATCGTAGTACTTCTCGTCGGTGAGATCGTTACAGTTCACGCCTTGCTGCTGATTGGCGATCTCCATTTCCACCCCTTCGCGGGAACTATGGCCCCAGCCGTGAGGCAAGCTAACAACACCTTGCATCATTTCATCGGTGGACTTAACTTCAACCTGCAGTTCGCCAACCCGTGAAGAAATGCTGACAACTTCGCCATCGTTGATATTACGTTCGCTTAAATCCTGTGGGTTTACGTATAGCTGCCAGCGGGCTTTGCCTTTGGTTAGGCGGTGAGAGTTGTGCATCCAAGAGTTACAGTCACGAACATGGCGGCGGCCAATCATTAACAGGCTATCACGAGTTTCATTGAGGTCGTCTTCTAGGCGTTTTACGTCGGCGGGGATGACATCAGGCAAGCAATCGACAAGGCCGTCTTTGGTGCAAAGTTGCTCAGCTAATTGTGGTTGCAGTGGGCCAAGATCAATACCATGTGGCTTGTCTTTCAGGGCTTGTAAATCTAGCTTCAGATCGTGCCCTGCTTGTTCGCCATAAGGGCCCATCTTCAGGCCCATATCGATAATGTGGTGCGGGGCCGGGAGAGGTTTGAAATCAACTTGCTTCAAGCTTGCGAGTGCTTTGGCTAAACCATTAAAGATTTCCCAATCGTGCTTAGCGCCTGGGGCCGGTTCAAATACAGGCTCGTTGTATCGCGTGGTATTGCGAACGGCCAGTTTGTGAAAGGCCAAGTCGTAGTGGTCGTGTTCCAAGCTGCCAGTGGGCGGCAAAATTAAGTCGGCGTGGCGGGTCGTCTCGTTAATATAAATGTCGATGGCGACCATAAAATCGAGGCCTTCAAGCGCGGTGTCGACTAACCTGCCATTTGGTGATGATGAAACGGGGTTACCCGCCATGATGAATAAGCCTTTTGCTTGGCCTTCACCCTCAGTGAGCATTTCTTCGGCCATGACCGTTGCAGGGATCTCGCCATTAAACTCTGGCAGACTACTGACTCGGCTATGCCAGCGACCAAAGTTACCGGTTGTCGGATCCCCCGGTCGCACCATGCCGACAGCAGCTTGGGCTAATAAAGTGCCGCCTACGCGATCTAGGTTGCCGGATAAAATGTTAATGATTTGGATGGCCCAGTTACACAAGCTGCCATAACGTTGAACGGATATCCCCATACGACCATAAAGCGCAGCTTTTGGGGTATTGGACAGCTGACGGGCTAGGTCACGAATCTCTTCGGCACTTAAACCGGTAAGGTGAGCAATTTTTTCTGGGGCAAAGTTTTTAGCCAAACCTTCAATTTCATCAATATTTTTGAGCAGGGGCTGTAAGTGGCCAAGGCGGACCAGGGACTCGTCGAATAAGGTGTGAATAACCGCCATCAGAGCAAAGGCATCGGTGCCGGGCTTAATGGCTAAATGTTCACTGGCAACATCGGCGGTTTCGGTGCGGCGGGGGTCGATAACAACAACCTTACCATCGCGCTTTTGTATCGCTTTGATTCGCTTGCCGATATCGGGCACGGTCATCATCGAGCCATTGGAGGCCATTGGGTTGCCGCCCATGATGACAAAGTAATCACAGTTGTCGATATCGGTGATTGGCACACCCAGCTGATGGCCGTACATCAAATAGCACATCAACTGAATTGGTAGCTGGTCTAAAGAGGTCGCTGAAAAACGGTTTTTACTGCGTATTAACTTCGATAGCATGGCGCCATGGGTCAGGCTGCCATAGTTATGTACGTTGGGGTTGCCCGCGTAAATAGCCATGCCATTGTCGCCGTGTTCGCTTTGGACCTTGTGGATACCTTGGGCGGCCAATTCGAAGGCCTCATCCCAAGATATCTCTTGCCAGCGGTCGCCGACTTTTTTCAGCGGTGCGCGAAGGCGCTCTGGATCATTATGCAGATCTTGCAACGCGACGGCTTTAGGGCATATATGGCCGCGACCCAGAGGGTCATCTTTGTCGCCTTTGATCGAAAGAATTTGGTCGCCCTGGGTTTTGATTTCTATGCCGCAAACGGCTTCACATAGGTTGCAGGCACGGAAGTGGCTTTTTATTTCAGCTTCAGACATAACAGGCTCACGGTTTATCAGATTCGGGTGTATCAGGATTATTTTGTTATTATGAGTTCTTGATAGTAAGACTCTAGCTTGGCCGAAACTGGGCTGATTTAAGTACTTGTACAGCATGCTTCGGACAGCCAAATTACTGCCCTTAACAATATTCTTGAGAGCCATTGAATACAATGGTGAAAACTGCCAGAGGTCAAGCAATGGGTTCAGAAGATAACAGGAGCACAGTAGAGCTCAAAACGCTAACGGGGTTACCCTTCTACCCTGAATTGGTGAGCGAGCGTTTACGGATACGCCATTGGAAGGCGTCTGATATTGATGCTTATGCAGCGTTGTGTGCTGATGAGGACGTCATGCTTCACTTGGGGGGCGCCGCTTTCGACCGCTTGGGAAGCTGGCGCCATATGGCCATGATGGTTGGTCACTGGCAGTTGTTAGGCTACGGTCATTGGGTACTTGAAGATAAGCACAGTGGCGAGTTCGTCGGCCGAGCCGGCTTTTTAAACCCTGAGGGTTGGCCTGGGTTTGAGCTTGGCTGGACAGTCGCTAAGGAGCACTGGGGTAAAGGCTATGCAAAAGAAGCGGCCCGAGCAATATTGGCTTATGTTTTCTCGCGGCACGATCAACATGAGGTGATTAGCCTAATACACCGTGACAATAAGGCTTCTATCGCAGTTGCTTTAAATATTGGCGAGACGTTTGATCGAGAGACTGAGTTGAAGGGGGAGGTGTGTTCGGTTTATCGCATTACTCGAGACGAGTACCTCTCTCGAATGACCTAGGGGGTTCTATTCGTGCAGGCTTGCTTTGATGTCAGCCCATAAGGCTGCATAATTTTTGAGAAGCTTAGGGCTCTGACTCAGTGTTAATAAGTCGAGCCTATAGTGCTAGCGCTAGTCTTCGCTATCAACAGGGGCGTCTGCACTGCCTGCTGCATCAGCGTCATCAGCTACTGGGGCTTGGCTCTCAGGTGCATTTTTAGCCAATTTACTCAGTCGTTTTTCTTCTTTCTTCTTCTTCTTTGCAATTTCTTTCTGTCGCTTTTCAAACGAGTAGTTGGGTTTTGCCATAAGAGTTCTCAATGTGAATTTGGATGTGGAGAGTATAGCGTACGTTAGAGGGCCATGGCTTAATCGCAGGGCTACGAAACGCTAATTCCATGTCGACAGCTTATGTCATGACGCCTGGGCGATAGGGCTTAGTGCTCTGCGGGCCCTTTTGATAAGAGAGCTTAACATTTTTAGCCGTTAATCCCTTCTTGTCGGCATGACACTCAAACTCGACTGTGGCACCAACCTTTAAAAACTGACAATTCAGGAGGTCTGCTTTGCGTACCATTATGTCTGCACCGCCGCCGTTATCGAGAAAACCAGATTCTTTATCCCGAAACCATTTTTTAACTACTGTTTGCAATGCTTCACCTATAATTTAGTCTGTATCAATTTCATTTATCACCAGCATCCCCACCGTCTGGGAGACACCAGTCACTATTCTCATGTTCTTAACCACTTAATGCAATTCTTTGTGCTTAGTGAGGCGAAATAAGCGGCATTCTTTGTTTGATTGAGCCCTATTATTTCGAATCAGCTTCCATTTTCGCCTTTAGATCGGCGAAAGGGTTGAACGTGGCGGCCTTCAGCTTCGTCTCTGTTGTGCTGCCATAGCGCACCAGGTTCTCAAATTTTGTATGTTCCTCGTCATGGCAATAAAGGCAAAGCAACTCCCAGTTGCTGCCATCGGAGGGGTTGTTGTCGTGATCGTGATCTCTATGGTGAACCGTTAACTCAGATAGGTTTTTACGTTCAAACTCTCGTGTGCACCGACCGCAAATCCACGGGTATAGTTTTAAGGATTGTTCCCGGTAACCCTTGGCGCGCTTGGCGTTGTACTCTTGTTGATCTGCTAGCACCTGGTCGATTGTTTTTTTCTGGCCGGTCATTGGCTCACCCTGAGGTTTAAATTTGGATTGTCTGATTGTATATTTTGGGTCAATAGATCAGTACATCTAAAGTGTAGCGGTATTTACCCATTTTACAGAATTGAAGAGCCCTATCGATAGGCGACATTAACTCAGATGTGCGGTTAGCTTTAAGATAAGCGCCATACATCACGAGCCCAGTGCCAGATTGACTCTGCAACCTCTTCTTTGAGCCCTTCGGTTGGCGACCAAGTGTGAATCACGTCTTCTTGGTTTACCGCAAAGTAGCCATCTTTGTAGGCGCATACTGGCAGTAATTCTCGAGATAAACCCAGGTCCCAAGCCTGTGCAGTAACTTCGGCAAGATAGGTGTGAGAGCTAGGGTCAGCAGCCGTCATTGGTTCTAAGGAGCCTATGACAAGGTCGCTGGCGTAGAGCAAAAACTGCCGATATAGATTTGGGATAGGCAGCAGTAATTCCTCTGAAATATCCACCAGCTGATCGTGTTCGGGCAGCTCTAAAGGCACTGGTACATCTTGGCTGTATGCCTCTAGCAGCTCAATAATTTCTTGGTAATCTTCATTTAATTCCATCGGCCTACCACATCAAATCGTCAGGGACTTGGAAGTCAGCATATGGATCTTCCTCATCGACTTGGGTGGCGACACTGCGAGTATTTTGCAGAACGATCAAGCTATCGTCACGCTGGGCGATTTTCTCTGCCACGGCTTGGGGAACCAGCTCGTATTGGTTGCTCTTCTCGTCCTTCGCTTCGCTTTGTTTCACCACAACAGCAATTTGCCCGCGCGCCAACTGACCCTGCAGCTCATCGGTGACGTAGAACTTTTTAATCTTCTTGTTGTGGGTGAACGAATAGGCGATCTGACCGCCACTGCGAGAGATCTTATGGTCATCAATTAACTGCTTGATCTGAGCGCCGATAGCTTTGGCTTCAACTACTTGCTGGCGCTCTATGTTTAACTGCTTCGCTCGCTCAGCTTTAGCCGCTTGATTTTGCTTAACGGCTTCCTTTACCTCGTCGACCTGTTTGTGACCCTTGGGGGCCTGTTTGGCCTTTTGGCGTTTTTCTTTGCTGAGGGCTTTAGCTTTCTTTTTATCGACTAAGCCCGCGCCCATTAATTGATCTTGTAGAGAATTGCTCATTGCCCCAGACCTTGCGTTGTTTTTAAAGCAGCATTATACCCAAGCTTGTCTGCTTGTGCCTATGTAGGCATGCAATTGTTAATCGTTAGGTTCTTTATGTCACTGGCAATACCTCCAGAAAATAGAGTGAGGTAGCTGGGTGTACAGTACAATAGGAGGCATGGCGACTTCAATATTAGGCGCTAGAGAATCCAACTGTGATGGTATGTAATCATCCTGATGCAAGGTATCAGTGCGCAGCGTGGAGGGCTTTCAATAAGTTGATCTATTTGGCGTCGCTAGTATCCGCAATAACTCAATCTTATCGGCGTAATTTTAGGCTAACAAGATCGGGAATGTGATTACTGGTATACTCCGCTCAATTGTATTAATGATTCTCAGCATTGCTGTTGGTTTAGCATGCAGGTAACAATGATATTTCACCTATTTCACCTATTTCACCTATTTCACCTATTTCACCTATTTCACCTATTTTAGACCAAACAAGGATCGTTTCATGTTTGTTTTTTTTGATGGCCAGATTGGCTTAGTTCTATTTTTGTCTTTTTGTTTATTAACACTGCTATTTACTTATCCTAGATGGGCCAAATACTCTTTGGTTTCTTTAGGGGCTATTTGGATAGTTTTCTACTTAGCGTATATTTCATCAGATTACTTCACCGGTAACGGAATTGATGATGCAGCAATTTATCATTTGTGGTACGGCTTAGGCGGTGCTGGTTTCATGGAGTATCTTGGCTTGATTGTAGGGGTTTCAGCTGCGCTGCTCGTGCTAGTTGGAATTCTTTTTGTCGCTATTTCTAGGCCGGGGTATTTTCTTGCCGAGTCGCCGGCAATATTTTCATCAGCCCCCTTGCTAGTTCTACTAGTTTCCTTTTTGTTTAATCCGGGTTTACGCGATTTAAAAGATCTCAATTTGGTAAATATTTCTAGTGACACTGAGGTTAGTGACTTTCATGAGTTTTACCTCCCCCCCCAAGTAAGTTCTATTAGTAAGTCCAAAAAGAATCTAGTGTTTATTTATGCAGAAAGCCTAGAGAGAACTTATATGGATGAAAACTTGTTTCCTGGCTTGTTGGAGAATATTAGATCGCTGGAAAAAAAGGCGACACATTTTACCAACATCAAGCAATTAAGAGGGACGGGTTGGACTATTGGAGGTATCACCGCTAGCCTTTGTGGTATTCCTTTGATTACCCCTTCGCATGTAAATTCGATGTCTGGGTTAGAGGGGTTCCTCTCGGGCGCTAGCTGCTTTGGCGACTTATTGGGCCAACAAGGTTATGAGCTCAATTTTATAGGTGGCGCCGATTTACGGTTTGGTGGAAAAGGAAAATTCTTCGAAACTCATGGTTTTAAATCTGTAGAAGGGCGAGAGGAACTCAAAGGTAAATTAAGCAATAAGGGATACCTGTCATGGTGGGGTTTATATGACGATGTGGTCTTTGATATGGCATATGAAAGGTTTATAGCGTTGTCTAAAAGTGAATCTCCATTTGGATTGTTTTCATTGACTCTGGATACTCATCACCCTAAAGGTCACCCCTCTAAAAGCTGTAAAGGGATGAAGTATCAAGATGGGGGAAACCCGATTCTGAACTCAGTTAAATGCTCTGATTGGTTAATATCGCGTTATATCAATAAATTAGCAGAGTCAGATTACGCCGATAATACTATTGTAGTGTTAATGTCTGACCACTTAGCGATGCGTAACACTGCTTATGACGCTCTTAAGAAAGGCGAGCGACGAGACTTATTTTTGATACTCGATTTATCCAAGCCTGAGGGTAATGCAATAGACGCGCTTGGGTCTACACTCGATGTTGGAAGTACCGTATTACCTTATTTAGGGTTCAAGGGTGAGATTGGCTTGGGAAGGGATTTACTAAAGAGCGATCAAGAAAAAACTAAGTTAATTCACCGCAAGATAAAAACCTGGGATGAAGATATATTAAAGTTTTGGGAGTTTCCTAGCATAAAGGGAAATACACTTATTGACTGGACGACCAAAACAATGAATCTTGGCGGGAAAGTAGTCAACTTACCTGCTCTTCTTGAGGTTAGGCCTAACTTGACTACGGTTGCAAGATTCCAGTTTCACAGATCTACGTACCATAAAACTTTTGCGGATGACATCAAGGATGTCAGGGAAGATTCGTATTACATTTTATTGGAATCTTGTGAAAATATTGCCTTGATCGATTCGAGTGCTCCTAGTTCAGGGTTTTGTACGTTGGCAGGCAGTAAGGGCGTGACGCATTCGCTAATGGTGTTAAAAGAAAAACAAACATTCTCGGCGCGTGAGTTGCGTCAGCTCATGGGAATGATTTAAGAGCCTTGCTACTTTTAGGCCTCTATTTTCCCTCAGAAAGACACTAGGTCTAAACCCTAGTGCCTTTCTGAGAATGTATTAATTACAGCACCTTGTTATTAGTTGGACATCATAAACCCAGCGACGCGTTTTAAGGCTTCTTCGGCTTCTTCAAGAAAAGGCCCAAAGCCTTGGAATACATGGGGCATGTCAGGCCATAAATCGAGCTCAACCTCAGAACCTTGTTCTTTAGCTGCGTCCGCAAAGATAAAACTATCGCCAAGCAAAACCTCTCTTTCTCCCGTTTGTATCAGTATCGGAGGTAGGTTACTCAAGTCTCCTCGTGCGGGTGAAACTAGTGGATCTTTGGGGTCGCCACCTTGGAGATAATTTTGTACCACCAATGGCAGTAGCTCAGCATTAATGATCGGGTCGATGGCGTTGTTCTTTTGAATCGTGTCGCTGCTAAAGGTTAAATCTGTAGCGGGGGAGAGTGCTGCCGTAGCGTCTGGGACACGGGCTTGCTCCTGCTGTAATTTAAGTATCAGGCTCAGGCTCAAATTGCCGCCGGCTGAATCGCCCGACACATAAATCTTGTCGGCAGTGCTTTGGCCTTGGGGGTGGTTTTCACACAGCCATTTGAAGCTGGCCACACAATCATTTAAACCATTGGGGAACGGGAATTCTGGAGCTAAACGATAGGCGATGG
>Ga0105357_10001434_pt1 | contig 12789 bp, 15 predicted proteins | sample GOMGulsemesocosm_4_FD_83660 | JGI IMG/M metagenome (GOLD analysis project Ga0105357, IMG submission 83660) | Methane-oxidizing microbial communities from mesocosms in the Gulf of Mexico - GOM15B Gulf of Mexico | ecosystem: Environmental > Aquatic > Marine > Cold seeps | place: USA: Gulf of...
ACCATGCCGCTGCGGTAGCGCGATAATTGCTGCAATAACTCACCCAGCGGCATATCAACCACCGTTAAGCTGCCTTGCGTCCAACTGGCAGCAAAGGGGCTGGCGGCAGTCACCGGGCTCAGTGCCGCTTTAGTAAAGCTGATTTGATCACCCTGGCTAATGACTTCATTCGTTCCACCGCAAGCGGGATGAACGCGCACGCGCTTTTCCAGCACGCTCACTTGAGTGCGACCATCGTCTGTCTGCGCGGTAAAGCGCGTACCAAGTGCTTCTATTCGGCCTTGCGGCGTAGCAACCATTATTGGTCGCGGCGGCGACTGGGGGTCAGGTGATGTTTGCACCAGAATCTCGCCACGATGGAGTTTGATCAACCGCGTATGTTGGTCATAGATGATATCGACGCTGGAGGCGGTGTTGAGTATCAACTCAGTGCCATCCGCTAGCGTCAGACTGCGTTGCTCGCCGATAGCTGTGACGTATTCGGCTTGCCAGCGCTGCCAGGGTTTAAACTGCCAAGCGACCAGCCCCAGCACGGGCGTTGCGAATACAAAAATACCGAGGCTGCGTAGAACCTCACGGCGCGACAACTCTGCGCCGCGTAATGCCGGGCTGACGATTTCACTCGGCATTTTTGCCATATCAGCTTGAAACCGCTCGACTTGCTGCCAGGCGAGCTGATGGCTGGGTGCTTCGTTCAACCACTGTTGCCAGGCGTGCCGATCAGCTGCTGAAGTTGATGACGACTGCAGCCGTGCATACCAACGCGACGCTTGGCGTATAGCGCCCCTTAACTCGTCGAGTTGGTGGCTTTTAATGTTCATGGTGAGTGTGTGACGGGGCTGATGGATTACACATTACAAACGGTGATCAAGCCGATAGAGACAGCAATGCTCTATCGCTTTGGCCATGTAGTTTTTTACCGTGCGCAGCGATACATCCAACTGCACCGAGACTTGCTCATACGTCAGCCCGTCAAACTGAGACAGAATAAAAGCATGCCGAACTTTGTTGCCTAACCCAGCCAGCATAATGTCGAGCTCCAGCAGGGTTTCCAGCATGACGGCACGGTCTTCCTCTGACGGCCATTGTGCTTCTGGCAACTGAGCCAAGGCTTCAAGGTACTGTTGCTCAAGGCTGCGTTTGCGGAACAGGTCAATGGTCAAGCCGCGAGCGATGGTCACCAGATAGCTGCGGGGCTCGTTGAGGGAGGGGATATTCTGGGACGAGCGAATGACGCGTACGAAGGTGTCCTGTGCCAGGTCCTCAGCGTCCATGGCGTTGCCCAAGCGACCCTGCAGCCAACGCTGCAACCAGGGGTGGTGATCCTGATAGAGATCGCACAGATCAGGTTGGCTGATAACCTCCGTGTTCAACACAGTATGCTCCAGAATTGTCGACCACGGTTGACCGAACAATAATGAGAATAGTTATCATTGTATGTTCTGTGCTGCAGGGTTGCAAGCACGAAGGCGAGCGCGCAATGGGCAGGCTCCGTGCCGCTGGCAGGGCTGACAACCGTCCACGTAAGGTCTGCAGAACAGCCGGTTCTTATCAACTATTCTGATGCTTGCCCTCTAGCACCCACCGTCCGAACGATTGCACCGCATCCGGTAGTTAATGGCCACTTGCTCTGGCGCGCCGCAGGCCAATAATCCTGCTACGCGCGTTGATCATGAGAAACACCTCGATAGATGCATTTTCCAACAAGCGAGGTGTCCGGAGACGTTAAGGCAGCGCTCGCTAGTTACTCGCGATCAGCACCGCACGCCCGATATACAGCACCGGCCCGGTAGGTCGATCCAACGGCGATCCGCCCTGCGGCTCCAGCGTCAGCTCAAACAGCTGCCCGGCCTGCACGGCACCGATCTGTTCGGCATTCAGGGTAACCCCCTTGCCCGGCTCGATCAGGCCCAGCGAGCGCGGGCCGTCCTTGGGGTCAACCAGCGTCCAGAACTGTACGCTGCGATCCGCCGGTATGGCGTCGGCCACCAGCGATTGCAGCTTCAAGGTGCCATCGCCATCGACCGTCACCACCCAGCCCGGCTTGGCGCTTTCACCCGGTACCTGCAGCACGGCGGTGAAGCTGTCGCCGCTCGGGGCATCACGCAGTACGCCGGGCAGCCAACTGAGCAGTACCAGCAGCGCCAGCGCGCCGCTGGTCAGGCGCCACAGGCCAAGGCTATTCCACCAACCGGCGACACCCTCAGCGGCATTAGCCTGCGCTGCAGGGGCCCAACCCAAGCTCTGCTGCACGCGATCCCACAACACCAGCGAAGGGCTTTGGGCTGGCAGCTCGTCCGCCAGCTCCAGCAGATGTTGCTCCCATTCCAGCGCCATGCGCGCGGCCTCGCGGTCGCGCGCAATCAACGCGCGCACCTCGCTGGCCTCCGGCTCTTCGAGCAGGCCCAGCACGTACTCGCCGATCAACGCCCGACGCGGCTCAATTGCCTCTGGAATCATGCCTGCAAACACTCCTGCAATGCGCGCAGCCCCGCGCGGATACGTCCCTTGATGGTGCCCAGCGGCGTGGTCAGCCGGCTGGCAATCTGTTCATGGGTCAGGCCCCGGTAAAAGGCCAACAGGATCGGATGGCGACGCGGGCGCTCCAGCTGGCGCAAACAACGGCGCAGCTCACGGCCCTCCGACTGATCGCTGGCGATGTCTTCTGCCTGCGCACTGTCATCGGCCATCTGCTCGATAAAGCCGTCATCGGTATCAACCAGCCGCCCGCGACTGCGCAACTGATTCAGTGCCCGGTAACGCAGGATGCTGTAAATCCAGGCACGACCCTGACCCAGCGAGCGATCAAAACGATCCGCGTTGTGCCACACCTTCACCAGCGCATCGTGCAAACAGTCCTCCGCCTGATCCCGCCGCCCCAGCAAGGTAATGGCCAACCCCAGCAACTGCCCGGCCTCGCGCTGATAAAGCCGCTGAAACGCGCCCTTATCACCCCGCGCACAGGCCTCCAGAGTGCCCTCGTAATCAAACTCGCTGTCTGCCATACCCGCTTCCTGTACTCAATCGCCATTGCGTCCCTGCAGGCTATACCCCCGAGCCTGCATTACGGATGTCGTACAGTGAAATAAAGTGGGGAATTCGTGAGGAATTGTTTCGGTGGCGTGCACAGCGTCAGAGGCTCGCTCCCCAGGAGAGGTCAACGATGTGTAGCGACGAACGAAGAGACGGTGAGCCGAATAACGCCCCTATTCGGCTCACAAGGGAGAAGGGTTAATCGCAACCGCCACTGGTCAAAAACAGGGTTGGCAAGCCAGCCAATGCGTAGCACTATGCCAGTAACTGTTTTTTTCACAGACCCCTTCTGGAGGCATGGATGCCTGACGACCCCAACCCACAGAACCAAACGCCCCGCCCGTTGCTGGCCAAGGCCGCATCGTGCAGCCCGTACGCAGCCATAATGGACTTATATCGCACGCTGTTTAACGTGAGAAATAACAGCATGAGCACGCACAAGTGACTGATAAAAAACAAGTATCTAGTCATTCGCCGCGCGCGTTATACCGCGTATTAGCGCAGCGTTCGATCTAATCACTGTTATGTATCTGAAAGGAATTATGGATGAATGCTGAACTCATACAGTTGACGATTGCGTATACCTTCACTGCGGTTATAGTCTTTACAGCAGTAATAACTTCATTGTCTCTTATCGGTAAAGTTAGATTTTCAGATCCAAGCCAGCAAAAAACTCTATTTAAAGTTCTGGTAGTGGAGCTGGTAGTTGTTAGCGTTGGTTTTTTTGGCGGTTTTCTGAAGTTCGATGCCAATGAAGTTAAAAAGGAAATAGTCGCAAAAGAATTCAATACTAGAAAGCAAGCTTTTGAAGACAAGCTTGCTCAAGCGCAAGAGCTTTACCGTTCTGGCCAGCTTCCAGCCGCATATGATTTAGTTAATGATTTATTTCGTTCGGATGAGTTAGAAGAATATTTCCCTATTAAGGATCTATTTGTTCTCAATGGTGATATCTCTAAGAGTCGTAAATTCTGGCTAGAGGCTGCGGAATCATACGGCCCCGCCCTGAAACTAGACCCTAATAATATTGATGTCATTGTTAGTTCAGGTTATGCGCAACGGCAACTCCAAAACTATGAAAAAGCAGAATCTCTTTACGAAAGGGCGTTGTCCACGGAAGGACAAAACTGGAGTGTACTTAACGGCTATTTCAACTGTCTGCGTAGGTACGCGGCTTTTCTATCAGATGAGTATCCTAAAATCGCAAATGAGAAATTTCAAAAAGCAGCAACTACTGCGCAACAAATGGCAAGCGTCGCGGGTGACGCAAGGCAGGAGCGTCTTTCACATGTTGCTAAGGCAGCACTTTATTGGGAATGGAAAAAATACGACATAGCTTCAACGACCTATAAGCAGCTGATCCTTAAATATCCTGGGGAAGTTCGATTTAAAGAAGATTTAGCTGCAATTCTCGTAGAAATGGAACTCTACGAAGAGGCCAAAGAACTATATGGAACCTTATATGAGGAAGAGCTTAAGGCAGGTGAAACTTCATGGTTTGTCGGCTCGGGGTACGCTGAAGCAACGAGTAAAGCGAGCTCTACTTCCGAAGAGCTCAAGCGGGCGCTTGAAGCAGGATTGTCGGCAATAGCCGATAAACCAGATGAGCCATTCTCTTACTATGCTGTGAGTCTTGTTTATAAAGGATTGGGCGATGAAAGGGCCGCAATCAAATACATATCCGAAGCAGAAGCTTTAGAAGCTAAGCGCGATACAAATATACACACATACGACCGAGCACGACATCAGTTGTACCTATCATTGTTGGAGCAATGGAGCGCGTGAAATACATAACAAATCAATTAACTACGCGCCTTCGGCGTCGGACCGCTAAAAGCGTGGATTCGCCACAACGCTGCCGGTTATTGAGGCGTTAAGCAGAAATATCTAACACCACTCTGCCCCCAACCCCATCTGCGCGGGCGAGTAGCGCAGAGCTGCCAGGAAAAAGATGCTCGCGGTGTCTGAGCGAAGCGAGTTTGCGAGTATCCCCGGCAGATCGAGCAACGCAGCGAACCCGAAGGGCCGCGCAGTTGGGTGCCCTGGGGATTTGTTAGAGGGGAATGGGCAAGCATTCCCCTCTAACTCGCCAGCAAGGCGAAAAACAGAGACGAGCTGACCACCAAGGCCTATCCCAGGCACAAGCCCCAAAACATGCTGCACCCGCCATCACCCCAATGATTCCCCAATAATCACCAAACCACCCCTTGGCTCCCAAGCCACCCCACCAGTGCTAACGTCACCTCATCCACAACACCAACAAGAGAGCCCCAAACATGTCCCAAGCCGCTGGCCGTCAATCCATCTTTATCACCGGTGCCGCCTCCGGCATGGGCCGCGAGACCGCGCGGCTGTTTCGTGAAAAGGGCTGGTTCATCGGTGCGTTCGACGTCAATCAGGCCGGGCTGGACGCGCTGCAGCAAGAACTGGGCGCCGACAACTGTGTGATCCAGACGCTGGATGTGAGCGACAAGGCGCAGTTTGAGGCGGCAGTCGCGACCTTTGGTGCGGCGACCGATGGGCGCATGGATGTGCTGTTCAACAATGCCGGCATCATCATGCGTGGCTTTTTCGATGAGATGTCGTTCGAGGATCAGCTGAAGATCATCAACGTGAACGTGATTGGCGTACTCAACGGCACCCACGCCGCGCTGCCGCTGCTGAAGGCCACGCCCAATGCGCTGTGCTTCAACACCTCGTCATCGTCCGCGACCATGGGCATGCCGCTGATTGCCGTGTATTCGGCCAGCAAGCACGCGGTGAAAGGCCTGACCGAGGCCTGGTCGAATGAATTCAAGCGCTTTGATATTCGCTGCGCCGATGCGCTGCCGGGGCTGATTCGCACCGGCATGACCTCGGACGAGTTTTTGCAGACCGCGCCAACCAAAGGGCCATTTCGGCTGATTGAAGCGATCGAGGTGGCCAAGGTGGTGTGGGCCAGTTACCACGACGCCAGCAAGCTGCACTGGTACATTCCCGAGGAGCTGGCAGAGCTGGACAAGGCCGCGAGCAACGATCCGGAGCTGCTGCGCGACAAGCTGGCGCGCAATATGGCCCAGTAGAGTCAGAGCGTTTTGGGGATCAGAAACAGAACAGGGGCGCCGCGGCGCCCCTGTTGGCTTTGATAACCTGTGCTTACTGGCTGGCGGTGGTATCAACCTCCACTGCGCTGATCTTGGCCGCCGCAGGTTGTGCGAGCGGAACTTGAATCAGATTGGCCGTCTTGGTTTGTGGCAGCTTGTACATGGCGCCGGTGGCCGGGTCGACCGCCAGCATGCCGATCAGGCCCCCAAACAGCAGGTTGCCCCAGTACCAGCCATCCATACTGGACTCCAGGGTCTGATCTTGCTCCTCATAACCTTCCTTGGAAAAATGCAATTTATAACGCTCACCCTTGAAGTATCCGGCGCCGGACTTGAGCGTTACGGTATTGGGGGTGGTGCCTTGGTGAACCAGGCTGCCGTTGCGGTTGCGGATCTGATAATCGGCACCGGACGGTTCGGATTTCACGACGACAGGGTACTGCGAGTCACTCACAATGCTGGCGCAGCCAGAGACAAACAGGGAGGCAGAGATGGCAGCAGCCAAGGCCAGCTTTTTCATGGACGTCATGCAGAAGAATCCTTCTTCAATAATTTATTTTTAGTATGTGCTTCTGATACAGCTCGGCGATCATAATCAGCAAATACCGCAATGTCATTATGATATTTAAGCCATTCAAGCGTACTTTCCTGCACCGCCTGACAAACCGCTACGAGCGGCTCATAACAGTGCTTTGAGCAAGCGGGAAACCTCCAAGCTGCACGCTATAGAGACCTATCAGACAGTAAGACAGCTGCGCGCCGCCCGGGCATTGAGTGTTGCGGCCGGGGGCCTCAGCGGTTAGCCTCTGTTGCTGGATAAAAACGTGGTGAACACTGCATGCAAGTCGTCGTCTGGGATCTGCCTCTTCGTCTGTTTCACTGGCTGTTGGCGCTCTGCGTTACTGGCGCCTTGGTGACGGTGAGTCTGGGTGGCGGCTGGATGGTCTGGCATGAGCGCTTTGGCCTGGCGGTACTAGGGCTGCTCACCTTCCGTCTGGTATGGGGCCTGGTGGGCGGCACCTACGCACGCTTTGGTGGTTTCTTCCCTACGCCGAAACGGGTGCTGGAGTATGTGCGCGGCCACTGGCAGGGGCTTGGGCACAACCCGTTGGGTGCGCTCTCGGTGTTTCTGATGCTGGGGCTACTCAGCTTCCAGGCGCTGACCGGTCTGTTCTCCAATGATGATGTGGCCTTTTACGGCCCGCTCACCCGCCTGGTGTCGAGCGAAACCAGCACGCTGGTAAGCGGCTGGCACCGCTCTACCGAAGAGTTTATTTATGCGGTGATCGGCCTGCACCTGGCAGCGATTGCCTTCTACCGGCTGCGCGGCAAGAAGTTGGTGGGCCCCATGCTGCATGGCCGCAAGACGGTGCACCAGATGAAGGAACCGGAGAACGAGGCCGCCGGCGGTCTGGCACTCTGTGTTGCGATAATCATTGCCATTGGTATGGTCTGGCTGGCGTATGGCGGCTGGATTCCCGCGCCGCCCCCCGCGCCCGCGGTACCGGCCTGGTAGTTCTGGGCCGGCCGGTGCACAAACACCGGTTAAAAAATAGGGCCGCTGCAGTGCAGCGGCCCTATTGCGTTCAGGCTGGCTGATTCAGTCCAGTCGGTACTTATCGTGGCAAGCCTTGCAGGTTTTGCCGACCTCGCCAAAGGCCACGCGGATGGCGTCTTTGTCACCGGTTTTTGCCTCGGCGGCCAGAGTGTTGGCGGCACTGCCCAGGTTGCCGGCCAGTTGTGCCACGTCCTGCATGTTGTCGAACAGGGCAGGGTCAACCCGGGTGTGCTGGTTGCCGATGTCTTTCTCGGTGCCCGGGCCAAAGAGCGCGCCAATGCCGGAGTTGGCGATGGCGGCGATGGTGTTGGCGGCGGCTTCAACCTGTTGCTGGTTGTACTCTACGCTGCCCTCAATGACCTGCGCCTTGAGCTTGCCCATGTTCCAGGCCATGTAGCTGAATCCGGCCTTGCGTAGTTCAATCTGGTCTTCTGGCGAGACCTGTGCCTGAGCGGTTACGGCGCCGCCCAGCAGAAGGGCGCTCAGGGCGCCGGCAATCACGGTTTTCATGCATCTCTCCTTGTTGGGCCTCAAGCAGGCCTGGGGTCATGGTAACGGCAGCAGGGCCGATATTGCCATGGTCTAATCGGGGCGCTTCAATTCGGCCAGGGTGTTGAAGGCAATGTGCGTGCTGGGGAACAGCTGATCGACCTGACGGGTGATCCAGTCGGTCTGTTCCAGATGGTCCATCAACGGGCCCTTGACCTCGGCCAGGTGCAGGTGGATGCCGCGCTCACCCAGGCCTTCGGTCAGCTCGCTGAGCATGTCCAGTCCGGTGCTGTCGATGTGATTCACCGCCGACAGAATCAGCAACACCTCGCGGGTATCGGGGTAGTCGGCCAGCGCCTGATAAATGGCCTGTTCCACCGCCTTGGTATTGGCGAAGAAGATGTTTTCATCAATGCGCAGCGCCAGCAGGTGAGGCACGGTTTCGACCAGATGGCGTTTGGTATTGCGGAAATAGTGGGTATCCGGCACCCGGCCGACCACCGCCACGTGCGGTCGGCTGCCGCGCCACAGCTGCGCCACGATCGACCAGCACACCCCCAGTACAATCCCGCCCTCAACCCCCAGGATGAGAACCCCAAGCAGGGTGCTGAGCAACGTGAGGCCTTCGGCGCGGTCGTAGCGCCAGGCCCGCGTTAGACTGCGCAGATCAATCAGCGGCGTGACCGCCACCATGATCACTGCCGCCAGCAGGACCAACGGCAGGTAGGCGAACAGCGGCGCAACCGTCAGCAGAATCACCGCAATGAAGCCGGCGGCGATCACCCCCGCCAAGGGCGTGTTGGCACCCGCTTCGATATTCACGCTGGAACGCGAGAAGCCACCGGCCACGGCAAAGCCTCCGGTGATTGCCGAACCCAGGTTGGCGGCGCCCAGGCCCAGCAGTTCGCGGTCAGGGTTGATGCTCTGACGCTTGCGCCGTGCCAGCGACTGCGCGATGGACACGCTCTCGACAAAGGTCACCAGACTGATCAGCGCGGCCGGCAGCAGCAACTGCCGCAGATCACCCAGCCCCGGCGTGCTCCATACCAGCGCCGGCAGCCCGGCCGGCAGATGACCCACCACCGGAACGCCCTGTGCGGCGAGATCGAAATGCCAGGTAATCCAGACAGCCAGCACCACCACCACAATCGGCGCCAGCCGCGCCAGCAGCGTGGCCAGGGCACCAGGCAAGCCCAGTTGCTGCAAGTGGCCGGCCATCGCGCTGCGGGCATACAGCAGCCAGGCCAGCGCCAGCAGCCCCATGCCCAGCACCAGCGAGTTGACCTGTTGCCATTCCTGCACCAGCTCGTTCAGGCTGTGCGGCAGCGCCTCCCGCCCCAGCAGGCTGGGCAACTGACTGAGAATGATCAGAATGGCGGCCCCGCTGATAAAGCCGCTGATCACCGGGTGGCTGAGAAAGTTGGCCAGAAAGCCCAGCCGCAGCAAGCCGAGCACAAACAGCAGAATGCCCGAAAGCAGCGCGAGCCAGATGGCCAGTTGCAGGTAGTCCGGGCTGCCGAAGCTGGCCAGCGGCGTCAGCAGGGTAGCGGTCATCAGGCCGGTTACCGCGACCGGACCCACCGACATGCTCATGCTGCTACCCAACAGGGCGTAGCCCAGCAGCGGCAACAGGCTGGCATACAGTCCCACTTGTACCGGCATGCCGGCCAACATCGCGTAGGCCATGCTCTGCGGAATCACCATGATGCTGAGCACCAGCCCGGCGGTCAGGTCGCCGGTCAGCCAGGCACGGCGATAGCTGCGTAACCAGCCGAACAGCGCGTTGCTGCCCGGCGGCTGCAGCCGCGGGTTGTCACTCATCCGGCTCTCCGACGCTCAAACCAGGTAAACAGGGCCATGCCAACGAGCATGGCAAGAACAAACAGCAACGCTTGCGGCACCAGTGCAGCGGCGGCCACCAGTGCCGGCCCGGGACAGAACCCGGCCAGGCCCCAACCCGCCCCAAACAGCAGACTGCCCAGCACCAGCGGCCGGTCGATCTGGCGATTGCCGGGCAGCTGCGCCACCTCGCCACGCAGGGTAAGACCACGACGCTGAACCCATTGCATGGGCGCGAAGGCGACCGCGATGGCACCTACCATGACCAGCGCCAACGACGGGTCCCAGGCGCCTGCCAGATCGAGAAACCCCAGCACCTTGGCCGGATTGGCCATACCCGACAGCAACAGACCAAAACCAAACAGCACGCCGCTGATCAAGGCTACCCAGGCACGCATACTCAGCCCCCCGCCAGCAGATGACGCACGATATACACGCAGACAAAGCCTGCCCCCATGAAACTCAGCGTCGCCACGGCCGACCGGGGCGACAGACGCGCCAGTCCGCACACGCCGTGGCCACTGGTACAGCCAGAGCCCAGCCGAGAGCCAAAGCCGACCAGCAAACCGGCCACTACCAGGCCCACCGGGCCGGTCTCGATCTGCACCTGCAGCTCACCTGCCGCCAGCAGGTACAGCCAGGGCGCCAGCAGCAGCCCCACCACAAACAATAGACCTTCGCGATTACCCGCCTGCGGCAGCAACAGCCGGCCGACCAGGCCGCTGATGCCGGCAATACGCCCGTTGAACAGCATCAACAGCGCCGCGGCAGCGCCGATCAGCGCACCGCCAGCGAGGGCGCTGATCGGGGTAAAGGCCGTCCAGTCAATGCTCATGGTCGCTCTCCTCGGCGCAGTAAAGGCCGTAAAGGGTATGCAGAATCGCCAACGCCTCGCGGCTGGCAACGCGGTAGTAGACCTGCTTGCCCTCGCGCCGGGTATCGACCAGCCCCTCGCGGCGCAACACCGCCAGCTGCTGCGACAGCGTCGGCTGCACAATACCCAGCAGCGCCTCCAGCTCGCCCACGTTGCGCTCGCCCTCCACCAGTTGGCAAAGCAGCAACAACCGATCGCGGTTGGCGAGCGTCTTGAGCAGTTGGTGGGCCTGATCAGCGGAGGCGCGCAGGCGCTGGATGTCGGACGTTGTGTTCATATCAGCAGGTCAGTCTCTTGCACTACACTATTGACCGACAATATATAAATAAATAGATTGTTTGCAACCAACCCGCGCTTTCGGAGCCCCCCATGAGCGATGACCAGGTAGCTGTTACCCTGCAACAACAGGAAGGCTTTCGCTTCCTGGCGCAGTTCCCGAACGAGACCCCCGATCTGATAACGGACGAGCCCGCGCCCCTGGGTACCGGTCAGGGACCGAGCCCCGCCCAGTTGCTGGTCACCGCACTGGGCAACTGCCTGAGCGACAGTCTGGTGTTTGCGCTCGGCAAGTTTCATCAGCCCAACGACGGCATCCGCACCGAGGCCGTCGGCCACCTTGGCCGCAACGCCGACAACCTGTTGCGCGTGTTGAGCGTGGACGTCACCCTGCACCTGGGCCACCCGGCGGAGTCGTTTCAGCGGCTGGAGCGCATCCTCGATCAGTTCGAGCGCTTCTGCACCGTATCGCAAAGCGTGGTGGCCGCGTTGCCGATTCGCCTGCAGGTGCTGGACAGCGACGGCGTGCTGCTCAAGGGCTGAGCGCCCGCAGCGCAGAAAAAGCTGCCGCGGATAGTCGCTTAAGGCGATCTTAAGTTTCGCCCGCCATTCTCCTCTCCAACCTGAGGAGAATGGCCATGTCACAGACCCGCGTTCCACCGGCTCGGCAACTCGCCCGCCTTGGCGATGACGCCGCCCTGCTGCACGCCCCCCAGCACCCCGGCTGCATACTGCGGACGCGGCTGGAGGGCTTTGTTCACGCCTGTTTTGCCGATACCTACGGCGCCGACGTCCAGCAGTTCATGCCGGAGCTGCTGGGGCTGTGCCAACAGGGTGAATTGCAGGCCAGCGTAGGGCTGCGCAGCGCCAGCGAAGAGCCGCTGTTTCTGGAGCACTATCTGGATCTGCCGGTATGCGACGCCATTCGTCAGCACACCGATCTGCCGATTCATCGCGATCAGGTAGTCGAAGTCGGCAACCTCGCCGCGCTGGCACCGGGTGCCGGTCGCCTGCTGATCATCGCCCTGACCCATTACCTGGCCACCAGCGGATACACCTGGGTGGTCTTCACCGGCACGCCGATGCTGCTCAACAGCTTCCAGCGCCTGACCCTGAGCCCGATTGATCTGGGCCCGGCCAATCCACTGCGCCTGGGTGACGCCCGCCTGGACTGGGGCAGTTACTACGCCACCCAGCCGCGGGTGATGGCCGGTTATATCCCGGAAGGCTTCAACCAGCTGCAGAGTCGCGGTCTGTTCGAACGGCTGCGCTACCAACCCGATTATCTGCAAAACGGCCCGGAGATTGCCCATGATTGCGCCTGACACCCTCTGGCACTGCCTGGAACGCTACGCGGCCGAACGCCCTAACAAACTGGCGCTGAGTGACGAGCGGGGCAGTATCCGCTACGCCGAGTTGCCTGCGGAAATCGACCACCGCGTCGAGCAGCTACGCGACATGGGCAGCCGTTGTATCGCCCTGGCCCTGCCCAACGGCCGCGAGTGGCTGCTCTGGGACCTGGCGATCCTCAAGGCCGGCCTGACCTGTGTGCCGATTGCGCCCTTCTTCACCCGCCAGCAACGCGAGCACCTGCTGCGCAGTGCCGGCGTCGACACCGTGCTGGGCATGGCCGACGACGC
>Ga0105357_10001435_pt1 | contig 12789 bp, 12 predicted proteins | sample GOMGulsemesocosm_4_FD_83660 | JGI IMG/M metagenome (GOLD analysis project Ga0105357, IMG submission 83660) | Methane-oxidizing microbial communities from mesocosms in the Gulf of Mexico - GOM15B Gulf of Mexico | ecosystem: Environmental > Aquatic > Marine > Cold seeps | place: USA: Gulf of...
CATTCGTGAACAGAGCTACTACGGCGTCGGCCAGGTGGTGGACTTTGCCCTGTTTCCGGCGCTGGGGCCGATGCTTGACGCGATTGAAGAGCGCAAGCGCAGCAGCCGCAAAGCGATCCAGCAGGATTCCTCCCAGCTATTGGGTTATCTGAGCGAGCAGCAGATATTTCTGATTGTCGGCTCGGCCGGGTTTCTGGTCGCGATCATCCTGATGACCCTCTGGTTGCGGCGTACGGTCATTGTCCGCCTGCAGACCATCGAGAGCGATATCAAGCACATGGCTGCCACCGCCGATCTCAGCCATCCGCCCATGCTCACCGGTCAGGATGAGGTGGCCGGGGTGGCGCACGCAGTGAAGGGCCTCGTGGGCCAATTCGACCAGTTCGTCGGTGATATTCGCCAGTCGGCTGCCGGACTCAACCAGCGCTCCGCGACGCTGGACCAGGAGGCTGAAGCGCTGCAGGCTGCCTCTGAGATGACCCGCGAGCAGATTGAAAAGGTCAGCCACTCGATGGCAGCCATCGCCGGCCAGGCCTCCGAAATCGAGTCTGCGAGCAAAGGCTCGGCGGCCACCATCCGCGAAGCAGTGCAGGCCAACGCCCATGTGCAGCAGGGCCTGCAAAGCAGCGAGGCCGCAGCCAACAACGCGATCGACGTGATTACTCGCGTGTCCGGCTCCATTCAGGCTCTGAGCGAATCGACCAGCAAGATCGAGCAGGTGATCGGCGTGATCGCCGCCATTGCCGACCAGACCAATCTGCTCGCGCTGAACGCCGCTATCGAAGCGGCTCGCGCCGGTGAGCACGGACGCGGATTTGCTGTGGTAGCGGATGAAGTCAGAACGCTGTCCCAGCGCACCGCCGACTCGACCCGGGAAATCCGCCAGTGGGTGTTGGATCTGGTCGAAGGCGTGAGCGGGGTGGATGCCTTGCTGGATGAAATGCGCGGAGCTGGCGCGCGCAACCGCAGCAATCTGGATGATTTGCGCACGCACCTGACCCGCCTGGCCGACCAGTTCGTTGAAATGGAATCCGGCAGTCACCAGGTGTCACGCTCGGTAGCGCTGCAACGCGATGCCCTGGACCTGATCGAGCAGCGCTCGGCCACCCTGCGTGACAGCTCCCAGGTGCTGCTGGGCAGCGTGAAAAACTCACGGGAGGTCAGCGAATCCCTGCGTCAGGAATCCCTGTCGATGCGTCAGCTGACGGAGCGGTTTCGGTCGACAGCGGTTTAGCTCCTGAAGGCCATGAGCCGATTAACGGCGCTATTCGGCTCACTCAGTGAGCCGAATAGCTGCTATATTCGGCTCATCGCCTCTGGAATATCGCTCGTATGCACTCACTCAAATGGATCTGGCAGCAGCCTGAATGGCCCCACTTCAGCTGGCAAGTCGAACGACTTGCGCCGCTCTTGCGTGCCTGCACCCAGGCGCAGGGGCGCCTGCTGGGCATGGCCGGGATCGTCGATGCAGATACCGAGGCACGCAGCAATCTCGATGCCCTGCTGCGAAATATTCTTTCGTCTTCCGCCATTGAAGGGGAAACCCTGGATGTAGGCTCGGTGCGTTCTTCCCTCGCCCGGCGTTTGGGACTACCGACCGACGGCCGCCCGAACGCCCGCAGTGAGGGCTATGCAGAACTGCTGTTGGATGCGACTGGTAACGCCGGTCAGATGCTCACTCTGGAGCGGCTGTACGCCTGGCACCGCAGCTTGTTTCCGGCCGATGACTTCCCGCTGCTTGAGCGCGTCCGCGTGGGCGAGTTGCGCGGGGATGAACCCATGCAGGTGGTGTCGGGCCGGATGGATCGACCAAAAGTGCACTTTGAGGCACCGCCTCGCTCTGATCTGGACGCAGCTCTGGACGATTTTCTCCAGTGGTTTGAACGCAGCCGCAAAGATGCTGGACTGGACCCTTGGTTGCGCGCCGGTGTCGCCCATTTCTGGTTCGTTACTCTGCACCCTTTCGACGACGGCAATGGTCGACTGACCCGTGCCATTACCGATATGGCGCTGGCGCAGGGTGACGGCCAGGCAATCCGTTTCTATACCATGTCAGCGAGCATCCTCGATGACCGCGCCGGTTATTATCGCGTGCTCGAGGCCAGTCAGAAGGCCAGCCTGGACATCACTTCCTGGCTGGAATGGTTTCTCACCACGCTCCTGCATAGTCTCGAGCAAGCGTTGGTGCGCATTGATCGGGTGCTGGCCAAAACGCGTTTCTGGCAAGCGCATCGGGCGGATGGCTTGCTCCCGGAGCAGGTCAAGGTGATCAATCGTCTGCTTGATGGTGGTGAGACCGGTTTCGAGAACGGCATCAGCGCCGCGCAGTATCAGGCGGTGGCGAAAGTCTCCAAGGCCACCGCCACACGGCACCTGGCAGACCTGCTGGCCAAGGGGTGTCTGGAGCGTTTGCCCGGAGGGGGACGCAGTACGCGCTATCGGGTAAAGCTTTAGCGGGTAGGAAAAACACAGCACGGCCCCGACGCCGTACCGATTGACCCCCAGTTTTTCAGAACGTGACGCAGGTATCAGCCCCGATACCTGTAATTGGCTATGATGCCTCGCCTGACATTCTTCGGCTGTGCTCTACGGCACACCAACCTCCAGCAAGGACGCTAACATGTACAAACTCGGCAATTTTTTAATCGGTTTTTTCGCCGTCCTGATCGGACTTCTCAGCATTCTAGCCCTGGCGATGACGGGCGTGGCGATGTCCATGATCGCCCTGCCGCCTGAGTGGGCCGGGTTGATGGCTATGATGCCCTTCATCCTAATGGGAATCTGCGCTCTAGGTATCTGGGCGCTGAGCACCGGCAACCACATCGCTAAAATTGCCTTCACCTGCATCATGCTCATGTTCTGGTATGTCGGAACGGTACTCGGCGCTCTGATTCTGCTTTGTCTGTTACTCGGCGATCGACCACAAATCGTCGAACAGCAAGAGCTGGGTCTGGCCGAGTGAACCGCGTTCCTCGGGCCGCGCCATTCGTTGATAGAAGGAGCGTTACCAGACCATGCACAGCATAGGAATCGGATCAAAAACCTCGACCGGCGGCGCCGTTATCGAAGGCAACGGCGGCGTCATCTTTGATGGATTGGTAGCCAGCTCCGTTGGTCACAAAGCCACCTGCCCGGCCTGCAAGAAAGGCATCGGCCCTATCGTCGCCGTCGGCCCCCGCACCGCCTTTCTGCCAGCAGGACCGGCCGCCAGGGCAGGTGACTATGTAGCTTGCGGTTGCCCGCCGGGAGCGAACGTGCTGGTAGCGCCAGGAACGATCAGTATTGGTGGTCACAGTGCCGGGACGGCCTTTAGGGCCAGCCAGGTCATCCCCGGAGATTCGCTCCCATCGGGAATAAGCATAAATAAATATAGGAATAAAAGTCCAAGGCTTGTAGATAGAGCGCTTCCGATCTCTGAGTTCGCCTTCCCAGAAGAGCCGCACCTTGCCGTTTCTGAGGGTTTCGGCACTACGGCTGATGGGAGAAAAAACTTCGGACCACCGACACAGGAAGCAAGCAATGAGCATAACTGGCGACGCATAGGGGCTCTGGACGGCGGCGAGGGCGGGTTGAAAAACGTTTGGTACGAGATGCCGGACAAGAGATAAAGCTTGAGGCTTACAGCGATACCATGGGTTTAGAGGGGTTTTATGTGCATGTGACGCCGCGACCCCTAGACGAGTTCGGTAAGCTTGCTAGTACCGCGGATGCCTTGAAGGTAGTGGTCCCGCCGGTGGCAGGGTTCGATGGCATTTATCGAGTAGCAAACGAGCTCACTATGAAACGCAGTTTAACCGCAGGGTTTGGCACGGGCATGAGTTCGGAGTTTCACGCTCCCTATGAGAATAAGAATGGATTTAGTTGGTTAATCTTGATCCCGCCACAAGAACAACTACATCAGAATTCTGCAGGCTATCGGGTGGTTATTTATGGCCGTTAGTTACAAGCCGGCGTTAATCGCAGCCATTTTGTTAGCCACGGGTGCGCTTTATATCTACGCCGGGAATGACAGCCCCTCTTATTCAAGGCAAGATTGTATTCAGAAAGTGGTGTTCGACTGGGGAAGCCGCAGTTCAGAAGAGGTAGAAAGTGTTATTGAAGCTATGGCGGACGTCCTGGAAAAAGAATGGCTAAAACAGGCGGATCCGACGGCAAGGATACCTGATTACATCTTTCCCTTTTATCATCGAGCCGAATGGTATCTGCAATATCGTCAAGCCTGTGAGCAGAAGAAAGAGCGCACTACAGATCTTATGCTGAAAGTTTTGGTTCCAGCTATACCTCAACTACCCGGCTACGTAATTTCTGATGAGCAAGTCGTTCCATCATCCCGAACAATAGATATTCGGGGTGGACACTGGAAGGCTGATGATTTTTAGGTGCGATGCGAGTAAGTACGTGGTCTCACATTTTATGGCTCGCGCAGTGATCGGTTATATCTTTGCTCCGGTTCTGCCAAGCGTTCTTTACGCATGGATTTCTTGGGGTGACGCATTTAGCCCAATGCTTTACATCGTGATTATCAGCGCATATGCGCTGGCAATTACCTTGCTGTTGCCCGTACATGTCATCATTTTCAGGAGAGGGATCTACAGTTTTTATGTGTCTGGAAGCGTCAGCTTCGCTGTTCTATTTGTGATTTTTAGTGTCTTCTTTCTAGTTTCAGGGTCTGGGTACGAGAATTTGATATCACGCGGCGAAGTCCTGGCGAAAGATGGAAACCTTACCCTGATTGGATATAGAAGAGTCTTGGCTGGTGCGTTCGTAATAGCGCTGCACGGCATCTTCGGTTGCCTTCTATTTTCCGCTTTTGTTAGGGGGAGAAAGCTCTTCTCCTCGAGTTATCTGGCGTCGTGATGTGCAGGCACCATATAGCGGCAGTGATGAATGTACGAGCCATTTTCATCTTATTCGTTGCGCTGTACACGCAATCCCTTTGCGCGAATGGAAAATCTATCCCGCCGCGGCAAGAATGCATCCAAAAAGTCATTCTTGAGTGGGGTGACCGAAGCCCGGAAGAAATCGAAGAAGTAATATCCGAAATAGCTGATGCGCTTCTGAGTGAATGGATGAGGAAAGATCCTAACGCTATAACAGGTGTTCCTGATTACTCGTTTCCGTATGCCCACAGGAATGAATGGTATTTGCAGTACCGGGAAGGCTGTGAGCAGAAACGGAGCAAGACCGTTTACCTTATCGAGCAAGTGCTGACCCCCTCAATCTCTCGGATGCCGAGCTACACTCTCTCCGACGAGCAGGTTAACCCTTCATCGAGAACAATCGACGTCAGAGGAGAGGATTGGAAGGAGGACTGTTATTAGCAGAACATTTGTTCTCATCGCAGCCGTATTTTCTACCTTAGGCTGGTCCGGCCATCTGTCTGTAGATATGGCCAAAACATCGGCGTTGCCGCAGCCAGTTGCAGTCTTGATTGCACGAGCAAATGTGCATATACGAAACCAGGAATACCAACAAGCCCTCTCCGACATTGAAAGCGCATCCAGCCTGGCGCCGGAAAATTCGGAGTATCTATTGCTTAAATGCATGCTCAAAGAACGAGTAGGCCAGCCACGGCATGAAGCAAAGGCATGCTTTGCCGACGTGGTAGAACAGCTATCCCAAGACGGGACTACAGCCTGCGCGTCAAATATGAACTGCGTGGTGGCGGACCTGATGGCGGACGGTGTCGATGCCGAGCAACGCAAGACGTTCTTCCTGGGTTTGCCGGCGTCAGAAGCCGAAAGCGAGACGCGTCATTTCCTGCTGGACGATTTTGACCGCAAGCAGTATTTGTATACGATCCTGCCTTGAACGGTCGGCGCTACTCAGCCGAAATAATCCTCCATCCACTCAACCAGAGTCTCGCTGCTCATATCCGCCAGCGGCATCTGCTTGAACTCACCTCCGACTTCCTCTGCCCGGGTCACGAATTGGTAAAGCACCACGCCCGGCTGCTGGTCATGCAGGATCAGCGTGATGCGGCGTTGGGTGCGCAGGCAGTCGAGGGTGAGCACGTCGGCGGGGATGCCGGCGTTGCGCATGCCCTGGCGCACTTCTACCACCGGGTTGATGTGCTCATGCGCCGCTTGAATCTGCGCATGGGCGTCGCTGACAAGGTCGGAGAGCGTTTTCAGCGGATCGGTAGGCATGGATTACTCCGACTTGAATCGTTGGGGGGATGCCATGGCATCTTACGTGGCGGTTTTGATCATCAGCAAGACCGCGGCGAATAGCAAACCCTCGGCCGGCGCAGAACCGGTGGGAGCGACGGCCCGTCGCGAATGCAGGCCAAGTCTCCAGACGAGGTCGATTGGCCTCGATAGATCTGTCGTCATTTTACTTTTTTGCGCGCCGATCCAAACGCTATCAGCCGATCAACTGCTATATTTCGCTCGCCGTCACGGCATTGAATAGTCTGGAGCAGGTTTAGCGCGTATGAGTTTTTTACCCCAACTGCGAGGAATGCCAAAGCAGGCTCTGATCGCCCTTATCGACGACCTGTATGGTCGTTATGGGGATATTGATGAAATCATCGAGTCCCATCTTGAGCGAGTAAACGAGGGATGGGAGTCGGAACCTGAACAGCAGGCCGATCAATTGGCCTACCTGCAAACGCAGGTCGCTCGCCTGATCGCAGATAACGTCTTTATCGAATACCACCGCGCCCAGGCTTTCTGCTCGGGGTTTGAACAGTTGCTGGCGGATATCTGTAGTCATGCAGATCAGGATGCTGTGCGGGCGTTGGCGTTGTTTGATGAGGTTCTGTCGGTCCATGGTGATCTATACGAACGCGTCGACGACTCCGATGGTTACCTTGAGGATGCCCTGGGCACCGCAGTCGAACTGTGGTTGGCGGTTGCTGCCAAGGCGCGGCTGGTGCAGCCGCAGGCAAGGGATTGGGTTGCAGCAGTATGTTCGTTGTATGACGACAATGACTACGGCTGCTTTGATAGCATCCTCAGCCTTAGCGGTGTTTTGCTCACCGAAGATGAGCTGCGTCAACTGGCCGGGCGTTTCGAGAATGCCGCCAGAGCGGCAATCGTGGCGCACGCGAAAGAAGGAAATAATCTTCATGCGGCGGATGCCTGTTTCAGCCTGCGAGGGGTCGCCGAAGCCCTGGGAGACATCAGCCTCTATGAACGGGCTACTCTGCTCATCAATCCGCGCCCTGATACGATGCAATTGCAGGAGCTGATTGAATATGCTCTGGCGATAAACGCACTTGAGCGCGCCGCACACTGGCTTCAACAGCCCCAGTGGGAAGGAGAGCCTGAACGTTGTGCAAGGCTGAACAACCGGCTGCTGGAACGCCAGGGCAACATCACTCAGCTCAAGCAGAATCTGTTGGCTGATTTCCAACAGGCCCCCGGCATACAAAAGCTGCAAACCTACTGGGTGCACGCCGACAGTAATGAACGCAAGGCGATTACCGAGCAGGTGTTGACGCATGTAACTACCTTGAATAGTGCCGGGTGTGCCATCGAGCAGTTGATGTTTGTCGGCGCAGCTGGCCGAGCTGCCGATTACCTTATTGAGCACCACGCCGGGCTTGTTCGCCTGAGTTATCTTACCCTGCTCAGATGGGTAGAGTATTTCGAGGGCGCCGGTCAGACCCTTGCGGCGATTGTTTGCTACCGGCTACTGTTGAACGACCTGCTTGAGCGTGGCTACAGCAAAGCCTACCACCACGGTGCGCGCTATTTTCAGACCCTGCTGGCGTTGGACGTGGGGCGCCCGGACTACCGCGAGCTTGACGATGCCCAGGCGTTCATTACCACATTGCAGGCCAAGCATTGGCGCAAACGCTCGTTCTGGGAGGCTGCGGGCCACCCGAACAAGCCCGCACCGAAACCTCGACAACTGATGTCCCCCAATCCAGCCATAAGGAGCAGCTGTTGAGTTTTCAGGGCTTGCAGGCCAGCTTCCGCCGTCTTCATGCGGACAGCGCCGCGTGGAAACTGCTGCGAGCGGATAATGCCCCCTACATTCTGGCATTCATCGCCGATGTGTTTGCTGATGAAGGCGAAGTGCCGTTCAGTCGTGCTCGCGTGCGCCTGGATGCGGAAATCGAGCGGCTGCGCGAGCTGGGTATCTGGGAAACGGAAACCATGGCCGGCACCTATCTGAACCAGTGGATCAGTGCAGGCTGGCTGCGTGAGTTGGACGACAAGCTGAGCAAGACGGATGCCTGTGAGCGAGCGCTGCGTTTTTGTCGCGCGTTGGACGAGCACACCACCGGCACTACCGCCTCACACCTGCGCATCGTGCAGGAAGCCGTGCGTGATCTGGCCGTAGCCATCAGTCCTAATGTCGACGAGCGCGTTACCCTGCTGGAATACCGCAAGGCGGAGCTGCAGCGCGAGATCGACGAGCTCAAGGCGGGAGTGGTCAGGGAGCTGGGAGAGCAGCAGCAACGCGAGCGCATACGTGAGATCTACCAGCTTGCCTCGGTACTCACCGGCGACTTCCGGAGGGTGGAAGATGAGATCCGCCAACTGGACAAGGATCTGCGCGTCCAACTGATCGAGGGTGGCACGACTCGAGGAGATGTACTGCTGTCGGTGATGGAGCGCGAGGCGATTTTGGCATCGACCGATGCCGGCAGCGCCTTTGAAGGCTTCTTTCAGTTGCTCTGTGACCAGAATCGCTATACGGAATTGAGCGATCAGTTACGGAGCATTCTGAGTCGCCCTATCGCCCAGCAACTGACGCCCGCCCAGCATCAGTTTCTCGCGCAACTGATGCGTGAACTGAGCCGCGAAAGTGAGCGTGTATTCCAGGTGCGGCGGCGGACGGAAGAGGGTTTGCGCGCCTACATCGAGAGTGGCGCGGCGAGCGAGAACCGGGCGGTGGATCAACTGCTGGCCAAGCTGGAAAAGGTGGCCGTAGCCCTGCGTGACGGTGGTTGCGACTTGCGCGCGGAAACCGGCCTGGATCTGCCCGTCGGGCCGCTGGAAATCTCGTCTCCTGACAGCATGCGGTTGAAAAGCCCGGACGAAAAACTCGACACTCGCGGCGTGCAGGTGCAGGAAAATGCCCGCGAACCCAGCGAGCAAATACTGCAGAGCCTGGAGTCGGTCAGGGTTCGGGAGGTCGCACAAAAATCTTACGAGACCTTGAGCAGCAAGGGCCCGCTGACCATCGCCGGCCTGTTGCGGGAGCATCCCGTGGAGGCCGGCCTGGAAGAACTGGTAGCCTATGTGCGCGTCGCCAAGGCGGTAAAAGCGGCACAGCTGGACCACACCGAAAAGGTGAGTATTGGTGACAAGGGCGGCGTGCAGTTGCATGCCACGGTGCCTGCCTTGCTGTTGAGCGCCGAGCTGTTCCCGGACAATCTTGATGAACTGGTACTTTAGGAACCGATATGACCGAGCATGAAGACGATCCGGTTGGGCAGGGTCTAGGGTCGGGAAGCTTCTTCGACATGGTTCGTGGCAGAGATGCAGCGGAGGGCGAACAGGTGCGTGTCGCTGAATCGGAAGCGCCCGAAGACGCCACGCCCGAGTCGGATGAAGAGCTGCAGAGTGGAACCGGCAGCGACACCGATGAAGGCGACGAGATGCCCCATGAGGCCCGCCGGGTGCTGGTCTATCTGATGCGCCAGGGCGCCATTATCGCCACGCAGAAACCCAAACTCTACGATTCGCTCTGTCGGTACCAGGCCCAGGTCCGGCGGCACCTGGCCGAGGTCTATCTGCGTCTGGTCCTGGATGAAAAAGCGGGTATTGCCTTTGTCGGTCGCCATGAGCAGGAGGATACGGGGGAAACCGAAGCGGACCCCGAAGCATCGGCAGAGAGTGAAGACGACATTGTTTCGTTGATTTCAAGGCGCACCCTGTCCCTGTATGACACGCTATTGCTGCTCGTATTGCGCCGTCACTATCAGGAGCGAGAATCGGCCGGAGAGCAAAAGATAATCGTCGATGTGGAGCGACTGGAGTCGTACTTGACACCGTTTCTGCCGTTGACCAATCACGCCAGGGCCGACCGCAAAAAACTCAACTCCGCGATCCAGAAACTGATAGGCAAAAAGCTGCTTGCCGCTATCCGTGGTTCAGATGATCGGTATGAAATCACCCCCATTATTCGCTACGTAGTGGACGCAGCCTTCCTCGAGACCATGCTCCAGGACTATCTTCGGCTGGCTCACGAGGAGCAGGTTCCGGTAGAGGCCCGGCTGATGGAAAGCCCACCACAAGCGCAACCAGCAACCACCCCTGGCAATGGTCAGGGCGATCTCCTCGGAGGTGAGGCATGATCCCTGGTAGCGACCAGTTTGCGGATACCCTGTTCCAACAGGGCCAGATACGTCTGGCCGAGCTCACGGTATTCAACTGGGGCTCCTTCGATGGCTTGCATTCAGCCACCATCGACCCCTGCGGCACGCTGATTACCGGTGATAACGGTGCGGGCAAATCGACGTTTATCGACGGGCTGATGGCGCTCCTGCTCCCTGCCGGCAAGGCAACGTTCAACGTTGCTGCGGCGCAGGGTGACCGCGCCGACCGCTCCTTGCTGTCCTACATGCGCGGCAGCTTTGGCTCCTCCCACGATGGCTCTGGTACACGGGTAAAGAGCAAACGGGAGAAGGCAGTAGTTACCGGGTTGAGCGCGTTGTACCGGGCCGAGGATGGCTCGGAAATCACCCTGGCCGCACTGTTCTGGACTACCCAGGCCTCCAATGCCCTGAGCGATGTGAACCGCATCTACGTGGTAGCCAAGCGCAATCTGCCGCTCAAGCAGATGCTCGATGCCTTTGGTGAGGGCAACGCCAGAAGTCTGAAACAGTGGCTGCGTGATGATCCGCGCATTACCTGCTGCGACGACCATTTTGCCGACTATCAGGAGTTGTATCGCAACCTGCTGCACATGGACAACCGCAACGCCCCCGCGTTGCTGTCCCGGGCGCTGGGCCTGAAGAAAATCGACGACCTGACCAAGCTGATTCGTGAGCTGGTGCTCGAACCCAGTTCGGTGAAGGAAGACGTGAAAAAGGTGGTCGATGAGTTTGCCGATCTGGTGGCCATCCATGATCGGCTAAGCGATGCCCGTGCCCAGGTTGAGCACCTGCAACGCCTGCCCGGCCTGGCAGCCGATATTCAAGCCGCGAAGGACGCACTGGACGCCTTGCAGCTGGAAAAGGATCATCTGCGGATCTACTTTGCCGAAGTGCAGGCAGGCCTGCGGGCTGCCCGGATCAAACAGCTCCGGATGGATCTGGAAAAGCTGGAGCTGCAACTTGAGGATGTTCAGCGGCAAGTGGCGGACACCGCCGAGCTTGTCGAGCGCCGCCACGAAGAATACCTGCAACAAGGTGGCAATCAGGTTGAAGCACTGAAAAAAGATGTCGCCCATGCCGCGGACAAACTGAAAGAGCTGGTACGAAAATCTTCAAGCTATCAGCAGGATGTACGTTCACTGGGGTTGGCCGATACGCTGCAGCAGGACGCTTTTCTGGTTAACCAGCGGGCTGTGCAGGTCTCCCTGCAAGATATCGAGCAAAACAAGGAGGCAAGCCAGAACCGCTTTGGGGAAATCAGCGGCCGCTGGAGCCAGTCAAAGCAGGACCTGACGGCGACCGTAGAGCAGATCAAGGAAATCGAAGCTCGGCCAACTCCAACATCGATCCGGCGTTTCAGCGCCTGCGCGACGAGCTGGTCGAAGCGCTGGATCTTCCCCCCGAGCAGGTGATGTTCATTGGCGAGTTGCTGGATGTCAAAGCAGAGGAAGCGCCCTGGCAAGGCGCCATCGAGCGCGCCCTGGGCGGTCATCGCACTACCCTTCTGGTGCCGGCCGACGGCTATACGATGGTTACGCGCTGGCTGAATGCCCGGCATACCGGATTGCACGTACGGGTCCAGGTGGTACGCAATGCTGCAAATAAAACGACTGCATCCGAATTCCTCGCCAACGGCTTCCTGCGCAAACTGGTGTGGCGCCAGCATGCCTGGCGGGACTGGCTCAAGCACCACCTGAGCCGTTTCGACCTGCAATGCGTGGCGGGCACCGAGCAGCTCGACGCAACGCCCTTTTCCATGACCCGTGAAGGTCTGGTGCATCTGGAGAGCGGGCGCTTCGAGAAAAAGGACCAGACCCGAATCGATGATCGCCGCCGCTGGTGCCTGGGGTTCTCCAACACTTCGCGGCTGGCGTTATTGAACACAGAGAAGGCCGCGCTGGAAAACAGGATTGAAGAACTCTGGCGCGAGGTCAACAGGGCCCGCGAGGCCATGGAAGAAGTGAGTTCGCGCAAATCGGTGCTGGAGCGTGTTGCCGGCCTTCGCTGGGAAGATATCGATGCGCCCTACGGGCAAGGCCGGCATGATTCACTCAAGGCCGATCTGCAACAACTTGAATCCTCCGAGGGCGACCTCGCTCTGGCCCGCGAACGCTGGTCTCAGGCCAAACAGGCACTTGAGATCTTGCGCAGCGGGCAGGGCAAGCTGCAAAAGGATCTGGGTGGTTTACAGAACCGGCTGGAGATCGAGCAGACAGCCTGCGCCGCTGCGGCAACGCTGGCCGAGCAAGGGCTGACCGATGAGTGCCGCACCTTGCTGGCGCGGCGTGTAGGCAGCATCAGTCTGGACAACGTCGAGCACCAGGCCCGGGTAGCCAGAGAGCTGGATGACCTGATTGCTAAACAGCAGTCACGCAAGGGCACTGCGGAAAACACCGCCAATGGCATCATGGGCTCGTTCCGCGGCAAGGACCAGTGGCTGCCGATTGTCGTCGACTGGCCGGTGGGGCTGGCGGCGCCGGATGACTTTCTCGCTCACCTGCAAGCACTGG
>Ga0105357_10001437_pt1 | contig 12785 bp, 13 predicted proteins | sample GOMGulsemesocosm_4_FD_83660 | JGI IMG/M metagenome (GOLD analysis project Ga0105357, IMG submission 83660) | Methane-oxidizing microbial communities from mesocosms in the Gulf of Mexico - GOM15B Gulf of Mexico | ecosystem: Environmental > Aquatic > Marine > Cold seeps | place: USA: Gulf of...
ATTCAGCAGATCGCCGGGACGACGCCAGGCCAGTTGCCACTCGCGCTTGAACAGCAGCCAGATGATCTGCCGCATCAGCTCGCCCGTCCCAAATCAAGACGACGCACACCCGGCACATGGGCCAGGCTGTGGTGTGTGGTCAGTACCACCGTACCACCACCGGCTGCAAAGGCCATGACATGCTGCTCCAGCGCCTGCACCCCGGCCTGGTCAAGCGCCGTGAAGGGTTCGTCCAGAATCCACACGGGAGCACCGGGCAGATACAAGCGAGCCAGAGCGACCCGGCGTTGCTGGCCGGCCGAGAGCTGCCGGCAGGGGACATCCTCGAAGCCGCGCAGCCCGACCTGTTGCAGCGCCTGCCAGATCACGTCACGTGCGACCGGTCGGGTCAGTGCGCAGAGCCAGCTGAGGTTCTCCTCCGCGGTCAGCGCGCCCTTGACCGCCGGCGCATGCCCTATGTACAGCAGGTTGCGCCGCCAATGTTCGCGCCCCCGCCCCGACAGCACCGACTTACCGGCATAGCGGATATCACCGCCGCTGGCTGGCATCAGGCCGGCCAATATGCGCAGCAGACTGGTTTTGCCTGCGCCATTGGGACCCGCCACCTGCAGCACATCACCGGGTTGCAGGCAGCAGGACACAGCGGAGAAAAGCTCGCGCTCATCCCGTTCACAGGCCAGTTCGCTGATGTCGATCTGCTGCTTGCTCACTACTACTCCAGACCCAGGCTGAATCGCGCCGGTACCATTGCATTGATGATTCCGGCATGCTGGCCGCTATACTCTTTGAAAGCGCACCAGCAGCGGGCTAGAAGGCCCGTCAATGGGGCGCCATTATACATGCCCCCCTACCCCGGGGGACCTCGATTTACATCAACATGTGACAACATGAGCTCGGACTTTCGCCTACCGCCCAGCGCCATCATCCCCCCCAGCGCGCCAACTACGCCGGCTGCGGCGATCACTGCGCGTGCTGCCGATGCGGTCAGCCTGGCCCTGCAACTCTTGCGGCCAATTGACGCAGCGTTGCTGCCAGCAGGCGAAAAGGTCAGCGCCGAGGTCATCCAGAGCAGCACGCGGGCCAACGGCAACGGTCAGTTTGACGTCCTGCTGCGCCTTGCTCAGAGCACGGCAACCAGCACGCCGGCCACCCTGCCAGCCAGCAGCCCCCAGCCGCTCAACACTGGCACCCAACTGGTGGTTCAGGCTCTGACGCAAACCCAGCTGATGGCCGTGCTGCAGCCGGCCAGCAATGCGTCAGCCAGCGAGCCGCTGACCCGCCTTGACCCGGCCCAGTTTCCACCGGGCAGCACCTTGCAGGCACGCGTGGTTAGCCAGCAACCGGTGGCCGATAATGCTGGCAAGCAAATCGCCTTTGCCCTGCTGGCCAAGATCGTTCAGGGCGCCAGCAGCGGCAGCCTGCTGCAGCTCACCAGTAGCCAGCCGGTAGAGCCCGGCACGCGCCTGAACGCCACGGTAGGGGCGCAAGGGGAGTTGCGCGTGCTGGCCAATAGCGCGCAGCAGCGCCAGCTCGACCTGTTGCAAGGCTTGCGTGCGACCCTGCAAAGCCAAGCCTCGAGCGAACCCCTGTTCAACCGGCTCGACCAGTTGCAGGCCAGCCCCCGCGACCTGCCTGCCGTACCAGCGCTACAAAGGGCCATAGCCCAAGTGTTGCAACAGGTGACCACGGCGCAACAATTAACGACAGCCAGCGGTGTGGAAAACGCGATCAAGCAGAGCGGACTGTTCCTTGAGCCCAACCTGGCCAAAATTGCCGAGTCGCTGGTTGCTCAGAGTGCGGCCAAGCAGGCCGCAAACCCCACGGCACCAGCAGGCGCGGTCGATGCTTCCAGCCAACCGGCCGCCGCAGCACATAAAGTCTTTCCAGCACTCGACAAGCTGCTGCCGCTGCTCGCCAGCCTATCGACGCCCGGCGCACCTGAACCAGTGGCAGGGGTCGACCTCAAGGGCACCCTGGTGAATCTGCTGATAACCTTGCAACAACAATTGCCGCCCGGCAGCCTTAACGCGCTGAACCTTCCGCCCGGCCCCTGGCAGCAAGCCAGCCAGGTGGCGGCGCAGCAACAGCTCAAGCCGGGCATGTTCCCCTTACCGACCCGCGCGCTGCAGGCATTGGGCGAGAACAATGATCTGGGCAGCCTGCTGCGTCTGACCGCAGCCTTGCTCTCACGCATTCAGCACCACCAATTTCAGAGTCTGGGGCAAACCCAGAGCTTTGCCGACGGCAGCACCCAGACCACATGGCAACTGGAAATCCCCATGCGCGACGGGCACCAGTTCAACCATGTGCAGCTGCGCATCGAGCGCGACACGCCGCCACCGAATGCCAAACAGGGCGAACCAACGCCCCAGTGGGAGGTGCGACTGTCTTTCAACCTTGATGAGCTGGGCAGCCTGCAAGCCATCGCGCGCTTGCGTAAGGACAAGGTCAGCAGTGAGTTTTGGGCCGAGCAGGCCGCCACGCTGAAACTGGTCAACAACGAGCTGACCGAACTACGCGACCGCCTGCTGGCGAAGGGACTGGAGGTTGGCGAATTGAGCTGTCACCGCGGCACGCCCCCGCCGCCGCGCCAGGCGCTGCAGCAAACCTGGATTGACGAGGTCACCTGATGAGCAAAAACCGCGAAGCTATTGCCCTGGTCTACGACGGCGAACAGGCACCGACCCTGACTGCCAAGGGCGAGGGCGAGCTGGCCGAGCAGATCATTCAGTTGGCACTGGATTACGAAGTGCCGATTTACGAGAACGCCGACCTGGCACGCATGCTTACGCAGCTGGAATTGGGCGATCAGATTCCCGAGGCGCTGTACCGCACCATCGCCGAGATCATCGCCTTTGCCTGGTACCTGAAGGGCAAGCGCCCTGCCGGCTTCAACCCCGACGGTGATCAGCCGCCACTCAAGCGCCTCGAGCGCAACATCCCGGAGTCAGGGGTGTAACGCACGAGCTAGGCAGCACAGGGGATGATCATCACCGAGCAGGTTTGCCAGGTGAAAAGCGCAGGGCGCGAAAGGCAGAGGGCCTAGCTGCGGCGACCGCCGTGCAGCTTGACGAAGAGTTCCGCTTCGGCCTTGGACAGACCGCAGGATTGGGTGAGGTCCTCAATACTGGCGCCCATACCGACCAGGCGTGCCGCCTGGTTGTAGGGCAACGCTTGCGGGTCTTGGGTTTCCAGTTTCAGTTGCTTGTCTTCCAGACGTTTGAGCTGCAGCCGCACGGCTGCCAGCTCCTCACCCATGCGAATACTGCCCTGCTGGAAGGTGGCCAAATCCCGAGTGAGTTGCTCCTGCCGCTGACGCAGTTGCTCAGACTGCTGGCGCAACTCGGCCGGAAGCTGACGGACCCGCGCAAACAGCACCACCAGCGCCGCGACCACGGCGCCCATCAGCGTGCCAAGCAGTAACAGCAACCAGGGCTCCATCATGCCCATCAAAAGCCGGACAACTCCGCCCACTCATCCTCGGTCATCATCTTTTCCAGATCGACCAGAATCAGCAGCTCATTGTTCTTGTTGCAAACGCCCTGAATGAACTTCGCGGACTCATCGGTACCCACGTTAGGCGCGGTCTCGATTTCCGACTGACGCAGGTATACAACCTCGGCCACGCTGTCGACCAGAATCCCGACCACTTGCTTGTCCGCTTCGATGATCACGATGCGGGTGTTGTCAGTAATGGGGGCGGGTGTCAGACCAAAGCGCTGGCGGGTGTCGATCACGGTAACGACATTGCCGCGCAGATTGATGATGCCCAGCACGTAGGACGGCGCGCCCGGCACGGGAGCAATCTCGGTATGACGCAATACTTCCTGCACTTGCATCACGTTGATGCCGTAGGATTCGTTGTCCAGGCGGAACGTCACCCATTGCAGGATCGGATCTTCAGCGCCTTGTCCCGAATTATTTTTCATTGTCATGCTTCCCGATCATCGTTGATAGCAGTCCAGCAGCCTTGGACGCCGGACAAGAGCGCCGACCACAAGGTCGGCACCGGTTTACGGTTATCCTAATGCTGGCGATGCGGCATTACCAGACGCCTGACGCGCCATACCATTGACTATCAGGCTAGCCAGCGCCGAGACATCCAGCAAGGCACACATATGATCAATCACGGTACCGGCCAACCAGGGACGCTTGCCCTGCTGTGAGCGCCATTTGATCTGGTTCGGCTCCAGCCGTATCGACTGATGTACGCCGTGCACCGCCATGCCCCAGTCATACCCTTCTACCGAAATGACAAAGGACAGGCTCTCTTTCAGTTCTTCACTGTAACGCTCGGGCATTACCCAGCGCGCCGTATCCAGTACCTTCAAATTGCCCGCCTGGGTGGCGAGTATGCCGAGGAACCAGTCCGGCTGACCAAACAGCGGGGTGATTTCTGCATCCAGCGGGTATATGGTCCCCAGCGAGACAAGCGGCACCGCCAATTTCAACCCGCCCACATCAAACAGCAAGGCTTCGAAGGCCTGCTCCCGCCATGCTGGTTGAGCAACCGCTACCGGTGGCTCAGCAGCGGCAGGCGCAACAACCGGCTCTGCTGGCGCAGGCGTGCTGACCGGGGTCAGCGGCGCACGTAGCACAGGCGCAACCACAGTCGGACGAGACTGTGCGGCGGTGACTTCAGGCGCAGCAGCCGGTGCCGGCACGGCTTCCACGCGGGCCAGCTCTTCGGCTGCGTCCTGCAGCAGCGCATCCAGATAATGCTGAATGGTTTGTTCCGGTACGAACTCCTGCACCGGCAATCTGGATTTACTCATAACACCCGTATCATCCTGGTTTGGCCACCAAAGGGTTGTGAGATGGCAATCACGGCTCATGCATCTGTATCGGCGGTACGCGGCAAAGCATTAGCCCGCGCAAGCGCGTCAGGCTACCTGCTCGCGGCGCGACAGGCTTTGCGCCAACAGATAGCGCAGCAGTGCACGGTACGCCAGTACCCCGCGCGCGCTCGCATCCAACTGAGATGGCACAACCCCGGCCAGACTGGCGTCGCGCAACTTGGTATCAATCGGAATGTAGGCTTGCCAGAGGTGGTCGGCGTAATCCCGGCGCAACATGCGCAGAGTGCTCAGCGAGGCCTGGGTCCGACGGTCGAACAGCGTCGGCACGATAGTATAGGGCAAGGCCTGCTTGCGCGAGCGATTCACCATATTCAAGGTATGCACCATCCGCTCCAGCCCCTTGAGAGCAAGAAACTCGGTCTGCACCGGTATGATCAACTGCTCACAGGCTGCCAGCGCATTGATCATCGATACCCCCAGCAATGGCGGGCTATCAATGATGACAAACTGGAAGTCATTCCAGAGCTGCGCTAGCGCGCGCGAGATCACCAAGCCATAGCCGCCCTGCGCGGCCGACTGACGCTCCAGCGTGGCCAATGAAGTACTCGACGGCAGCAGCTGGATGTTTGGATGCGAGCTGTCCAGCAGCAACGCTGCAGCCAGCCCGTCCGGAACCTGCCCGTTATGCTGAAACAGATTGAACACGCTACTGGTCAGCTGGTCCGGATCATGGCCAAAGTAGCTGGTCATGGACCCATGTGGGTCCAGGTCGACCACCAGCACGCGCTGCCCCTGATCTGCAAGCAGGCCAGCCAGTGCTACAGCGGAGGTGGTTTTGCCCACCCCACCCTTCTGATTGGCTACTGCCCAGACTCTCATGGCTTACCTCCGGGGGTATTCCAGCCGTGATAGACCCCATAACATGCGATAAACGACAACATTTTGACAGTCCAAACCTGTTTACTACTAGGGAGCAGGAGTCGATGCAGAACCCGTGCCAGATAGGCTCGAAGCTCCAGGCGGCGTTGCTGTTTCACTGCGCGCTTCGCGCATGACATTGACCGACTCCGGTTCGCCGCCAAATGGCACATGCCGCTTATCCACAAAACGCGACACCAGCAGCACCACACGGCGATTGGCCTTGCGGCCTGCGGCCGTGGTGTTATCGGCAACAGGCCTGAATTCACCATAGCCTACTGCGGCCAGTCGGTCAGGGTTCACGCCGCCATTGCTCAGCATGCGCACCACACTGGCCGCTCGCGCCGCAGAGAGCTCCCAGTTGGTCGGATAGGTGCCCGAGCGCATGGGCACATTATCAGTAAACCCCTCTACATGGACGGGGTTCTCGTAGGGTGCGAGTATCTCGGCAATACGGTCGATCAGTCCAAAGGCCGCATCCAGCGGCAATGCATCCCCACTGGGAAACAATAGACTCGAACTCAGTTCGATTTCGACCCAAAGCTCATTCCCACGTACCTCCAGGTTACCCGCCTGAATCAAGTCACCAAACGCCGCCTGCATGGCCTGGGTAATGTCTTGCAGAGCATCGCTGCCACCGGCCTGCTGACCGGTCTGGGTGCCCTGCTCATCCTGCGTTCCGATGCCACGCGGTTTTTCCTGGCCAATCTGTATGGGGTCGATGGCGCGCTGTGGCTGGTTGAAGGCACCTTCAAGGGTGTCAGAGAGTACCTTGTACTTGCCTTCGTTGACCGAGGAGATGGAGTACATGACGACAAAAAAGGCGAAAAGCAGAGTGATGAAGTCGGCATAGGACACCAACCAGCGCTCGTGATTCTCGTGTTCTTCGTGGCGACGTCGCCGCATGTCGGTCTCCCACGCTAGTCGAGGAAGCCTTCAAGCTTCATTTCAATGGAGCGAGGATTTTCCCCTTCGGCAATCGAAAGCAGCCCCTCAAGCAACATCTCCCGGTAACGCGACTGCTGCAGCACCACCGCCTTCAACTTGTGCGCCACCGGCAACAGAAACAGGTTGGCCAGCGCCACACCGTAGATAGTGGCAACAAAAGCCACCGCAATACCGGACCCTAGCATGGACGGATCCGCCAGGTTGCCCATGACATGAATCAGCCCCATCACCGCACCGATAATACCGATGGTCGGTGAATAGCCACCCATGCTCTCATAGACCTTGGCAGCCATCAGGTCGTGGCTTTCGCGCGTCATCAACTCGACTTCGAGAATCCCGCGCAATGCCTCGGGCTCACTGCCATCCACCAATAGCTGCAAGCCTTTGCGCGCGTAGGCATCCGGCTCCAGCTCAGCGATGGACTCCAGCCCCAGCAGACCATCCTTGCGTGCAATGGTGCTCCAGTTGATAACCTGGCTAATGCCTTCACGCAGCCGATTGGCCGGCGGAAAAATAATCCAGCGCAGGATCACCAGTGCACGCTTGAAAACGGTCAGGGGGGTCTGAATGAACGCAGCGCCGAGGGTGCCGCCGATGACAATCAGTGCGGCCGGGGCATTGAGCAGCGCCGAAGCGTGACCGCCTTCCAGGTAGTTGCCGCCGATAATCGCGACAAACGCCAGAATGACCCCAATAACACTGAGAATATCCATCAGCCGATCTCTGCCAGATAGCGACCGATTTCATCCAGGTTATAGATGCCATCAGCAAGATTGGCCTTCGCCACCGCCATGGGCATACCATAAATCACACAACTGGCTTCGTCCTGCGCCCACACGGCGCTGCCTGCCTGCTTGAGCATACGCGCGCCTTCACGCCCGTCCGCCCCCATGCCGGTGAGCACGACCGCCAATACCTTGTCCTGAAATGCCTTGGCGGCCGAGCCAAAGGTCACATCAACACAGGGCTTGTAATTCAAACGCTCATCGCCGGGCAGAATACGCACCACACCACGCCCATCTACCATCATCTGCTTGCCACCGGGCGCCAACAGGGCAACGCCTGGGCGCAGCACATCACCGTCCTCGGCTTCCTTTACCGAAATACGGCAAAGCTTATCGAGGCGCTCGGCAAAGGCCTTGGTGAAGGCAGCCGGCGTATGCTGAATCAGTAGCAGCGGCGCAGGGAAGCTGCCGGGTAGTTGCGGCAGCACTTTGTGCAGGGCGACCGGGCCACCGGTCGAGGTGCCGATGGCCACCAGCTTGTAATTGCGCTTGCGCGGCGCCGAGCTGGTGCGTGCCACAGGCGCTGCCGGCTTGGCGGTAGAAGCACCGCTCAGCGTGCTGCTGCCAGGGCGCGCTGCGGGAGTAGCCGTGCCCGCTCCAGGCCCAGGGTGCGGCGCTGCTACACCACCACCCAACCCCAACGAGCGGCGGTTGGTACGTGCCAGCGCGTTCACCCGCTCGCAAAGCAGCTGGCGCACCTTGTCTGGATTGCGGGAAATGTCTTCGAAGTTTTTAGGCAGATAATCCGCGGCGCCGGCATCCAGAGCGTCAAGGCTGACGCGGGCGCCCTCGTAGGTAAGCGAGGAAAACATGATTACCGGCGTAGGGCAGCGCTGCATGATCTGCTTGACCGCTGAGATGCCATCCATCACCGGCATCTCGTAATCCATGGTGATAACATCCGGACGCAGCGACAGGGTCTGCTCAATGGCTTCTTTGCCGTTGGTCGCCGTGCCGACCACCTGAATCTGCGGGTCACCCGCGAGAATTTCCGTTACCCGGCGGCGAAAGAAACCCGAGTCATCCACCACCAGAACCTTGACCGCCATACCCTCTCCTGAAACCGCATCGCCATCCAGCGCAGTCACGCGCCTGTTTCGAGTAATCCTACCCGTCTACCGCCTCAGCTCACTACGCCACAGCCATCGGCAGATGCGTCTGATACAGCATGATACAACCTATCACACCCGTCGCGCGTAGCGCTTGAGCAGGCTGGGAATATCCAGAATCAGCGCGATGCGGCCGTCACCGGTAATAGTCGCACCCGCCATCCCAGCAGTGCCTTGCAGCATGCGACCCAAGGGCTTGATGACCACCTCTTCCTGACCGACCAACTGGTCGACCACAAAGCCGACCCGCTGGGTGCCAACAGAGACGATAACCACACTGGCCGCGGAATGATCGCTGGTATCTTCCACGCCCGGCATCAGCCAGCGCTTGAGATAAAACAGCGGTAGTGCTTTCTCGCGCACGATAATCACTTCCTGGCCATCAACAATATTGGTGCGCGACAGGTCGAGGCTGTATATCTCGTTGACGCTGACCAGCGGCAAGGCAAAGGCTTGGTTCGCCAGCATCACCATCAGCGTAGGCATGATGGCCAGCGTCAGCGGCACCTTGATGGCAATCCGAGAGCCCTGGCCTTTGGTCGACTCGATATTGATGGTGCCGTTGAGCTGGGAAATTTTGGTTTTCACCACGTCCATGCCCACACCACGCCCGGACACATCGGAAATTTCCGTTTTGGTCGAGAAACCGGGCGCAAGGATCAGATTGAAACACTCGCTGTCACTCAGGCGATCAGCGGCATCCTTCTCCATCATGCCCTTTTCAACGGCCTTGGCACGCAAAACCTCTGGATCCATGCCGCGACCGTCGTCAACAATGGTCAGCAGAATGTGATCGCCTTCCTGCTGCGCCGCCAGAACAACCTTGCCAGTGCGTGGCTTGCCGGCCGCCTCACGCTCATCCGGCGGCTCTACGCCATGATCTACGGAGTTGCGCACCAAGTGAACCAGTGGATCGGCAAGCGCCTCGACCAAGTTCTTGTCGAGATCAGTGTCTTCACCGACTAGCTCCAGATTGATTTCCTTCTTCAGGTTGCGCGCCAGATCACGCACCACCCGCGGGAAACGACCAAAAACCTTCTTGATTGGCTGCATGCGGGTCTTCATCACCGACATCTGCAGGTCCGCGGTCACTACATCGAGATTGCCGACCGCCTTGTTCCACTCCTCGTCACCACTGCTAAGGCCAAGGCGCACCAGACGGTTACGCACCAGTACCAGCTCGCCCACCATGTTCATGATTTCATCCAGCCGCGCGGTGTCTACCCGTACCGTGGTCTCGGCAGCGGGCGGCGCTTCCTGCGCAGGCGCGGATTTCGCCGCAGCAGCAGGAGGTGCTGCTGCAGGCTTGGCGACCGGTTTGGGCTCAGCCTTGGCAGCCGGCTTGCTCGCCGGGGCCGGATCAGCCTTGGCAGGCGGTGTTGACTCAGGCGCCGGCATGTCAGCATCTGTCTTGCCCGGAGCAGCGCCCTTGCCATGCAACTGGTCCAGCAGCGCTTCAAACTCGTCATCAGTAATCTTGTCTGCATCGGCAGAAGAGGCGGCCGCGGACGCGTCTGCTACCTCAGCCTGCTTGCTTTCCTGCAGCCCTGGGGCACTGCCTTTGCCATGCAGCTCATCGAGCAGGGCTTCAAATTCGTCGTCCGAGATATCGTCGCTACTGGCAACCGCAGCTGGCTCGGGCGCTGCACTGGCGGGAGCTTTACCACTGCCGTGCAGTTCATCCAGCAGGGCTTCGAACTCGTCGTCGGAAATGTCGTCACCCGAGGCCGTCACAGGTGGAGCGGCGGGCACTGCCGCAGCTACTGCCGGCGCGCTGTCACCGTGCAGCGCCTCGAGTAACTGTTCAAATTCATCATCGGTAATATCGCCCTCGCCGCTGGCGATAGCATCCACTGTGGCAGCGGGTGTAACGGGCTCGGGCTCTGCGACCGGCGCAGCGACTTCAACTGCCGGCGGCGGTGCACCGCCTGGCTGCGCGAGTGCTGCCAAAGCCTCAAGCAGGGCCGGATCGGCGGGCGTGGGCTCTTGCTGATTACGAACCTGGTCAAACATGGTGTTGACCGCATCCAACGCCTGGAGCACCACGTCCATCAGGTCGGACGTTACCGGACGCTCACCTTTGCGCAGAATATCGAATACGTTCTCAGCAATGTGACAACAGGCTACCAGCGCATCGAGCTGCAGGAATCCAGCACCACCTTTGACGGTATGGAAACCGCGGAAAATGGCGTTGAGCAGATCCATGTCATCGGGACGGTTCTCCAGTTCGACCAACTGCTCGGACAACTGCTCGAGAATTTCACCTGCCTCGACCAGAAAGTCCTGGAGAATCTCTTCATCCGCATCGAAACTCATGCACCCACTCCCCTCGGGCGTGTTGAAGTAAACGGCTATGCGCGGGCACCAATACTGCTACTTGGACGCAGTCCGTTGTTATTAGACGTTATTCCGGAACCAGCAAACCGGCCTACTTCCTACACTGCCTGGCGCTTGCCACCACCATGCTGTGGCAGCGCACATCGGCAGGAATCAGAAACCCAGACTGGATAGAAGGTCGTCGACTTCATCCTGACCGGAAACCACGTCTTCTCTTTTATCGGCATGAATCTGTGGACCTTCACCCCTGGATGACGGTTTTTTTGCCTCACTGACGGTTTCAACATGATTTATGCCGGTAATCCGATCCACTTGGCCTGCCATGCGAACCAGATTGAGCAGGCTTTCCTCGACATCGTGAACCAGAGTGATGACGCGCTTGATCACCTGGCCGGTGAGATCCTGATAATCCTGTGCCATGAGAATATCGTTGAGGTGGCCGGAAACGTCATTACTGGTGTTCTCAGCTTTCTCAAGAAAGTCGCCCATACGCTTGTACAGCTCGCGGAACTCGTCTGCAGCCATCTCACGACGCTGCAGACGTTGCCAGTCGGCGCGCAGCGCTGCGGCTTCACCGCCGAGTTCAGAAATCTTTGGTGCGCTGCTCTCTACCAGATCCATAGTGCGGTTGGCAGCCTTGTCGGTCAGCTGTACCACATAGTCAAGGCGATCAGAGGCATCGGATATCTTTGAGGTCTCGCTGTCGTCTTCAAGCGCGTGAGAGGTATCGAGCTGAAAATTGACGATGGCGTTGTGCAACGCACGGGTCAGCTGCCCGACCTCGTGATAGAGACCGCGATCTCGGGCTTGATTGATTGCGTGGATCACCAGCAGAGCTTCGGCGAAATCACCTTGCTCCAGGTGGTCGACCAGTTGGCGCGCATTGTCCTTGAGGGAATGTTCAAATTCCTGAGCAGTCGCCTGGCCGGGATCCTTACTTAACGCCATAACCTGTACCCCGGTTGGTTGTTATTTTGCTTGTACTCGCTCAAAAATCTTTTCGATCTTTTCTTTCAAGGCTTGAGCGGTGAAAGGCTTGACCACGTAGCCATTGACGCCAGCCTGTGCAGCCTCGATGATCTGGTCGCGCTTGGCCTCAGCCGTCACCATCAACACCGGCAGGTGCTTGAGGCGGTCATCTGCGCGCACCGCGCGCAACAGGTCGATGCCACTCATGCCGGGCATGTTCCAGTCGGTCACCAGAAAGTCGAAATTACCGCTCTGCAGCATCGGCAACGCGGTATTGCCATCATCGGCTTCAGCCGTGTTGGTAAAACCCAGGTCGCGCAACAGGTTCTTTATAATGCGCCTCATCGTCGAAAAATCATCAACGATGAGAATTTTCATATTCTTGTCCAAGTCGACCTCCGTACAAACCAGGGAAAGTGCAGGCCTGCACCCCGAAAACCCATTGCAATGGCCAAACTAGCCGTATAAAGACATTCTGAACAACCTTCTGCGAGGCAAACTGCTGTTCACAACACCCTCGCTACTGCCATCAAAACAGGATCAGGCACAGTGCTACCATCAGCGCGATCCGAGCATTGTCCGGATGTTGGCGACAAAATCAATCATTTCGCCAACTTGATAAGCGAGCTCGCAGACGCGCCGCACATTGGCTGTGCAACTGACTGACCCGCGACTCACTGACACCGAGCACAGCGCCGATTTCCTTGAGGTTAAGTTCCTCATCGTAATAAAGCGACAGCAACAGCTTCTCACGTTCGGGCAGACCGTCGATCGCCTCAACCAACGCCGCCCTGAAACGCTCATCCTCAAGCCCGGAAAAGGGCTCAAAGTCACCCTGCACGTCGGCCGGTGCACCGCTCTCCAGCAAATCATCAAAACTGAACAACTTGCTGCCGGCGGTATCATTGAGGATCGAGTAA
>Ga0105357_10001440_pt1 | contig 12774 bp, 6 predicted proteins | sample GOMGulsemesocosm_4_FD_83660 | JGI IMG/M metagenome (GOLD analysis project Ga0105357, IMG submission 83660) | Methane-oxidizing microbial communities from mesocosms in the Gulf of Mexico - GOM15B Gulf of Mexico | ecosystem: Environmental > Aquatic > Marine > Cold seeps | place: USA: Gulf of...
GAAAAAATTGTGTCAGAACAGCTCTTAAAACTTATGCTTAATAGAGTGTAAGTCAAAAAAGCTCATATATAATATGAGCTTATTGATAATATTTACATAATATGTCTTAGGTATCTCCTAAAATGGTTATGCTTACCTTTAAATAAAAATTTATAGAGTTGGTTGGTTAAATATTCATTAATACATTGAATTTTAAGTAAATTATTATCTTAATTGTTTTGTTGAAAAGTAAATGTAAAGTATTATGTTAATTATGGCTATTAAAAACCTTCTAAAGTTTACATTTTCATAAAAATGGCATTTAAACATATGAGAGCAGTGTAAACTAAAATACATTGTTCTTCTCAGCACACTTCTTCACTTTATTAACGCTGCTGAACAATATGTAATCCCCCCGAAAATTAATATCAGCCATAAGTAGAATTTTCTCGTAAACTAAACGTAGGAGATCTACATGAAAAAATCACGCTTTACTGAAAGCCAATGAATGTCTATAAAGACAATATTTCCTTTAATAACAAGCTGGAGATGGCCGCTTAATCTTTAGGAATAAGAAATTTGGAATAGTTGTCTTGACTATTTGGGGAGGCTAAAATATCAGCTAGACCTTAATTGATTGGACGAATAAACAGCATATTACCTTGCTTTATACTCACCCTGGAAAACCAACGCAAAATGCCTATATTGAACGGTTTAATAGGACAGCCCGTCATGAATGGCTAGATCTTCACTTATTTGAATCAATAGAGCACGCTTATTTATTAGCAACGCAATGGGCTTTGGACTTACAATAACGAACGACCGCATTCAGCTACTATAGGTATTCCACCTAGCTATTTACTGGATGCAGCATAAATCTCTATTTTTAATTTAGGTTAATAATGAGGGGATTACACAAGTTATAAAAAAACCTTGATAGTTAGCTGGTTTTACTTTCTTTTTGCTTTTTCAAGTCAGGCCTACCCCATGATTTTTCTATTAATTTCAGGGGCACTTTTTAATCGGGATAAACTTCCTCCCACTTATTACTTTTAGCATTCCTTTTATAGTGATAATTATCTGATGGACGCCATCTATCGCTATCTCTAGTATATGAATGATACTTAAGATTAGTCACTTTTCTATCTTTACGCTCAAGCTCAATAACAGAAAACCCACGATTAACATCTGACCACCTTAACTCGGCATTTAAACTTGAAGTTGGAGCAATGAATTTTAGCTGATTTAATGGCCGGATGAGATCAAATTTATGCCTATGCTCATGACCCACTAATAAAACATCAGGAGAGGGCGTTGCATGTGAGAAACTGTTGTAGCATGGATCGTCAGATATTTTAGGGTGATGGGCTAAAGCTATTATCAGTGTTTCAGAAGGTATATTTGCAGTTCTATAGTTTTCTCGATATTTTTTATAATGTGCGGTACTTGGAAGACCTTCGAAAGGAATATCAAAGGCATTGTTTACCACAGAATTAAGACCAAAGAAACTAACTCCACTAGATAAAAAGCGGTTATCCATCCAATCTGAATTTTGACTATCCATCCAGTATGAGTTTTTTGTTAATTTATATGCAAAATCTCTAAAATTCTTTAAAGCAAAATTAGATGCTAATGAATTATTATCTACCTCTGCTTCAAAGAAAAATCCAGCTTCTATCTTTTCGGCCTTATTGCTCCGTTGATATACTGTTTTGCAAATACCAAAAGCAGGAGCAAAAACATCATGATTCCCAGGAACTAACAGCACCCTATCAAAAGGATGCTTCCAACCAATTTCTGTACATAATTCTTCTATCCATTCATAGGCTAAATCAAATTCTTGAGGTAATCCATTTTCAGCAATATCTCCCGTTATAACAATAAAGTCAGGTTTTTCATGCAAGTTTTCAATATGTTGTGCAATGGTTGGTGCTTCTAAAGGGCTTCCAACTACTTGAGACCCTCCCATCTGCATATCGGATAAGTGAAGAATAAAAAGAGAGTCATCTTTATCTTTACCTAAATAAACTTGCTTTGACCTATTCTCTGAGATTGTTACTAGTTTCCTAGCAAAATAACTAATATTAGAATTCTTTATTCCCGAGCAATCTCTTTTGTCTACTTGATCATCTTGAAGGTTATCAAATTGCTCAAGTGTCAATAAATCAGTAAACGGTAGAGGAAGTGGATGTGTATCATAGTTTATAGATATATTTTCTATATCATAGTAGTTAGTTGCAGACCAATTACCTGTAATGAGCACAATAGGAATATCTTTATTATTCTCTCGAATTTGCCTAGCTACAAATGAACTTTCAATATTCCACTCTCCAGTTAGGACAACATCTAATAAAATCAAATCAAACTTATCAGTCTTAAAATCCTGAATATTTTGAGTAGTCTCTTCATTTAAGAAAACCAGATCAAAATCAAATCCTGAAGCTGTATTTAAATTTTTATAGTATTCTTCACGCCACTTTTGATCGTCAATAATTAAAATTTTCATTGGATCCCCCTATCAGGTAAAAGCATCTTCGTACTTGGAATTTTCAGTGTCATAACATATTTATGTTCTACACCGGAAGTATTAACTGATTCTGTAAATTCACCATGTAATGCATTGATTCTTGTATGATAATCTCTTGGATGCAGTCGAACGTTTTTTGATACTATCAAATTACTAAAGGTCAAAAAAAGATAACCAGATTCATCTTCTCTTATACTGACTATTAAGTCATATGGAACATGCGCCTCATTGTGAATACCTGGCTTGGCCCAAATTGAGTTAAAAATAGTATCTTTTATAAAATCTCTAAATGGCTTAAAAAATGCGTAACGTTTAGTAATATTAGTTTGGGGCATTCGTGCAATAAATATGCTTGGAGCTACTTCCCCCACCGCCCAATCATCTATCATAGAATTTGAACTGGATTTCTTTTCCATATAATAATCTTTAAAATTTGCATTATATGCTTTTATTTTACTTTGAATATAGGTAGAAATACTTTCAGGACTTGCTTGTGCGTAGTCCCATAAATCTTCTTGAAATTTTGTACCTACAAAATAATTTGAAATCATAGCTGAAGATGCTATAAACATTGAGGTGTCCAATAGCTTCTGCTCAATAGAATCTAGCCTTTTTGTTTCTTGAACAGAATGATTACGCTCTATAAATTCAAATTTTTCCAAGTCAGATATAACCTTTTTAGCTTCACTTATTATTCCTGTAATTAAATTTTTTGAGTCAATTTCTTTATCATGGAATGTAGGAAGACCAGTAAGACATTGCTCAAACTTTCCTTCATGCCATTTCCCAGAACCTGAACCAAACATTCTATAAAAATTAGAAATTGGTCTACGAAGATCATCAACATTCTGAATTAATGATAATAAAAAGGAAAATGCTTCTTTAGCATCCTCTCTCGTGTTTTTATTTTTTTCTAGGTGAAGTTTTTCTTGAATATTCGGGATATCTATTATCAAAGATAAGCACGTCAACGCTAAATCCTCGTTATTGTTGTATCGAAATCCTTTTTCATGAATTAATTTTGATGCTTCTTGCCAAACCAAAGGCTTTAATGAATCCTCAATAGTTATGAAAATAAGGCCGGATAGTGCCGTATATTCATTTGATGACGGACTTTCCCATAAAAGGTTTAATATTGCAGTAAGGTAGTCAACTTTTTTAGAGCCAGAAAGGCCGTCACTTAACAAATACATATGTGTTGTCAAAATTTCTAATGAAATATTAGTGGAATCTATAGCTGATGCCAGCTCTTCTTTTTTATACCCATAGAATTTTGACAAAGAAAAATTTGGTTGAAAACAAGCATTACTTATTTCTATCGACATAGATGAAAGAGTGGTAGAAATTTTATGACTAATATTCTCACTTCCAAAGTCCATTGTATAAGGGGTATTTAATTCTTGTGGAGAAACCCCTGCAAGCTCCCAACCTAGATCTGTTACCTTTTTTAATCTCCAAACATCACACCATAATTGTGCTCGTAATTTCACCCCGTTATTCGCAGTTCTTTTAGATAACGCATTTACACCTTCTACTCCATGACAAAGCTGACAATGCCCCTTTTTTCCAAGAGATGGAACATCCCATATCCAATAGCTTTTTCTAGAACGACGTAGACTTTTTCTAACATTATCAGAAGAAATAAACCCATTTCTATCTATGATAGTTAGTGTTGTAAGTTTATCCTCATTATTGAATAAAAGACTAGCCTCTGCATTTCTCAATGTTGCACCAGAAATGACACCATCATCAATAAGTACAATATTTAAAGCATATTTTTTAGAGTATTCTTCTATTTTTTCTAGGACAATGGGAGAGAAAAAAATATGTTGCGATGCCCCTAGGTTTAGTTTTTGTAACGCATGAATCTCATATGATTTAGATATTCCATGCGATTCATAATTTACTAAATGATCAATTAATTTCCCCGTAACACCATGTGAAATATAAACTAAAATATTTTTTACTTTATTGTCTTGACTACTTAGCTCCGATATTGTCTCAACAAACCATCTAATTAATGCGGGTGTTGTCGCGATTATTCTTGAAAGATTTGGCGTTAACAAATCATGTGAGTTATCGTATTCCCAATGGCCTATCTTTAAATGACCTTGGGAGAAATCCCTGTACATTTCCGCTGCACTTGACGGGTTATCAGTCCTGTTTATCCGATAAGCTTTTGCGCCCCCTCTTTTAATAAAGGGAGTTCCAGAAAGTCGTTCATATTGTTCTTTACCTTTACTGGGGGCTTTAATTTTGATACCTTCTTTCCAATTCAAAACTCGCGAATGAGACGTGTCATTTTCACTCTGGTTGTTTTTTTGAATACGTGACGGATGTTGTAAAATATATATTTCATATATTTCTACACCAGGATAAACTCCTGTTATTAATAACTTTATTTGCTTACTTGTATCTCCCGTTACTAATGTACTTCCAAGTAAGATAATTTTTTTAAACGTACGAATTTTATTTAAATTTGTAATTTCATTCAAGTCAAAAATTTCAAAACTTTCTGAAAATGGCTTAACCAAGTCATCTAAAGAAATAATAATAATAGATTGATTTTTCCATAAATAAATTGTCCTTTCTAACGCTGCTTTTATTATTTTAAAATTGATGGTTTTAGATATTGATTCACTAAAATCAAGGTACCCAAAAATTTTTATATCTTTATCATTAGCACCTTTCTTAGCCCTGTCCCAAATTATTTCTTCCTTTACAAAAGAACTGTTTTTTCTAGTTAAAACATTTTCCCAAAAAATAAATGAATCATTTTCTCTAAGCTTTTTATTAAGTTTTTCCAAGCCTAACTCAGACTTACCCCCCCCTAATTGAAACTTATAATGTCTATCATCTTGTTTGATTGATGTAAAATTTGCTACATTCCAATTTCTAGTGATTATATAAATACTAAAATCTATTTCTACAGAACTTCCAACATTAATACTTTCTGTTGAAACAATATATTCAAACAACCTGGCTCTATGTAAAGGTATGTCTGCAATAGTCAGTGAACTTAGGTTTGATTGTATTGAATGCTCAATCCAACCTTTTATATCCTTTTTTGTAATAGAATCAGAAGGAAGCCAAATTAAATGTTTAATCTCTTTGGGGTAAACATTTAGATCATAGTTTTTGGGATTAATGACATCGTAAGGTCGCCTGTGCTTATCATAATTTTCTCCAGTTTCTCTAAGGTATCGTTGATCAGCAACAAAAACATCTAATATTGATGAATCTTTGAGATCTAAAACATCATCTTTAAGTTCTTGTAATTTTTTTTCAGCTACTGGAATAAATGACTTAGGCAACTCTACCTCATTCACAGATATTTCAATACAGGCGTGAAATATAGTTCCTGTGAGAAAATTACCTTCAGATAAGACCTTGTAATGCCCACCTCTTCCTTGTGCTTTTTCAAATGGAAGATGACCAGCTACAACCTCTCTACCCGTTAGAATTCTAATATACTCCCCAGGTGCAGAATCTTTTCGTTCTTTTCTTCTCAATGTTTCATGAATGAGTTGAAGCCCTGTCATTTTAGTTTTTGACTTAAGCCTTTGATCTTTAGAATATCCACCAGAAAGAATTTGATGACCTATTTTTCTTAATGGCCTCATATCCTTTGAATTTTTTAAATCAAGTAACACTTCATTTGCATCATTATTAGAAGTTTTCCACTGTTCAATATTTGCTAATAAGCCCACCCCATTATCAACTATAAATATTTCAATCCACTTACTATCACCATTACTGCCAAATTCTTCCCAGTTACTTAAGAGAAAGCAGTTGTTATTTTGTTTATCAAAAAATGATTCCCAACTATCAGGTTTTATATATGATTTTCCGCTTCTGACCCTAGCGTATATTGCAACTGCACCTTCATTAGTGTCTTGATAAGCATGTTCAATAACATTTTCAATTAATTCAAAAGTAAAATTCCTTAGCTTCTGGATAGCATGATCTTTATAAAAAGACCAAGAAGCATCAATTTTTATTGATACTTCTTGAATCGCTTTATCCATAAGTTCATCAATAAAAACATTTAAATCTCCTCTTAATTCAGAAATACTTTTAACTGTAGCTGCAATACATTTTACATTTTCATATATAGGCGCAATATTTAAATTAAGAATTTTTTTTTCTAAGATATCTGGTTGTTGTTTGCTATTTTTAACTAAAAATGTCGAAAATTTTGAATACTCCTCAAAAAAACCTTGTTGGAGAAAAAAGCATAGGAAACGTTTATGATGAATGGAATTAGAGTCAATATCTATTTCTAGCTTAACTTCTGAGAAGTCACGAATAGTCAGACAAAGCCATAGCAATGGAACTGGGTCAGCCCATTCTATTTTAGTCATATCAATACTTTTTTGAGGTGAGCTATTTAAGTAAGCTATTATTTTCGTAGACTCACCTACCCAAGAAGTTTCGTTAAATATTCGGGGAAGAGAATAACTATTTAGTGGCATTTCTTATAGTCCTTTAGTATTAAATTGGAGATATAGTTCTTGATAAATATTGAATGATAAGCTTTAAATAGGGCGTGTTGCAGTTTCATAAAAGTGTAGTATTATGTTCAATTGGAATGAATACTTACTCATTATTTGATACCCTACATTAGACATTAATATTTAATTATTTTGTCCTAAATAGTGTATCCATTACATAGCTTTTCGTCATTGCATTAAACAGTGTTGTTACGGTTATCTTTTTTAGGTAAAGGACGGTTCAATTGGTCCATAGTTATACCATATGCATATGCGTTGTATTGCCATACCACAAATTGTGCTAATAAATTTTCTTGTTCTTTCTTTAATCGACTATTTTCGGCCTCAAGCGTTGCTATGCGTTTTCCTGCTATTTTTAGAGAAGGAGGAGTTTTTTCTTTACGTTTACCATGGTTTCGCAGATTGCTCTTTTTTTCATCATAGGCAGATTTAATCCTCGAATAGCCCTGAAGAGTTTGTCGAGTAGCACTAATGGAGTATCGTTTTAAAGCTACTCCACAAAGATTATCCCATGTGAATTTTACCTCTTCGTCCCATTGGTCGATAATTGATACCACTTTTTCTATGTCTAAGTCGGAAATATGCTTAGCCATTACGAACCTCTCAGCTTTTTTAGTTTAGCTAGTGCGTGGGGTGCTCTATTAAGGGTTTGCACGCTAGAATTACGGTTTTTCTCTATTTTCGGTAAACGCTTTTTATAATTAATATCTAACGCTTTATCTAGATGACTCATTTCATGCTTTAAGGAAAGCTTGATATAGGTTCCATCTGGTAAGTTATCATCTGTAAGTTTTTCAATAAGTTCTGAGCAGACCTTAACTGTTTCTAAGCGCTTGTTATAATGACGATCTGCGCCAATGATACCTTCGTCAACTGCAGCTTTATCTGATTCAAGTAGCAGCTTCTCACTGGCAAGTCGCTTATTTAATCTCTCAAGTTTTATTTCATCACCCTTTATACAGACCTGTTCGGTACAAGTTATGCAATTACGGTGTTTAGAGCAGGGGGTAATAATGTAATCGTGTATACATATACCAAATTCTGTTTGATGCAATGTTAATGAAGCATTGGTATTAATTTCCTGGATAGTTTCAGGTTTTACGATCTCTATCACGGGCAAAGTATTGATCTCTATATCTTTCCCTGTAATTGTTGCAAGCTGACTATTATACTGTTCAGGCAGCATGTGATTATAAACTCTATTGTGTTTTTCATTTGCCCGTCCTGCCCATTTGCTTAAAAGCCCTGTTTCCATACCATTAACTTTTGCTATTGTTGTTAACAAGTGACGAATTTGGTGTGTTATTAATGTATAGGACGGGTATCCATTCCGTTCAAATACACTTTTTACTTTTGATGGTTTTTTTTTGTCTTTTCTTATCTTTTTTGTTGGTGCCAAATCTTCATTTAGTGTATTGATATTAGGCATCCATAGTTTCTTAGTGCTTGTTTGGAAACTCGCACTTAACTTATGCCGAAAAAAAGAAAATAAGCCTTCTGACCATTTTACTTGAACATTATTGCCTGTTTTATATTCAACATATAGGTGTGCAGAGTTATTTTTCCCTCCCCCCTTACTACCACTTTGCTGCTCAAGTAATTTTGCAAACTGTCGTGATGACTTAGATAGATTTTTCAATCTTCTAACAGCCTCTCTTACTGCACTTTCCATTGCACTTGGAACCCATTCTACTTCATAGCCGTATCCTTTACCGGAATACCATTTTATTCCGAGAGCTTTATTTCCCTGTTTATCTATATCTTCATGAAGGCAATCTGCTTTCAGGTAGAATAGTTCACTGCCTCTAGCAGGAGCGGCTAAAAGTAGTGTTATAGACGATGTAGTAAATATATCTCGTGCTGACAACTGATCTTCTCCAAAAGAGAAAATTTCAGCTAATGCGAGTAGTGCATTTTCATCAGGAAGCTTTTTGTTTCTATTCTCAGATCCTTTTTTACCAACTTTTTCAACAGTATCCTCACCCCGTTTAACTGGATTCAACCAAGTGAATGGCCGAATAATTTTCTTATCGATAAGAAAGTTTTGTAATTTTTGAAGGTGAGAGCCTGCAAGATATGCGGCTTTAGGAGAGTATGATTCTCGGGCTTCTTGAGCAGCAAGATCGAGAATAGCAGAGTTAATATTAATAATACCAACCTTATTATTTACTCTTATCATTACTTTTTCAAGAGAACGGATAGCTCTCATCTCATTAAAGGCAACAGTAGGGTTAAGTGTTTGACTGTACAATAGGTAGGATTTAAAAAAAGGTCTGATTGATTCATCTAATAGATTTAGCGGATCTCTGTTTTTCGATGAAACTCCCATCTTTGTGAAATTAACTGCGCCTTTCCAATATTCTGATGCATAATCCATTTGTTGATTTAGTGGAGGTAATTTTTCAGCAAAAGAAATAAAGCCTTCTAAGTTTTTCTTAGCATCCTTTTTAAATTTTGGTGTAAAGATTAGTATATTATTTTTCATACGCACCATCCCCCTTTAGTTCAGAGCATTGCTTTATTACTTGAGTTACTGCATATATAGCTCTATCGTTAATTGCCGCTATTTGTAAATCATCCGTTTCATCAACTATTCTTTTGCGTTCAGCTAAAAGGTGGGTTAATACCACATAGTGCGGCGCATCTCTCCAAGCCTTAAATTTTGGGCAGGTATAGCAGGCGATGGGAGCATAGTCATGGCACATTGCATTAGTGCCACAGGAGCCAATACTGTCATTATTATCATTAGTTCTGATTCGCGGTGCATTTGGTGTAGCGGTAAGCACATCATCTTCAGATTCAACGACTTCACCTTTAAATGCACTGGCATAATGCATTAACGAATTATTCATGATTTCTGAAATGGTTGCCGCATGCTCTGGAATATTAGCAACGTATACCTTTGTATTTTGTGTGTCGGAATGATCCAACAGTGTTGCAATAGTCAGAGTACCCGCACCTTCGCGAGCAGCTCGAGTCCCTAATGTATATCTAAATCGATAACCAGTGGTTTTCAGGAGTAGTTTAGTTCTTTCTGAAGTGATTTGTAATTTCGCGATTACATTTTTTAGTTGAAGTGTTATTGCTGATGTTTTCCTGTGTGTGACATCCATACTCAAAATATCCTTCATATCATTACGAGAAAGTTTTTTAAGTTGACTTAAGTTGTCAGGGAACATGGGGAGTAAATCAGACTCTTCTTTATTTAGTTCCCTTCCGATTACATTTTCGGCTTTATTTTTTATATTTTCAATGTGTACGCTTAAGACCTGACCGATACTTTCAATAAGAGCAAAATCAGTGAATCCTGCCCTAAAGCCACGCCCACGAACTTTCGCTTTGGGAATTGCCAGCATAAACACGGTTATTTCCAGAGTATCTGAATCTATACTTAAATCACCAATCTTTAATGAAGCTATTTGAATTGGTCTACGGCCTGTAGCAGCAAATAACTGTGCTAACGAATACTCTTCCTCATTAATAACTGACTCTGCGTATTTATTATCAAGTCCACACTTTATTGCCTCAAATTCAGTGTCGCTATAAGGACCTTCCTCTGGGTCAAGAGATAAAACAGCAATTCCTTTATCATTTCCTGATAGCCTCCAGCTATTTAGTAATTCAAATACCTGTTCACTTACAGCTTCAAAGTCTAGGAAATACAACTGCTTTAGAAATACTCTTAATACTCCAATCCTGTATTCTTCGCTTTTTTTCGAGTAAATTGAGTTGTATTTTAATAAGCCAGTTTCATCTATGTTCCTTTTACCTGTTTTATCGTAATAGTTTTTAATCGCAAGACAAACATTGAACGCATGATATGCAGATCTATGTTCTGCAAAATATACAAGAGTTGCTCTAATATCTTCTTGTATTGACGAGTCAAATTCATAAATAAAACTAACTTCCAGTTCTTTATTTTTGTTTAGCTTCCAGGTAGCTGAATAAATATCAAACTCATGTCCATTAAAAGATATAGATTTTGATACGTTATTTACAGGTAAAGGGTTGGCCTTCATTGTATTCCTTAATATGTGTTAATTCAGAATGGAACATCTGTATTACTAATTTCTATTCGTTCTTTGTCAGCAGCTCGTATCTTCTTTTGTAGATGTAAGCCAAACTTCATGGCTTTCTTTTGTTGGTAGCGTTTTGTATAGGTTTTTGCAGTTCCAGAGCCTTCCTTCCAGCCCATGACGTAACTTCGTAGATCCTCTACCTCTGATTCAGACATATCCCCCGAATGTAAGAAAGGTTCTACTTGTTTACTAAAATCATCATTCCATGTATGCCTAAGTGCATGAGGGTAAGTTCTGAACCCTAAAGCTTTAGACAAGGCTGCAAAAATTTTATCTATCGAAGAGAGTGATAAAGGCATTGCTTTAGATGCTCCATCTTGGTGACTAAGCATCAGGTACGGACATTTATTTGCACCTTTCACTGTAGAGCGGTATTTCATGATGTATTCTTCAATCATTGAGTACAGCTCATCTGAGATATCTACATCTCGGCTGAGTGTTTTTACTAAAGGAGGGTTTTTTCTTGGATCATTTAGGTTATTCGCATCCCTTCGAAAACATATTGTTTTTTTTCCTGGATCAAAGTCTTTAGCCTTTAGAGATAATAACTCACCTTTGCGGCACCCGATATATATTAGGATATGTACAATCAGTCGATTACGGTAACGAACCGCTTCATTTTTCCATGGATTATCTAAAGAGCTTGGTTCTAGTATTTCCAGTAACAGATCCTTGTCATTTTTCTCAAGTGATTTAAACGGTTCACTACCAGAGGGGGGGGATTTTACTGGCCGATGACTTATGATACGATTTTTCATCCTAGTAATTGCCTCCTGAGAGGCGGGTGAAATTGTATTTGCCAACCAAGTAACATATTGATAAATAGTTGTTAACCTATTATAGGTTGTGCTCGCTGCAACAATATTTTCATCCACAATCACCGTATAACGAGCTAATTCAATTTTCTTAAAATTAATAGGTACTATGTTATTATTTTGATTAATTACCTTTGCTTTAGAAAGCTCAGATTTTGATTTTTTTGACCATAGAGAAATCGACTCAATTTCTGAATCAGTTAATAAATCACCCGCACGAAATCTAGCTTCAATATCTACTCCAATAAGGTCACATAGCTCGGCAAAAAAACCAAGAACCCCAAAAACTGACTTAATAGTATTAATTGAATCTGACTTATTTCGGTGAAAGATAGTTGTATATAAATTTTGATAAATCAGAGGTTCTTCAGTATCACCATGAACTAACAGCCCATAATGTTCACCGTTCGAAAATCTAAATGAAAGGAATTTATACATAAGTTATAGCCTAAAATAATACAAATATTATTGGTAGGTGATAACCATAACATACTTAAAAAAAAGTTTACAAAAATTATTAACAAATCTTTGTAAACTTCCTTATAACTTATTGTAAATAATTATATATATTCATATAACTATACAAATATAGTCTAAGGTAAGGGTCAGAAAGGCACGTCATCATAGCTATCATTCGCACCATAACCTTGCTGTTGGGTTTGTTGTGCTGGCTGTTGTGCAGCTTGTGGACGATTTTGTTGTGGTTGCTGCTGCTGCTGCTGCTGCTGTTGTTGCATTGGCGCATTTTGGTCTGCACGCTTGCCGCCAACTAAATCAATAATATTCGCGTTTAATTCTAAGCTAGTACGTGTTGTACCATCATTTGCTTGGTATTCACTTTGTGTTAATTCACCTGAAAC
>Ga0105357_10001444_pt1 | contig 12750 bp, 11 predicted proteins | sample GOMGulsemesocosm_4_FD_83660 | JGI IMG/M metagenome (GOLD analysis project Ga0105357, IMG submission 83660) | Methane-oxidizing microbial communities from mesocosms in the Gulf of Mexico - GOM15B Gulf of Mexico | ecosystem: Environmental > Aquatic > Marine > Cold seeps | place: USA: Gulf of...
AGGTATTAGATGCTGATAGTATTGAAATAGATAGACATGAAGTAGACGGTCGATTATTCGTCATTTATGATCGTTACTTACATCGAGTTACTTTACATGTGAATAAATTCTGCGATCAAAGCCTCTCTCTTATTGCTCTCGCTGTTTTAAGAACACGAACTTCTTGAAACAGCTCATCAGCTTCCACGTACTGTAGCTTTAAATATTTAAGCCACTGTTTAATGCGGTTAGGATAATATTTGCTCTTATCGCCATAAGTTTCACATTCGGTATAGGTAAGCAGTAATGCTTGTACTTCATGCCAAGGGATAGCGGGCGCTGTTTGCTTAATAACCTGTGCTAAATTAGGCAACATCAATGCACCCCTTCCCACCATAATATCGTTACAGCCAGAGATTTCTAGACATTTTTTGGCATCGTTCAAGGTGAAAATATCACCATTAGCAATGATCGGAATATTTATATTTTGTTTTATTTTAGCAATCCAATGCCAGTGAGCAGGTGGTCTGTAACCTTCTACTTTAGTTCTCGCATGAACGGTAAGTTCACTGGCGCCAGCCGCTTCAATCGCTTGGGCATTCTCTATCGCTAGCGTTTTGTCTTCATAACCTAAACGAATTTTAGCACTGACAATGGCGTCATGGGGCACAGCAGCTTTAACTGCCTCAATGATTCGATAAAGATTTTCAGGATCTTTAAGTAAGACGGCACCACCACAGTTCTTATTCACCATTTTGGCCGGACAGCCAAAATTAATATCAACTCCATGAGAGCCGAGTTCTAGCACTTTGGCGGCATTATCAGCCATCCACTGTGGATGTTGTCCCAATAATTGTACTCGTACCGGTGTACCTGCTTCGGTGGTACTGCCATAAGCTGTCGCCCTTTTTAATTCAGGACATAAACGAAAATAAGCGCGATCAGAGATTAATTGGTCAACAACACGCACGAACTCAGTTACACAATGATCATAACCACCAATCTTTGTTAACAAATCACGCATGATATGATCAAGTACACCTTCCATCGGTGCTAATACAACGCGCATGGTTATTGTTTGCCTAATTCTTGATGTTTTTTTACTCGGGATAATAATATTATTTTATATAAACCTGTCGTCGCAAGCGCAATTGAAACGTGTACTGCGAACGTAAGTAATTGGGTGTTGTCTTGCCATAAAAAAACTGGGCCATTATAGGTAATATAAAACAAATCAAGTACTGAAACATGCAACCAGATAATCACAAATAATAATTTACATTGATGATGTTTAAGAAAGGCGGTCGATAATAGATGCAAAGTAAGTCCAATGATTTTTCAACAAACAGTATTATAACCAAGCAAGCAGGTCAGGGTAAATAAATGAATAATCTAATTGTTGCTTGGCTTTATCACCACTGACCATGCGAGTCGACGCCAACACTTTATCAGTACTAAACGTTGGTAGCTCTAATCCAAGTGATTTTGCCGCTGCTTGATAATAAAGCGCTTTAGTAACATGCGTATCACTAACACCATTAAAAATACCTTGTGGTGACGTCGATGTTAATAAAGACGAGATCAAACCAACAGCATCTTGTTGATGAATTAAATTAACCGGAGCTGTGCTATTTTCTAACGTTCTTTTCGCCTGCAAAAACTTCCCCGGATGACGCTCTGACCCAACTAAACCGGCTAATCTTAAAACACTCCCTTGTCGATGAAAGTTTAATACCGCTTGTTCAGCAGCATTTAATATTTGTGCTTTTTCCAGTGAACTTGATTCTGCTGGATTAGGCTCTGCTAAATTAAGGTTAGTGCTTTCATCCACTACACCTTCTAATCCTTGATAAATAGCCGTAGACGACAATAAAACAATCCGCTGCACAATTCCTCTTTGTTTCGCTACATCAACCAGTTGTGCAATTTTGATAGCATAATCGGTTCGGCCTTGTTTAAATTGTGGAGTAATGGCAAGAACTAAGCACTCTTGTGTAAAAACATCATGAAGACTGAGCTGATCTACTTCAGAGGGCAATAATAATTGCTGTGCCTCTATTCCGTGCTCATTCAATTGCTCTACATTACATTGCTGACTACTGGTCGCAAGTACCGAGGCACCCTGTTCCACTAAACTAGCAGCCAATCTTTTACCAAGCCAACCACAACCAATGATACCAACAGAGAAAGCCTTAGGTTGTTTGTTTTTATCACTCATTATCGATTGCATAATTATCGTTATCTCTAGATTTTTTATTAGCTCTTAGGCAGTACAACATAGCTAGCGTTAAAGGTTGCCGCTATTCTGTCACCGCAATACACATGCGCCACCAGCTTAATGCGCACTTTTTTACCTGATAGTAAATTGTCAAATTGTCCTGAAACATCCTCTTGAACAACTTGCCCATAAGCTAGCCCTTTGATTGGCGCATGATATTTTATATCCGCTTCTGCCAAAACAATATCACCACGTAGGTTATTGTGTTCCTGTTGCTTTGCTTGAAGAGCAAGATAAACCCAGCCCCAGCCAGTTAAGGTTGCTAAGGTGTAAATACTGCCAGCAAACATAGTGTGATGTAAATTTTGATTAAAGTCTGCATCACAATAGGTCATCAATTTTTTCCCGTCATAATAACTGATTTGTAATGCCATCGCTTTGCTCAAAGGAATGGTTTTATGCCAAATATCTTGTAACGTTTGTGCAAGTTCAATTTTGTGTAAAGGGTGAGCACTCAATGTTTTTACCATGGTGTAATGTTTAATTTCATCAAACAGTGTATGGGAAAACATCACTGTTTTATAACCAAGCTTTTCATAGAAACCAATCGCATTCTCACGGGCATTTAGTGTAATTTCTTTCATGTCTAATTGAGTTGCTTGCTGCTCTAAACAGTTAACTATTTGCTGTCCTAACCCTTGTCCTTGCGCTGTTTCGCTAACTGCCATAAAGCGAATTTTTCCCTGACATGAATCGATCTTTTCTAAACGACCAACCGCTAATACTTCTCCTTGTTCATCGATCACCATTTTATGAATGGCTTGTTTTTCATGCTCATCTTGCTCACTACCTTGTGGTTGTCTCCAAGGTTTTCTTAATATTTGCCAACGAAGCTGATAATATTGTCTCAATTCATCAACAGTTTTAGGTGAACATAGGGTATTCATTATTTATCCTCATTGATATTTGATCACTAACTTACTGCCATTGGTATTACTTCAATGGGTATTACTAGGCATTTAAATAATTATGCAATTAACTAAACATATAGCACAAGGGAAATTACTGTATTTGAGCCTAGGAGAGGAAAGCTTATCGGTTAGTGAAAATAAACATTTTCGTTGGTTAGCGTTTAACAATGATAAAGATGAGCAGATTATTCAAAGTGTTATGCATAAACGTAAACCATGGCAATTAACACTACCACATCAAACCGCATTGTTATTACCACTCTTATTTTTCAAACCCAAAAACGTTGTTGAATTGGGATTGGGTGGAGGCAACCTTGATCGTTTTTTAGCACATACTTGCCCTCATCTATCGATAAAAAGCATCGAGTATAGTCCAATCGTCATTGAAAGTTTTACCCGTTATTTCAACCCTGAAAAAGCTAAAATAGAGGTTATTCATCGCGATAGTCATGATTGGTTAGCACAAAAAGGCAAAGAGCCCATTGACTGGCTTATTTGTGATGTCTACCAACATAAAGAACAAGATTTTGATAAAACAATTCAACAGCTTGAAAGTTTACTCGATAATATTGATAGTAATAGTTGCCTTTCCATCAACTTACCCGGTGCAACAGACAATGAAATCAACTTATGCCTAACCGTGTTACAGCAATTATCTAGCGATCATCATATTATTTATTTTCATATTCCAAACTATCTTAATATCATTATTCATTTAATACCTAAACATTGGCAAACCTTTAGATTATTAAAGCGAAATAAGCATTGCCATTTACCCCACCGACTATTCTTACAATGGCGAAAATTTTGGCTACATGGTGTTGAAGTGGGTAATCAAGTCGATTTTAAATAACGTAAATGAGTAATACGGGTATATATCAATTAATTTAAATCGTCAGAGTAAACGTAACAGGACCATCATTTAACAGCTTAACCTTCATATCGGCACCAAACTCACCCGTAGGTACTTTAAAGCCTTGTTCACGTAGTTGCTGGCAAAAGTACTTATACAGTTTTTTGCTAAAATCAGGTTTTGCTGCCGTAGTAAAGCTGGGACGTAAACCACTATTTGTGTCTGCCGCCAGCGTAAATTGTGAGACCACTAAAATATCACCACCCACTTGTTTTACATTCAAGTTCATCTTGTTGTTATCATCATTGAACAGGCGATAACTCGCTACTCGCTCGGCGAGGCGTTTAGCTTTAGTTTCGGTATCTTCTGGTTGTACGGCTAAAAATACTAATAACCCTTGTTCAATTTCACCAATCACTTGATTATCAACGGTTACACATGCACTGCTCACACGTTGTAGTAACGCAATCATTCAGTTCCCTCTTCAGTTATCTCTTCAGTTTCTAATTTATACTCTTGTAAAGACACGGTAATTAAAGCGCCACTCAAAACAATAAGCCAAGATAGATAAACCCATAAAAATAAAATGGGTACGATGGCCAGTGCACCATAAATAGCTTGATAAGAAGGAAATGCTGTTATGTATATTGCAAAGGTTTTCTTAGCAAACTCAAAAAATATTGCTGCAACCAAAGCGCCTGATAAAGCATATTTAAAAGGTACCCTTGTATTTGGGACTAGCATATACAACAGTACAAAAGCAGCCAACGAAGACAATAATGGTAGCAGTCTGAAAAATAAACTTGTGATACCAAAACTATCATTAATGCCTAATGAAACTAGAGAAACAATATACGAGGTAATAGCGATACTTGCCCCGACAAGGAGTGGCCCTAAAGTGAGTATCATCCAATACATTGAAAAAGAGGTGATCACTCTTCTTTTCTCAGTCACTTGCCAAATATTATTAAATGTTTTATCAATAACAGAAATAAGCAATAAAGCGGCAATAAATAGAAATGAAAGTGCAACAGCTGACATTTTTGAAGCATTATCAACAAATGATGATAAGTACTGTTGCACGACACCACTCACTGTAGGTACAAAATTATCATAAATAAATTGTTCAACCGTATGATGGATTTCCGCAAAGATTGGAAAAGCGGTTGCAACAGAAAGCGCAACGACCATAAGAGGTACTAGCGACATCAAGCTAACATAAGATAAGTAGCCGGCAACCACTTGTAAATGCTCTTTCTTGACGCGTCTTAGTAAATAATGAAAAAACGACAGGTAATGACGCCAAGGTAAGGAATGCTGTAAAGCCTTTAGTAAACTCATATTTTCTAACAATTAACTTATTTTTTAGTCGGTATTATTATACTATGATAGTCGTTCAAAGTTTACTAGGGTCTGTTGATCTTTCAAAATTGTTTTTGCAACAAACGCTGTCCGTAGGATTCGACTAAAAGCGTTTTACTCTTTGTTGAGTCGTATTTGCTTAGAGTGCTAGGCTACACACTACTCGCCGCGATTAAAACGGCTTACTCTCTTTAAAGAGGGCGAACAAAATTTAACAGCGAAAGATCAACAGACTCTAATTTATTCAAGTTTTTAGGAGATATAATGGCGGGTCAAGGTTCAACAGGCAATATTATTGCTGCAATTTGTAATGTTTTTTTTCCCGGTTTAGGACAGCTTGTACAAGGGCGAATATTGCCAGCTATCATCTTTGCCATTACTTGTATTGGTGGTTATGCTTTATGGTGGCTCGTTGTACCCGCAATAATTGCAGGGCTACTTCACTTATGGTCAATAATAGATGCTGCAACATACAAAAGTAGTGATTGAGTAAGTAACACTGACATCGGCTTAATAGATGTTATAATGGCAGTTATTTCACAAAAACACATAATCAATCAAAAGAACTGATGGTGTGCTTATTGCATTTAACATAGCAAACTTTTTGTATTTGAAATACAAAATTTATAATTCATATTGAAAAAATGATACGCTGATACCTTACAGCCTTTAATATACAAGCCTAGGAGCCTAAAATGAGTGGAAACCAAACCCGCCTTCAAGCAATTGATCAAATTACTAACCGTGCACCATTATCGTGCAAAATGACTGACCCGTTGAAGCAAATTTGGGCAACTGATGTTTTTAACTTGCAAAAAATGGAAGATGCTTTATCTAAAAAAGCATTTAAAGCGATTAAAAAGACCATTGTATCAGGCGAAGCATTAGATGCTGCTACAGCAGATATTGTTGCTGCTGCGATGAAAGATTGGGCTTTATCAAAAGGCGCCAAATTTTTCTCTCATGTTTTCTATCCAATGACTAACATTACCGCAGAAAAGCATGATGCATTCATTCTTACAAATTCTGAAGGTAATGCGATAAATGAATTTACTGGTACCCTGTTAATTAAAGGCGAACCAGATGGGTCTTCTTTCCCTAATGGCAGTTTACGTATGACTAACGCTGCGCGTGGTTATACTGCATGGGATCCAACAAGCCCTGCTTACATGCAACATACCGCTAATGGCGCTACCTTAATGATACCAAGTGTTTTCATGTCTTGGACAGGTGAAGCACTAGATAAGAAAATACCTCTTTTACGTTCTAACGCTGCAATGAACGAAGCAGGACAAAAAGTACTTAAACTAATGGGCGAAACTGACATCGCTAACTTAGATTCAAGTGCTGGCCCTGAGCAAGAATATTTCTTAATAGATGAAAATTTTGCAAACAGCCGCCCTGATTTATTATTAACAGGTCGTACTTTATTTGGTGCTGCTCCAGCTAAAGGTCAACAATTTGATGACCATTACTTCGGTGCTATTCCTGCACGTGTTCAAGTTTTCATGCAAGACTTTGAAGATAAACTATACCGTGTTGGGATTCCAGCGAAAACTCACCATAACGAAGTTGCTCCAGGACAGTTTGAAATTGCTCCTTACTATGGTGCTGCTAATGTTGGTGCAGATCAGCAACAACTTCTTATGACGCTTATGAAGCAAACAGCGAAAGAACACGGTTTCTTATGTTTGTTACATGAAAAGCCATTTGCTGGTATAAACGGTTCTGGTAAACACGTTAACTGGTCTGTTGGTAACAGTACTCAAGGTAACTTATTAGATCCAGGTAAAACACCACACGACAACTTACAGTTTTTATTATTCTGTGGTGCTGTTATCCGTGGTGTACATAAATATGGTCCATTATTACGTGCTGTTATTGCTTCAGCAGGTAACGATCATCGTTTAGGTGCTAACGAAGCGCCACCCGCTATTCTTTCTGTTTACTTAGGTGACCAGTTAGAAAAAGTATTTGAAGAGATCAAAACGGGTAAGCTTACGGGATCTACCGATGGCGGCGAGATGGATCTTGGCCTTGACCAAATCCTTAACTTTGACCGTGATCCCGGTGATCGTAACCGTACGTCTCCTTTCGCTTTCACTGGTAACCGTTTTGAGTTCCGTGCTGTTGGTTCTGAGCAATCAATATCGGGTCCATTAGTCGCAATGAACACTATGCTTGCAGATTCATTAAATTGGATTGCTGAGAAGCTAGAAACGGCATTAGCAACTCAAGACCAAACAGCTGCGGTTATCACAGTATTAAAAGAGTTAATGGAATTACACGGTAACGCAGTATTTGGCGGTGACGGTTATTCTGAAGAGTGGCACAAAGCGGCTGTTGAAGAACGTGGTTTGAAAAACATTCCAACAACTGCTGACGCATTACCTGCATTTAAATCAAAAGAAGTCATTGATTTATTTGAAAGTACTGGTGTTTTATCTGCGGTTGAATTAGAAAGCCGTTACGAAGTCTATGCTGAGCAATATAACTTAGCAATTGAAGTTGAAGCCAAGTTAGTAAGCGATATCGCTAAAACTAAAATTTATCCAGCAGCCATCGCTTACTTATCTGAATTAACGCACGCAGCGTCTTCTGTATTAGATTTAGGTATTGAATTTGATGCTACAATCACTAAAGAAGTTGCAGAGCACGCCAATGCCTTAATGGCTGCAGTTGTTAAAATTGACAGTGAAGTTGTAAAACATGATTTTGCCGATGCTGAAGCACATATGCGTCATAGTGCTGATGTGTTATGTCCATTAATGGATGAAGCGCGTGTTCACGGTGATGCGCTTGAATTGTTAGTTGCTGATGAATTATGGCCACTACCTAAGTACTCTGAAATGTTATTCATTAAATAATCACTTATTACAAAGTGATTAAATGAGTATTCATTTGATAAATAAAAAAGAGCCTATATGGCTCTTTTTTTATAGCTAAATTTTAGGTATAAAAAAGCCACTTGCTAAAAAGTGGCTTTAAAAAATACCGTTAAGTTTTATAAAAGCTTATTTAGGTCCACGACTGCCACGTTTACGCTCATTCTCTTTTAAGAGTTTTTTACGAATACGGATACTATCAGGCGTAACTTCAACTAATTCATCATTATCAATAAATTCTAATGCTTGCTCTAATGACATAATAATAGGTGGCGTTAATGTTTGTGCTTCATCAGTACCTGATGAACGAACGTTAGTTAATTGTTTACCTTTAAGAGCATTTACGGTTAAATCGTTATCACGGCTATGAATACCGATAACTTGACCTTCATAAATATCAACACCGTGTCCGATCAACATGCGACCACGAGACTGCAAGTTAAAGATAGCGTTAGTTAATGCTTTACCCGTTGCGTTACCGATCATTACACCATTTTTACGTTGGCCAATTTCGCCACCTTTGTGAGGTCCGTATTCAAAGAATGTATGGTAAATCAAACCAGATCCAGACGTTAATGTCATAAATTCAGTTTGGAAACCAATCAAACCACGACTAGGCATGATAAAGTCCATGCGAATACGGCCAGTGCCATCAGGTGCCATATCGGTTAATTCAGCTTTACGAACACCCATTCTTTCCATAATAGGGCCTTGATGCTGTTCTTCAACATCAATAGTTACTGTTTCATACGGTTCTTGTAACTCACCATTAACTTCACGAATAATAACTTCTGGACGTGATACCGCTAACTCAAAACCTTCACGACGCATGTTTTCAATTAATATACCTAAATGAAGTTCACCACGACCAGAAACTTTAAATTTATCCGCATCAGCTAATTGCTCAACACGTAGAGCAACGTTATGAATTAGCTCTTTTTCTAGACGATCTTTGATATTACGTGAAGTAACATATTTACCTTCTTTGCCACAAAATGGTGAAGTGTTGACTTGAAAAGTCATGTTGATGGTTGGCTCATCTACAGATAATGCGGGTAAACCTTCAACTTCTGTTGGACAACAAATTGTGTCTGATATCTTTAATTCACCTAAACCAGTAATGGCAATAATATCACCGGCAAAACCTTCGGCAATATCAAGTCGCTCTAACCCTAAGTAACCAAATACTTTACCTACTTTAGCGTTATGAACCTTGCCAGTAGCTAACTGTATGGTAACTTGTTGATTTGGCTTAACAGAGCCACGCGTAATACGACCAACGCCAATTACACCTAAATAAGAGCTGTAATCAAGTTGAGATATTTGCATCTGAAATGCGCCATCAGGATCCGCTATAGGTTGTGGTACTTCTTTAATAATAGTATCAAATAAAGGAGTCATGTCTGTGCCTATTTCGCCTTCTTCAAGCGAAGCCCAGCCATTGATTGCTGAAGCATAAACAACTTTAAAATCAAGCTGTTCATCCGTCGCACCAAGGTTATCAAATAATTCAAAAACTTGATCCATAACCCAATCAGGACGAGAGCCAGGCTTATCAACTTTATTAATAACAACAATTGGCTTTAACCCTTGAGCAAACGCTTTTTTCGTAACGAAACGCGTTTGTGGCATAGGGCCTTCTTGTGCATCAACAATAAGTAAAACTGAATCAACCATTGACATAACACGTTCAACTTCACCACCAAAATCAGCATGGCCAGGAGTATCTACAATATTCACACGATAGTCATTCCAGTTAACAGCGGTGTTTTTAGCTAAGATTGTGATACCACGTTCTTTTTCGATATCATTCGAATCCATTGTACGTTCTTCTAATCCGCCACGGGTGTCTAGCGTGCCTGACTGTTCTAATAATTTATCAACTAAAGTGGTTTTTCCGTGGTCAACGTGAGCAATAATTGCCACATTTCTTAATTTATCTAACACAGGCGTTACTCGCTGTTACTGTCGTTTTTTGCTACTTTTTTGTTACTTCAAGTAGATTAACGAATAGGGCTATAATTGGGCGCATATTATACAGTTATTTTATTTAAAAAGAAATCAATAAGAAAATTTCATTTTATTTTGATGCTCTAACGGCTTTACAGAGAGTATTTTAATGTTATTTATGCATATTATAATTAAATCATCCAAAGGATTTACTGCACTACACCGGCACTACGAAAGCACTAAAATAGTGCGGTTGCTTTTTTAATTATTACTTCAATTAAAGCAATATCAATAACTTACCTATTATGCCAATGACACTAATCTTGTGAACTAAATGAAGATATGAAATATATTACTCAAAAAATAATTACCTGATAAATTAGAGCCAATTAATTTAAATACACTAATAGCTCAAGAAACCAATGGCAGAATGCGAATTCGTTTATTGGCACTATCACAGATTAAAGAAGGAGCTGATAGAACTCAAGCGGCAAAATATTTAACAGTAATCTAGATAATTGTTAGCGTAAAATCAAAGGGTGTTTTACGACAATGAATGGTTACAGCAATGATGCTAATGCGCCTGAATGGGTTGAGAAAGCAAGAGATTATATTCTTTCATTTATTTACACCTGATTTAGATCCCCAAAAGTGGTAGTTGATTATAGCCAATATAGAGGTTTTATATCATGGGTAATTGTTTTATGTTGCCAATGAAAGTTTACTATTAGCTAGCATTATCTGGTGCTACTAATGCTTTAATTTTTGCTTGTTCAACACGCCATTTTTCTAACTCTTCATAATAATGATCCCATACGCAAGGGATACAAGCGCCACCGCCACAGCAGTCATCATCGGCAGGGAGGGGCGGTTTTTCTAATGCGTTAGTCATGTTCTGCCTCATTGTCATCATTTATACGGGTATAAGTCTACTTGAATGAAATTTGTCTTTTGACTACCTTTTGTTGAATGCTTTTTGTTGGGTATCCCCAGTATTATATAATAAACGCCTTTTAAAAAAAAAGCCCTGTGGGTACAGAGCTTTTGATAAATTTTATTAAGCTAAATTTTTTATTAGGCCAAACTATTATTGATCAAAACTATTATTCAGATTCAGAGAGTTTTTTCTCTAAATAGTGAATGTTAGCGCCACCATTAACAAAACCTTGATCGTTTAAAATATCTTGATGCAAAGTGATATTAGTTTTGATGCCATCAATCACTAATTCAGATAACGCATTACGCATACGGGCAATTGCTACGTCACGGGTATCGCCCCAAGTGATTAATTTACCAACCATTGAATCATAATGTGGTGGTACAGTATAATCAGCATAGATGTGAGAATCCCAACGAACGCCTAAGCCGCCCGGTGAGTGGAAGCGTGTTATTTTACCCGGTGAAGGAATAAAAGTACGTGGATCTTCAGCATTAATGCGACATTCAATTGAGTGACCTGCAACTTTAATGTCATCTTGGGTGTAAGATAAGGGTTGCCCTGAGGCGACTCGTAATTGTTCTTTAATTAAATCAACACCGGTTATCATCTCAGTAACAGGGTGTTCAACTTGAATACGGGTGTTCATTTCAATGAAATAGAACTCACCGTTTTCATATAAGAACTCAAAAGTACCGGCACCACGATAATTAATTTCAATACAAGCATTACAACAGCGCTCACCAATTTTTGCGCGCATTTCAGGGGTAATCCCAGGAGCGGGTGCCTCTTCAACTACTTTTTGATGACGACGCTGCATTGAACAATCACGTTCACCTAAGTGAATGGCGCTACCTTGTCCATCAGCCATTATTTGAATTTCAACATGACGTGGATTTTCAAGGAACTTCTCCATGTAAACCATGTCATTTTTGAAAATAGTGCCAGCTTCTTTCTTAGTTAATGCAATAGAGTCTACCAATTCTTCTTCAGTGCGCACAACGCGCATACCACGACCACCACCGCCACCTGCCGCTTTAACTATGACAGGGTAACCAATGCGTTTAGCATGGGCTTTGTTTTCTGCTTCATCATCAGTTAATGGGCCGTCAGAACCCGGTACACAAGGTACGCCAGCTATTTTCATGGCTCTAATAGCGGCAACTTTGTCACCCATTATTCTAATGCTTTCAGCTTTTGGACCAATAAAAGAAAAACCTGATTTTTCTACTTGCTCAGCAAAATCAGCATTCTCGGCTAAAAAACCATAACCTGGATGAATCGCGACAGCGTTAGTTACTTCTGCTGCGGTGATTATTGCTGGTGCATTTAAATAACTATCAAGTGCTGATGGTTTGCCAATACAAATGGTTTCATCGGCTAATAGTACGTGCTTTAAGTTTTTATCGGCGGTTGAATGTACAGCAACGGTTTTGATACCGAGTTCTTTACAAGCGCGTAATATTCTTAAGGCAATTTCGCCACGGTTGGCGATAACAACTTTATCTAACATGGAATGACTCTTATGTTTGAGGATAAGTGGGCTATTCAATGATGAAAAGCGGCTGATCAAATTCAATAGCGTCTTCATTGAC
>Ga0105357_10001447_pt1 | contig 12744 bp, 10 predicted proteins | sample GOMGulsemesocosm_4_FD_83660 | JGI IMG/M metagenome (GOLD analysis project Ga0105357, IMG submission 83660) | Methane-oxidizing microbial communities from mesocosms in the Gulf of Mexico - GOM15B Gulf of Mexico | ecosystem: Environmental > Aquatic > Marine > Cold seeps | place: USA: Gulf of...
TGATATTCGAGATGTACCGTTATTTGTCAGATGTAACTGATAATTTCGCAGTTCTTCAGAGGTTGCGGTGGCAGGGGAATGCCCAAGAAAGCTGGCAAGGTTCTTGATAACACGAATGTAACCTGATTGGGTTTTAGGTGCTAATTTACGCAACGTAATATCTTCGATCATGCGTTGTCGTAGGGGACTATTGGAGTTTAATTCGCTAATGGAAGTCATGAGTCTTCTCCTTTGTGAGTAGGGAATAATTTATTCCATGACTCAATTAGACAATCGAAGGCTCCTAATGTTTTGGATGATGGTTTGAGTTTTTTAGTGCAGGTGAAATTGAATTAGCGAGTTACCGCGTGAGCGGTTTAGTCCTTCGACCCAAAGCGGGCATAGAGAAAATTGCTTTTGTTAGCTCACTGTCATTACTTCTTTGAACATAAAGTCAAAAGAGCCATTTTCTGTGAAGATCCTAATAGTTCCAGCACCACTGGAGCTACCTAGCGAACCACACAGTAAAATGCTAGCCCATCCCTGAGGAAAAATACTGGTTGGATGGGTGTATAAATACATAGTCTCTTCTTCTGATAAGACCACCCTTTTTTTTTCCACCTCGGACAATATATTGTCGAGGTTTTCTCCTATCACTCCAATCTGTAATTTGTTGCCTTTTATAAGGGAAGTAGTAGAGTTATAAATTGATAGATATGAAACCCGAACCATTTGTCCTTCTTTAAAGGGTATTATTGTTTCTTCATTGGGGGTTAACGTGATGCCATTTATCTTTAGATTAACTCCTAGCTGAAATTCTTCAGAGCTAGCATCCAGTTTAGATAGGTGGTGCTGTAACGGTCTTTTAAGATATTCCCGCAAGTTAGTTATGCTATTCTCATATACAATATGAGGATAATGCTTTAAATCAAAAGGGATGTCATTGGCAGTTTTGGTTAAGAGTATAATTTTTTTGTTTATTCCTTTTGCATAACCAACTTCAAAAAAGACATTAGGGTTTTTACCCGTCATATCTGCGACAATTACATCTGCTTTAGTTATTTGATTGAGTATTCTGTCTAATATCGTTCCATCGTATATTTGCTCATCTACCCTTTCACAGTATGCACCTAATGACACAGCCGTTTTTTTTATGCCTAGTTGGTATATGTCATCAAAATCGCTACTAAATGGCATGAGAGTGAACACGAATGGTTTAGTTGCCATGATTTTCCTTTTATAGAAGAGCTAATGACCGCAACACTGGCGAAATTGAAGCGTAGCGGAAATTTGTTCCGCGTGATTGCGCTTATTATACGCTTTCACTTTCTTTAATCATTTCCATAGTCCGGCTCGAATTCCCGTTCTCTTTCCTCTGTTTCATTGAACTCTTCAGGAAGATCAGTAACTGACAATTCGCGGGTTCCAGATAAACGTAAATCACAGGTTGGACAGAGAAATTCTTCAGAAGAATATGTTTTTTCGACATATTCAGTGTAAGGATCATCCTCATCATATTCGTCAGATACTTCTTCATGCCAAAGAACACCACCGAGAATGCCCTTGGCACTGCAAGACGGGCAATCATTAAGCTCATATCCATCTACAGAATAATCGAATTTATTCTGATACTCCCAATGACGGATATTTTTTGATTGCTCTATTAATTCTTCTCTTTTCTTTTTATTCTTGTGTTCTTTTTCAAAATCTTCCTTTTTGTGTGCAATTCTGGTTTGAACAGCCATTTGAACTGCAAGCTCAGCATCCTGAAGAATTTTCTTTGGCGCTTTGGAGTCTTCAGCACCTAACCACTCATCTAGCTCCTTACTTTGCATTGACAAAATAACTTCAATGGCGTGCCAGTATTTCTTTTCCCATGCCTCTGCTTTCATTCCAGAGAATGGTGATTCTCCTGAATGTACTTCCGAATTTCTTCTAAGGGCTAACTGCTCACAGAATTCTTTTACACGAGTATCGAATGCCTTTGAAATATGACTTAACCGCAAAAACAGCGTTTTAGCTGTTATGGTTTTGATTTCTGGAGAAACTGATACCCCGCAAGCAGCAAACAGAGATTGATAATGAGTGGGATCAGCTACCAATGCAGGATGTATTTGGCTTAGAGATGATTTTGCTAAGAGCTCCAACGCCATTGATGCCCAAAGTTGGTATTCCTCTAGTTCACTTTGAGACTTAGCTCTAAGGCCTTTCGATATATAGGCCTGAGATTTTGAATATAGGGCTTCTGTTTGTAGCGCAGGATTTGTACTTGCAGTCATGACACTAGAACCCTATACAATTCTCTATCCCGACCATTTTTCATTGGTTTTCCTCTACCATGTAAAATGCGCCAGTTATCAATTACTAAAACCATCCCTTTTTCCCAAAAAACTTCTGTTAATAGTTTCCGTACTCTTTCTGACGAAAACAAATCTGCTATTTGACTTGAGCTATTATTTGCCGAAATCATACATCCTGAATCATATCTTATAAACTCTCTATTTTTGGCCAGAATATTCCCATAAAAAGAACTTCGGCCATTCCTTATAATAAATGGAGCATTGTATAACTCATCTTTTTCTTCTTTCGTAATTTCTAAAGAATTAAAGTCCAATAATGTAGTTGGCCTCATGCTTGCTCCTTCGTCCATGCACCCCAAAATTAGATACCTGCATGGTTTTATCCAATGTGCCGTATCAACGTGGAGAGGAAAAGCTTCAGTCTCGTACTTATAACTTAGTGAGTTTGGATAAGCACTCTCTTTAGAAACAGGAACCAGCTTTTGAACAATACCTGAAGATTTTCTACCTTTAATTGGATTTCCAAGCTCATTTGCATATTCGATTAGCACATCGAAGAGATCATCAGCATTCGAAATTCGAGTTTGAAACCATCCTTTTTCATTAAGTTCCTTTATATTCATATGTCGCTAGCTGACTCTTCTACGTATAATCAAGGTTATTGTCTCGGTATTTGGTTATCATACTCTACCCTCTACTCCATGCCAACAATGAGTTAACATGATTTTTATACAAGATAAGCAGGTCTGGATAAGCCCTATAACCTTAGGTCACCTCATTGATGCAAAAAAATAATACGTCTCAACATAGGGTGTAATCAAATTGATTCTGACTTCGACCAGAAATTTTATTTAGGTCTGCTTTTGGCTGACTGTACTCATTCAAATAAAGTAAGAAATGTTCTTGATGAATAATACTCAATAAGCGCTATCGACCCACTGCGGTCAGTCGAGAAATTCCTTTTACAAGGAACAACGCCGCGCTCTGCGACAATTTTGGAGTGGAGCGGGAAAATTGTCCGGCAGCAGCGCCTTGTTATAGGGCCTCATGAACTAAACTTCCGCTTTAGAGACTCAATAATTGGAGGATTGCTTACTCCTTTTGGAACTAGAGGGTCATCATCTGAATGAATGGCCATCATTTCTATATCATTTGGACCAATCTTCCATGCCTCAACAACATTAATATCAAATTTTCGGATTGATTTTTTCTTCTTTGAAGAGTTAGGTATAATCTTTTCATTCTTAACTACTGCGTAACTCAAGAAATAGCTTTTTCTTGCCTTAAATGCAGATAAAAATCTGTCTAGGTTTTCGGATGTCAATGGGGTCATAGTGTTTTTTCTAGCAACCATTTGTACCGTCTTGTTCGAATCAAAGGTAAAATTTTCACTAATACAAACCCTATAATGCGCAGAAGAATTTCTATTAATATTCCTAATAATCGATATTCTTAACCGATTTTCTTTGTCTTCATGGCCAATTACATTTTCTAAGTCTTCAAAAATTGCCGCTGCAGCTTGCTCGTTATCAAATAGTACTATTAGTTCAATATCCCCATTGGGATAAATTGCGAATCCTGTCCCACACCATACAGTTCGATCCCATAGCCTAATCTTAATAAGGTCTTGTACCTTAATATCTCTGTGGGTCAATCTTTCACTATCAATCAACTCTTCTGGTGGTTCTCCTTTGCCAGGTTTCAAATCTGTTAATGGCTTGCTCGTAGGTATAGGTTTCGGAAAGTTTGAATCCCATGATGTAGAACGAAGTAAGCCGTAGTTTTTAAATTCTTTATTGTTTAGAAGAGACTTAATATGGCTAACAGCATCATTACCCATTATATTTTGCAATCCAACAAAACAAGCTCCGAATGATACTGAGCGCTCTAGCGCTCGGTCTTCACCAAGCATTGATTCCAAAGTTTTCTCAGGATCTTTAGGTCTAACCAAGCGTGAAAATACATCAATTATAAAGTCATGTAGCCAATTTTGAATAATTTTTTGTCCAGAAACATTTAACATGTCCGGTGTGAATGAGGAGCATAGTACACTCATTTTCAGAATTGCCTCTGAATCATCAATTTCATGTGAGATCTCAATTTCATCATCGTCATCGGCTGTAATTTCAATTTCAAGACGTGACTCGAACACAAATACGCGATCAACCATGCTAGTAGAGAAAAATCCTTCTATTACAGAGAGCAGTGTCTCAGCAAGTTCTACTAATGGGCTACGGAACGGAAATGAAACTACAACTAGAGACCCCATAACAATAGTACTTATAGAGCTATATCGTTCTTCACAATTAGTAAGTACAGGTATTCTAGCCCCTAAATCTACATCTCTAACGATTTTTAAATAATCAATATATTCTTGATCAATTTCTAACTCGTACTCTTCTTTAACAGTATCCTCATGTCCCAGTGCATACAACAACATTGATCTACTAAAAAACAATTGATATTTACCTAATAAGTCTGGTAGCTTCGAGAAATATTTAAGATTGCTTATGTCAACATTAAGGATACACTGGGATAGATACGCATCTACTCTTTGAAGTTCTTTTTCGGTAAGTATTGCGCCCTCAAGGTTAGCATCAACAATGCATGCTAACTCCCACCATGATAGGCCATAGTTAACTCTACCGAGTCGCAGTTCAACTATTGCGAGGCGAATATATATGTAGACTTGTGCGGAAATAAGATCTCCGCTTTTCCAAAATTCATCTGTAATAATAGAGGCTGCTAGCAATAGATTTGCTCGTGAAGCCCAAAGCAGGTCAACCTTTTGATAACATTCTGACAAAAGATTAAGTGCCACATATAGATCCTTTTTAACCTCCTTTTTGTAAAGCCCCAAAAGTGATTTGCCAATAAGTTTAATTGCTTGGTATGGTTCGTTAGAATCTAAACGCCTTGCACCTCGCTTTAAAGAAAGTAATGCCCCTTTAGTGTCACCATCCCTTCGAGAGGCTTGCTCAGTAAAGTAATCTAACAGAAGCTCATAGCTGTCTACCTCTCCAAATACATTGTCTAGCTCTGTAATTAGATCGTATAGCTCATTGAAAGAAAACCCGACTAGTAATTCACCGTCCTTAACTATTAATAGTAATGAAGAAAATATCTCTTTTGCATGATCCACGGACTCGATAGATTGCAGGTTAAGTAATTCAATATATGCTTTAGACATTAACGCATTACTAGGCCTTTCATCCTTTTCTGCCAGACCAATGAGTATACTTTTTGTTTCAGATGCAAATGAATCATAGTCGGTAAGGTCTTCGTTTTTTGAATGTCGACTATGAGTTGAGTAGAGGGCAAGTAAAGAAACTACACTACCCCATTGCCCAGATTGTCCAATTTCTTTTGCTAAGTCGACGCAAAAGCGAAGCTGTTCCTGGAACAACTCTATCTCTTCAAACCACCAATAGGCTGCCCAAGCGTATTGATAGTGAACATTAAACTGGTGATAAGAGCTGCCAAATTTTTCTGAAGCCACAACAGCTCTATCAAATAGGCCTTTAGTTTCAACAAACGGCTTTTCAAGTTCTTTCGATAGGATTGCTACTTCTAGGAGCCAGTCCAATTGATGCAAAAGTATCTCACTTGCATCTATCGCATTCTTGATATCATTTTCTAGCTCTTGGAGCCTAAGTGTTTTGGTATAGTCATTAGATCCAACTTCAATTTCTCTACGCCAATCAATATCAATAGATAGAGCGTCAATAGCTAATTGCTCGTATCCATTACTAAATACTTGATCCATGATCCAAGAAATATCCAAGATCCTAACATCGATTCCAGTTTCTTCTTTTAATGAGTCTTCTATATCACTACGTTGATTTGCTTTTGTGTACATGTTTGTCACACAAAATGCTTTCTTATAATCGCGATTTGTCGAGCTAATCTTTCTTACATCTTTTCGGCATTTTGCCTTCCAGTCTTCTTGTGTACTTACAGCAAATGCCCATCTATCTTCGTGTGAGTTTTCATTGATGCCGACAAACCAAAGGACTTTTATTTGTTCTGATACAGGAAAGGTTTGTGTATCTACTTTTCCATCTCCACCAGCAACGGGACCAGTTTGTTCTAGCAGGTTAGGACATATTACTTTCTCGCATAGCTTTTTAGCGAAGTCTTCAAATGCAAGCTCCAAATTCCTTCTGTTTAAAGTTGACAGCTGGTATTCCAATACAGACCGGTCTAACCTGCCGATCTCTTTTCTAACTGAATCAGAAAAACGCTCAGGCCTTCTAGATTTTAAAAAATCTCTTGGTGATAGTTTTGGGCGGCTTTCTATTTCAGTTGTCATCTAAGATCCATTTCTGATTGCTTCTCGAACTCGAGGTTATCTAGTTTCGCGAGGACCTGCTATGGCCCTATAACCAGTTATTATTCCGACCCGAATATTATACGCTCTAACACTAAAGACATGTCAACAATACCGTTTCAAGCTAGCAACTCTAAGCGGAATAACATTCAATGATTAAATTTAAAAGAAGAAACCATCTTTATGCCAAAACTCATCTGAACGAAATAAATGTTAAATGCCTTCTTATGGCTGGCAAGCGCCCACCCAGATCATGATTTTGGGGGATTATAAAACCTAGTCTCAACGGTCAGTAACTGAAACCAGCTACTCAGCATATTGAAGGACTTGATTATGATCTATTTTAAAAAATGTAAGATTGAGTTTGAGCCAATACATCTTATTATTTACTCATTTTTATTGATCTTTATTTTGAGTAGTTATTGGTAGCGTTTTACTACTGTATTGAGTTCTTCATTTTTTAAGTGTAAAAAACATAAGCCTGTCTGTGGAAGGGCTCATATGAAACCTCATGAATTCTAATAACGGTTTTTTCTATTATTTAGCCATGAATTTGATTAAGGTAGATTTCAAGGGCTAAGGTGAAAGTATGATTACAATGAAAAAAGAGTCTCAATTTAAAATAGTGCTGTTGATTAACCTGATGCTGTTGACTGGTTGCATGACAGGAAAAGATGGACACACCTACATTGATGGACATTGTGTGACCTGTCTCAATAATCCGGTGACGGGTGAAGCCTACAATTATACCCAAAAAAGTCCAGACTATGCACTGGCGAAAGATTATAGGCGTGTTCAGGATGAACATTTAACAGCAGGAGAGCTTGATAATACACCCCATCTTGAAGGACAGACCTCTTTATCGGCACACATTGATATTGATACAGCCTATACACGTATCAAACGTGAATTTGGTTTTTTGACACGCAAAGAATGGGAACAAAACTATCTTTATGATGATGGTGGCATACTCTACGAAGCCTTGCCTAGTGTTAGTTATCACATGCGTTTTAATGTGCCCCATCGATACAAAGGTGTGACCAGAACGCATTACATTGAAACAACATTACATAAAAATGGCCGCAAGACTGATTTAACTTTTAAGTTTTGGGTACAAGTTAGCAAAGGTAGCCTCAATCAATATGCTTATAGTATTAAAAAAAGAGCGGCCCATGTTTTACGTTAGTTATTAGGAAGCAAAAGGAGATTCACTGTGTTAAATAATTTTCAAGGTATTGGTAATTTAGGTAATAAACCTCAGTTAAGTTTAGTGCCAGTCGGTAATGAACAACGTCAAGTCGCCAATATGCGAGTTTATTTTGATCGTCCTGTTGGAAAAGATTTTAAAGATAAAGGTGGGTTCTGGTATACCGTTGATATCTGGGGCTATCGTGCCGAAGAAGCTGTTCGTCTTTTGGATAAAGGAGCAAGAGCCTTTTTTATGGGGAGTTTGCGACAGGAAAGCTGGACAGATGATGATGGCCAGGTGAGAGCAGAGCAGCGACTCACAGCAGATTATTTTTTTATTGACTCCGTGTGCATCGAGACGATTCATTATCGTGATAAAAACGGTAAAAACCAGAGGGTTGGCAACGAATAGACGCCTCTGAATTAAAAGCGATAAAAAACAAAAAAAGAAACCCGATATGAATACATCTAAACCGATTGAAACAGCAGATATGCGTTGTCACCAGCAGGAATGGCCGTTAGATATTAAACAGCCTGTACATGAATGTGTGTTAAATTTTCTAGCAATTAATCAGACACAAAACAATCAACAGACCTTGAATGAGCAGGAATCTGAGGCTATTAAATGCGCATTAATTAAGCGCCCTTAAAGAGATATAAACCAAGAAAGGAAATAAAGCCATTGAAACATAATCATCATCTTAAAAAAATAATAAACGGGATAACATTGATCAGTGTGTTGGTGATGACAAATGCCTGTACACCTGAAATGACCCAGCAATTAAATGATTTTAAACTCAGTGATTATGTTCATGAGTATAAAGTTTTGCCCGAGAAAGAGGTTTTGATTGCCAGGGCTTTTGTTGACGGTCTTGCAACGGATTCAGGCATAAGATCGTCAAGAGATATTATGGGTGATCAGAGTGAGGAAATTGCTCAGGAGTCATTGAGTCATGATCCCGAAGGGTTAGCGACGGTCTGGACAAATGAATTTTATGGTGAAATGACTTTTTATCCTGGTCGAAATTTTAAACAAGGTCAGCAGGAATGTCGTGAATTTAAGGTGACCTGGATTCAAACAGGCACAGGTGTCTTTGAACATAAAAAATATGGAAAAGCTTGTTTAAATCAAGTCACAAAACGCTGGGAATGGCTGGATATATGAAAGAGGAAACGGGAGGTCGGATAAACGAAGCGCTAAAAGAAGAAAAAGATGATTTAAAATCATTAGCATCCATTGTTGATCATACAGTCCCTTTTGTAGCGTTTGAAAAAGCGGCATGGATGCGCGATACCTTGATGTTACAAAGTCATCACGTCTTTCAGGTTGAGCTATTTGATAAAGATGAACCCTCAAAAGGGTTTGTTGTTTCTAAAGTGTTAAAAGAAGTGGCTTTGGAAGAAGAGTCCAATCAGGTGATGGAAAACCAGATACAAGACAGCATAGCGATTAAAATCTACCATCCGGCCTTACGAACTTATTGCTTGCATATCCCTTTATTGCTGGCAGGGTTTGTACTGGTGTTTTTTGCGGAAGAACTCTGGAGTCTAATATTGTCACTGGCAGGGCTAAGAGGATTACCATCAGCCATTAATCCTGTTTTTTTAGTGAATACTACAAAATTCATAGGCAGCATCTGGATACTTTGGTTGATGTCAGGAGTTCTGCTTAACTATTACGGCACTCGACTCATCATTGATCATCGAGGTATTACCTTTAATCGTGGTATCTGGACGCGTGATGAAACTAATGTCCGTTTTTCAGAAATACGCACGATCAATTTAAGACAGGGGCTGCTTGATCGTTTATTAAATATAGGTATTTTAGAGTTTGCTTCTTCGGGTACAGATGAAGTGGATATTCGTTTTATCAATATGCCCGATCCTGGCAAAGTAAAAGCATATATTGAGGCATTGATTGAGCGAAGCTGTGAGCGTTATTAAACAAGGTGATTATGCTTAAGCTTTATAAATTGATTAAACCAATACATTGCGAAGGTGAGGCATGACTAAATTATATTTATGTGAAAAACCCAGTCAAGCCAGAGATATTGCCCGTGTTTTAGGTGCATCAAAGCGGCATGATGGTTTTTTTGAAGGTCATGCGGTGTTGGTGACTTGGTGTTTTGGTCATTTACTGGAAATGGCAGCACCCCATGATTATGATCCGCTGCTTAAAGCCTGGAAACTGGAAACCTTACCGATCATTCCAGAAAAATGGATAATGAAGATTAGAAAGGATGCTAAAAAGCAGTATAAGGTTATTGTGAGTCTTTTTAAGCGAGTGGATGAGGTGGTTGTTTCCACGGATGCTGATAGAGAAGGTGAAGCGATTGCTCGTGAGATTATGGACATGGCCAATTGGAAAGGCAAGGTGTCACGCTTATGGTTGTCTGCGTTAGATGATAAAAGTATTCAGCAGGCGCTGGATCATGTGTTATCGGGTGATGCAACCGTTAATTTATATTATGCTGCCACTGCGCGTTCTAAAGCAGATTGGCTGGTGGGCATGACATTATCACGTCTTTATACTTTATCTGCCCAGCAGTCAGGGCATGAGGGTGTAATGTCAGTCGGCAGGGTACAGACACCGACCTTAAAATTAGTGGTTGATCGTGATCGTATCATTGAGAATTTTGTGGCGATCCCTTATTTTGAAGCCTTCGCTGATTTTAAGTGTGATGAGGGTGAGGATAGCAAGTCCTTAACGGGGAAATGGAAAGTCCCTGAAAATGAAGAGGATGAAGAGAGCCGTTGTCTCAGTCGTTCTTCGGCTCAGCTTGTGGCAACTCGCTGTTTGAATCAGCAAGCACAGGTTGTCAGAGCCACGACAAAACGCATGAAGCAGCCTGCACCGTTATTATTTGCCTTGTCTGATTTACAGCAAGAAGCTTCTAAACGTTTTGGCATGGGGGCTCAGGCGGTACTTGATACGGCTCAAGCCTTGTATGAAACGCATAAGGTGACGAGTTACCCACGGACGGACTGTCAGTATCTGCCACAATCACAGTTAGAAAATGCACCAGGTATTCTGCAAGCGATGAAAGGGATGGGGGAGTATGGTCGTCTGGTCGAAAAGGCTGATACAACGATTATTTCTAAAGTCTGGAATGATAATAAAATAACCGCTCACCATGCCATTATACCCACAGGGGTGAAGGCTGAGAGACAATTCACTGTTGCAGAAAGCCAGCTTTTTGATTTGATTTGTCGGCGATACATTGCTCAGTTTTATCCGCAGCATGAGTTTGATCAGACACAGATAGAACTCGCCGTGGCTGAAGATATTTTTCAGGTGTCAGGTAAACAGATCATTGTACGTGGCTGGAAAGAGGTGATGAACAGAGAATTTGAAGCAGATCATCAAACATTCTCCTCCACCGAGCTACCCCTGCTTAAGCAAGGGGATGCACTGCATGTCGCTGGAACAACAGTTAAAGATAAAATGACCCAGCCTCCCAGTCGCTATACCGAAGGGACATTGATTCAGGCGATGAAGAATATAGGGAAGTTTGTTGAAAATCCTGTTTTAAGAAAACGATTGAAAGAGACGGCAGGTATCGGAACGGAAGCAACAAGAGCTTCTATTATTGAAGTTTTACTTAAGCGACAATTTGTCTCTCAGCAGAGTAAAAAATATCTGGTGAGTACAGCACAAGCAAGGGCCTTAATTGATGCCTTGCCAGGACCTGTTAAAGACCCAGCGACCACAGCAGTCTGGGAACAGGCCTTGGAAGATATCGCACAAGGAAAAGGAAATGCGAAACAGTTTGTACAGGATCAGGCGATGATGATTACGAGATTAACGGAAAAGGTTAGGCAAAGTGTACCTGATGCGTTTAAATCGCTTGAACCAGTTTCTGATCGTTTTGACTGTCCTTGCTGTGATCATGCTTTAGTGAGACGGAAAGGTAAAGAAGGCTTTTTTTGGGGATGTCGAAACTATCCAGAATGTACTGAGACCTTGCCGGACAACAAAGGCAAACCGGGAAAGGCAAAGGAGCAGGCGAAATCGACAGAGCAATCATGCCCTGAATGTGCTGCGGGTATCTTGCTAAGGCGAAAAGTCACAAAGGGTAAGAATAAAGGGAAAACTTTTTTGGGCTGCAACCGTTATCCTGAATGCAGTCATACAGAAGGTTAAGTGTTCAGGACTATTAAGATGAGACCTTTGCACGAAACATTCAGCATAATTTGGTAAAATAAGAGTATATCAAAAGATTAATCAAGAAAAACATTATGGCCTGGAAAAATTTAGCTCAAACTGATTTAAGCGATGCTCTTATTCAGCATCATGAAGCCTTAGAGGAATTGGATGGCATTAATGAGCTAATCGATTGGAGGCTAATTGAAGCTAAATTATCAGCCATTCATGCCAAAAAACGGGGTGAACAAGCCTGGCCACCCTTGATGATGTTTAAAATATTGTTACTGCAAAGCTGGTATAGCCTGAGTGATCCAAAGCTCGAAAAGCAATTAGCCCGTGATTTGATGTTCAGAAGATTTATAGATCTTAGTTTAAGTGAAGGCGTTCCTGATCACAGTACAATCTGGCGTTTCCGTAATTTACTCAATAAACAGTCTTTATTAGAGCCGCTATTAATTGAAATTAATGAACAGCTCACAGAGCAAGATCTGTTTATTAAGATGGGCGAGATAAGCATTATCGATGCAACAGTGATAGAAGCTAATCAAAGCCGCCCTCGCAAAAATAAAGCGGGTGAAAACACCCAAGACCCAGAAGCAGGCTACAACGTTAAAGTTGCCGCCAATGGGAAAAAGACAGCAACTTATGGGTATAAAGCCCATATTAATACGGATGAAGATGGCTTTATAAAAACCGTTGATTACACCGCAGGCAATGAACATGACTCACTTTCGATGGAAAAGCTGTTGACTCTGAAAGAAAAAGAACTTTATGCAGATAAAGCTTATGCCAGTAAAAAA
>Ga0105357_10001450_pt1 | contig 12736 bp, 9 predicted proteins | sample GOMGulsemesocosm_4_FD_83660 | JGI IMG/M metagenome (GOLD analysis project Ga0105357, IMG submission 83660) | Methane-oxidizing microbial communities from mesocosms in the Gulf of Mexico - GOM15B Gulf of Mexico | ecosystem: Environmental > Aquatic > Marine > Cold seeps | place: USA: Gulf of...
ATCTACTTTGTCAGCCAGCTTGTAAAGGACCGGCCATTTACGGCGCTGTCTTTCGCGTAGCTAGCCGCTTTAGTGCTCGCAGAGAACTGGCGGGACTTAATCAGAGGTTCCCTAATAAGAATCGATGGTCGATAAACATTTTATGGCTAAAACCTGCGCAACGGATTGCTAAGGTTTAGGTAAAGGGATAGGTATTATGCGTTGTATACGGAATGTTATATATATCAATATGATTCAGCTCTGGGTTAAGCCCTTGCAGCGAATGGTATTCCTCGTCAGTTTATTTTTATTAAGCGCCTACAGTCATGGCGCCGTAAATCTTGTTACGGCAAGCACCAATGTGGCGCCAGGGGGGAACCCCGCTATTGGAACAACCTTCACTTTAACTACCGTGGTGGTGAATCCCACGAACGATGCCTCGGTGCCTTACGACTTGCAGTTGTTTGGCGTCCCTGGCATCCCTAACTCAGCTTCATGGAATTATGGTAGCTCTACAACAGGTACTTGCACTCCGTCGGTTACGGACGAGTTTACGTGCGATTCGCTCGGAGCTGGAGTGACAGTTACTCATACGTTTAGTGTCACAATCGGCGCCCCTGGAGGTGAGTATGGGGTGAGGGCTAATATTAATACCAGTTGCTCGGGGATATGCTCGAAAAACATGCCGTTTAACGTCGGGGTTGTTACGCCGCAGGTCACCTTAGCTTTTCTCACGCCGACGGTGTTCCCAGAAGCTACCGGTGGTACGACCAATGCAGTGGTACAACTTACCTTAGACCAAACGCCAAACACCGATGTGAGTTTGCAGCTGGTGACTGACGAAGGGACTGCCTTAGCCGGTTCGGATTTTACCGATATCAGTCAAACGATTACTTGGCTTTCGGGGGCCTCGATTTTAAGTCAAACAGTCAATATTCCAATTGTTGGTGATGCATTCGCCGAGGCAAATGAAACCCTGTCGGCTCGAGTCTTTGACTTAACAGGGCTAACTGCGCCTACACCTTCCATAGCGATGACTATCAGTGATGATGATGGTGTAGCGGTGATTCCCAATGTGGACCTAATACTCTCCTCAGTCTCAGTGAATGAGGATGTGGGGTCGGTGATTGCTACTGTTATCTTGGAATCTACGCCTACAGCCCCTGTTGCGGTGACTATCGATGCAAGCGGAAACACCGCAATTGGTTCTGGCAGCGACTTTTTATTTTCAGAGCAGCAGTTAATATTCAGCAACACTGGACCGTTATCGCAAACGGTCAATATAAACATTACAGATGACAGTATTTCTGAATCAACAGAAGATTTTACAGTCGGTTTATCAAATGCTCAGGGCGTAAATATAAACTTTGGAACACAACTCCAAACTATCACTATTCTTGATGATGACGTTGCGGCGCCTGTGACACCAGTCGCAAGCCCGCCGAAAGTCAGCGTAAGTAACCAACATGATTTCTCAGAAGACTCCGGCGCTGCTGTTTTAACGTTTACCCGTTCTGGTGACCTTGGCGATGATTTGAGTTTCGATGTAGCTACCGTAGATCAAGCACCAATCAAGAAAGGTATTTCTGCGAGCAGTAGCGCAACCGTCGGAGTTGATTACAGCTCAACCGCTTCAACTGTTAGCTGGGCGTCTGGTGATGCAAGTTCTAAATCTATTTCCATCCCTATTATTGACGACAGTATTTTTGAGGGTGATAAGGACTTCCGTGTAGACTTTAAAAATTTGAGTAGTGGGGCAAGTTTTGATTTCACTTCGCCATTGACAATAACTATTACTGAAAATGAAGACAAACCCGCAGGCGAGATTAACTTTAAAGACGCGAGTTATGATGTTTCTGAAGAGTTAAGCTCGATAACAATCACCGCCACCCGCAGCGGTGGAAGTAACGGTGCCGCTGGTGCACGTTTCGAGAGTGCTGATGGTACTGCCACTGCTGGTGTTGATTACATTGGCGTCAGCGGGAGTTTGAATTGGGCCGATGGTGAACAGGGGGATAAAACATTTACCGTAAGCATTATTCAAGATGTATTATCTGAACCGACAGAAAATTTAAACTTGTTGTTAAAGGATGCGACGGGATTTTCAATAATTGGTTCGCAGGATAATGCTGTCGTAAATATTATTGACTTCAAAAATGTGAATGCCCCGAGTATCAGCAAAAGTGACATCAGCCTAACGGATTTTGATGGTGATGGTGAAGTTGAAGTATCGCTCGATGTTACTGACACCCTAAGTAGTACCAGTGCAATAAGTAGTGTGAGCTGGTTAGAGTCGGGAGCAGAGATCGCAGCAGGAGTTAAAACAACCGTAGTATTGAATGTAGGAACTCATAGCTTGCAGGTGTTGGCAACAAATGCCGATGGCTTACAAGCAGCTGCTGACTTTACCGTTAATGTGTTGGCTCTGGATCCAACACAAACAAAAATGTTAAGCGAAACCGCCGGCCTGAATCCAGCGCAAGGTAGTGTGGCCGTGAGCCTAGACAGCCTTTGTCCCCGGCTTAGTGAATTCGGACAGCAAAATAGTTTAACCGCGGGTCAGCTTAACTTAAGGTCAAGATGCGAAAACTTACGAAACCCTGATGTCAGCGATAACGACATCATTACCGCTATGGATCAAATTGGAGGGGAAGAGGTAGAAGCTATATTATTCACCAATACCAAATTTTCAGGCGTTCAACAAAGTAACATCCGAAATCGCTTTACCCAGTTGCGCCGGGGCAGTAAAACCATCATCGACGTGAGCGGCATAAACATTCGATTCGATGGCGGTACGCTCAATGGTCACGCTTTCGCCGATGCCAGTAGAAAGGCGTTTGGTGGCGCGGCAGGAGCTGATGACTCCGAAACAAACGAAGCACAAAATGATGCTGAGATTATTGTAAATTCGAAACTCGGAATTTTCATGAACGGCAACGTGTCATACGGAGAGCGTGATCCTAATAAAAACAACAGTGGCTTTAAGTTAGATATTCAAGGCCTTACAGTGGGCTTAGATTATCGGTTCACCAACAATTTTATTGCGGGTCTCGCGGTAGGCTATTCATCTAGTGATTTAGATTATGCCAATAATGGTGGAACTCTGGGTTCTGATAGTACGTTCTATTCCGCTTACACTTCGCTCTATAACGATAGTAATATTTATTGGGATAGTAGCATCACCTATGCAGATTCTGAATTCGATGTGTTACGGCGAGTGCAGTATCAAGATGCTTCGGGCAGGGTAGATTTGAGCCAGCAAGGTAATACAAATGGCGAGCAAATATTAGCGACCATGGATTTTGGTTGGGACATCAATAGCGGACCATGGTCGTTTGGACCAAACGGAAGCTTGGCCTATAGTGACACCAGTATTGATGCATTCACCGAGCAGGGCTCGAGTGGTTTAGAGTTGCAATATTCTGAGCAGAATAATGTGACTTCTACCCTAGGCTTAGGCTTTCATGGATCCAGAGTATTCTTAATGGAGTGGGGTGTGTTAATCGCACAATTGAACACGAATTTCTACCGAGAGTTCAAAAACAATAGCAACGTGATCAGAGCCAGCTTTGTCCATGACCCATTCCGTGACGATACCACAAGGGCGACGCCGGATATGTTGATTGTTAGTGAAATACCCGACAAGAGTTTCTTTAGCTTGGGGCTTGGCCTATCCGCTCAGTTTGTAAATGGCTTGTCAGGATTTGTTGACTACCAAACTTTACTCGGAGTAAACAATATTACCTCGCGGGAGCTCGCCCTTGGCCTGCGTTACGAAGCAAAGTTTTGGTGAGTGGGTGCTGCAAGCTGCGAATCGTTAAGCACTAATGCAGCTTAGAGGGTCTCTAGATAGGACTAAGCTTTAGACACGAAAAAGGCGTTGCGGTATCAAACTTCAGCGTCTATTGCGGCAACGATACTCAGAAATACTGAATCTAATCCTGAATGTCCCTGAATTGACCCATAGCATCGTACTTTCCCCGTGCCACGCTATTGGTCCTCTGCAACAAAAATCCAGTGAATTCTTTTGACTAGCTCTCTATGTGTGAAAAGAGCTATTCCCCGCCTTGTATTTTCAAGCTACCCATTAAGCGATTCGACATTATTCAAAATTTTGAATATGAATGTAGATTGAAATTATTAAAGCATTAACAATTAGACGCTTAGCTAAGCGTTGCGCTATATTTTTATTTTTGGGCGCTATGATGTCCATAAATGAGAAAAATCAGCTATAATGGACTTTACTGTATCCGTAGGGCGGCGTATGAACTTTTCACTTTTAGATGATACCGATGTAAGCCAGGCCTTTGCCGCTCATCTGCGTGGCTTACGTAAACAAGCGAAGCTATCGCGAGAAGCGCTGGCGCAGCGTAGTTGCGTACCTGCTTCGACCATAAAAAAGTTTGAACTCACCGGGCAAATTTCATTTCGCCAGCTGCTGCTTTTGTGGCAGTCGTTGGATTCACTAGAAAGGCTCTATCAGCTGACAAAAGCAACATCTGATCGTTCCGCGTTACCGACCAGTATAGAAGAGGTGCTTAAAGATGAGCTTTAAGTCTATACAAAAGCTGAATGTGGGGCGCACTCTCACAACGGGAGAAATCGTATCGGTGGGAGTATTAGCTCAAAACCGCCAAGGTGTTTTCTTTCAGTACGATGAAGGTTATCTCGGCAGGTTTGGCAATTTATCCCCTTTTACTCTTCGAGGTGATGTGCGATTACAGCAAGCACCGAAAGTGCCACACCAAGGTATTCATGGCGTTTTTGGGGATAGTCTTCCCGATGGTTGGGGGTTGCTGTTGCAAGATCGTGTGTTCCGCCAACAAGGGATTTTACCTGCGCAAGTGACAGCAATGGATAGGCTGGCTTTTGTTGGGCAGCAAGGCATGGGGGCGTTGTCTTTTACGCCTGTATCAGCGTTTTCACTAGATCAGCGATCAGATATTGATTTGGCAACACTTGGGCTTGAAGCACAAACTCTATTTGAGCAATCCCTCTCTGACGATTTAGCCGGTAGTACTCAGCAGGTGTTAGCAACTTTGGTAGCAGCCGGAAGCTCCGGTGGTGCTCGCCCTAAAGCACAAATCTATATGCCTGCTGGAGACGCAACACAATGCCGTATCTATGCACAGCCTAGAGATGAAGCATGGTTGGTGAAGTTTACTTCAAAGAAGTTGGCATTGGGGCATGAAGAAGGTTTGTGTGAAGCAGTCTATTTACAAATGGCTGAGCAGGCAAAGTGTCAGCCACCGATTTGGCAATTAATTTCAGCACCTGCAAGCAGTGGCGCTGAAGCTTGGCTAGCGTTAAAGCGCTTCGATTATTTGTCAGCGCAGGAGAAGGCTGGGCGTTTGCATATGCACAGTGCCTGTGGCCTCTTGGATGCCGACTTTCGCAGCCCTAGCTTAGACTATAGTGATCTTATTAAAGCCAGTCGCCAACTGTGCAAGTCACCTGCTGCCGGGCAACTTCAATTTCGTCGTTCAAGCTTTAATTTATTTGCAGCTAATCAAGACGATCACAGTAAAAACTGGGGTTTTTTACAAGGGGATGATGGCAGTTGGCAACCCGCACCATTTTACGATGTGACGTTTAGTCCTCATCCCTTTAATGAGCATGCCACCGCCTTTGGTGGATACGGAAAAGCACCGCCACTTAAAGTGATGCAAAAGCTGGCTGCCAGAGCAGGATTTGCTACTTGGAAGGAAGCGCAGCAATGCATTCAAGAAGTAGTTGATGCCATTAGTCAGTTTACGCATCTTGCGGAGCAACACTCGATCAGTAAGACAACAATAGTAGCGATAGAAAAAACACTTGCAGAGCGCAAGCAAGAAAACGCGGCACTCTTAGTTTAAGGTGCTGCTCGCTTAAGGTGACATTCGCTTAAGATGATTTAGCATTAAGATAAATAGACGAGTAGATAAAGTATGGAGCCAGGCCGAAATGAACCTTGCCTTTGTGGCAGCGGTAAGAAGTTTAAACGTTGCTGTATGAACAGTATTTCTAAACAGCACGCATCTATGCTGGATGATATTGAGCAAGTTGCCGCAATGAGCCCTAACCTGTCTTTGGAAGAACTTAATATCGTTGCAGAGCAAAAAATAAAGGCGGCCAATGATCGGCCTCACCCTGAATTTTGTGGCCTGTCTTCAACACAAATGAGTAATTGGTTATATGCACCATTCAAGGAACTGGAACAGATAGCAATACACTCGCCAGACGATCTAAAGACCAGCCCCGTGATGCGTTACCTGGAATTGATATTAGATGAAGCCATGCAAAGCGATGGTTCGTTTAAAGCCACCAGCAAAGGTAACTTGCCGACAAAAATAGTTAAACAGGCCAGTGAATTATTGCCAGAGTTTGCAGTATCTCAATTTGAACGACATATCAGCATTAGTGAATATGCAGGCAGTAACGAAGATAAGTTCAATGCATTGCATTACAGCCGAGTACTGGCTGAGATTGCAGGCATTATTGTTCGTCGAAGTGGGCGTTATCATGTTAAAAAAGCAGCTCAAAAGAAGTACCTAACACACGGTATTCAAGCGTTCTTTATCCCAATGTTCGAAGCTGCAACAACTCGATACAATTGGGGCTACTTAGATGGATGGGAGCAGGATATTGATCTAAGAACCTTCTGGTTGTTTATGCTTTGGCGCTTGCAAAGCCATGGCAATACTGAGCAGTTGATTGCAGAAGTGATTACGGCATTCCCTGACTTGCTGAGCAGATGCCTTGAAGATAAGTATTCGCCAGCGAGTCAGTTATTAGGCACTATGATTGAATCGCGTTTTATTAAACGCTTCCTGGAGTTTTGGGGCTTTGTGACAGTTGCGCCAATGAGGCATGTTAATGAGCCACGTATGCCAGATAAAGTACAAATACAACCACTTCTGAAGCTCGTTTTCCAATTTGATGTTTAGCGTGAATTAAAAGAGCATGGTTAGGTCTTTCTGCCTAAGAGTTCGCCACCTTACGTTGAGAAATGGATGGAGAATCGTGTCGTGCAGAAGTTTGTTTGATGATTGCTTGATAGCTCTCTTAGATGTATTACGCGCGAGTTAATCGGGTAGGCTGATCTGCACCGCTTAAACTGGACACTTGGTTAAGCTACGTTTTTTAGTTCAAATTCCTCTGGGCTTAAATAGCCTAAAGTACTGTGCCTTCTTTGGCGATTGTAATCAATATCAATGTATTCAAAAACCGCGCTCCGCATCGTTTCTCGATCCATTAATGGCTCATCGTGAATAGCTTCAACTTTCAGCGAGTGAAAAAAGCTCTCTACACAGGCGTTGTCCCAACAATTTCCTTTACGGCTCATACTCTGTCTAAGCTTGTGTTCATTAATTATTTCTCGGTAAGACCTTGAACAATACTGACTTCCACGATCGCTGTGGATGATTAGCCCTTGCGGAAAGCCCCTCCGCCACAATGCCATATTCATGGCATCACAGACTAGATCAGCTGTCATCCGTGAGCTCATCGACCAGCCGACAATTGCTCGTGAGTAAAGGTCAATCACCACTGCTAAGTACAGCCAGCCTTCGGTTGTGTATAAATAAGTAATGTCACCGGCCCATTTTTGATTCGGTGCATCAGCCGTAAATTCACGTCCCAGAAGATTGGGCGAGATTCTTTCTTGATGATTACTGTCGGTAGTAATTTTAAATTTACGTGCAGCTTTAGCGACTAAACCCTGCCTGGCCATACTTTGTCCAATCGTTTTAACGTTGCAAGGGTAGCCCTGCTCAGCAAGGTCCACCTGCAGGCGGCGTGCACCATTACGCTTCTTTGCCACGCCGAAGGCTAGCCTTACCTGTTCGTCACGCTGAACACGCTGTAACTGTCTGGGGCTAGGACTAGCTAAGGTTTTGAACCATTCATAATACCCACTTCGCGAGACGCTCAACACCTTAACCATACTAGTCACGCTGAACTCCGCACGACTATTATGGATAAAACGAAAGCGATCTACTTTAGGTTTTTCGCGAAGTAGGTAGCCGCCTTTTTTAAGATGGATATCTCCTCTGTCTGTTCGGCAAGTTGCCGCTTTAACTTGGCCACCTCGGTCGCCAGAGTACTTTCACGTGTACTGGAGTTGGATTTTTTCTCGGCAGCAGTGCGCCATTGATATATTTGCGATGCGTATACGCCCAGATCTCTAGCAGCCTGGGCCGCACCAACCTGATCGGCCAGCTTCAAAGCTTCTGCTTTGAACTCGTCGGCATGCTTCTTACGGCTTTGTTTTGTTTTACTCATAATTCACCTCGTTAGTGATTTTACTCTCTTAACTCGGTGTCTGGTATTAGCGGGACGGATCAGGCCTCCAGTGCGGAAAAGGTCGTGAATAAATTGATACTTACATGATGGTGATGTAACACTGCGTGAGACCGAGCGCCTAGGGATCGACGATATACATTAGGACTTATTGGCTAAGCAGTCAGCGTTTAATATCACGGGCACCTTGATGCTGAACAGTTCAGCCAGCTCCGAGTGTTTACTCTATCAAACTCAATACACCCGCGATGATGGTGGGCGTATTACGGAAATAGATGAAAATCGTGGTATGAATACGAACAACTATGTGTATGAGTACAATAATGTAGGGAAACTACTTATGAGAAAAAAAGCTAACTTAGGGATATTGTTTTCATCGTTGATTTGTATTTTTTTTGGGGTTAAATACTATATAAGAAGCAACTTTTATAATTTTAGTGAAAATACAAACTGGAATTTTATTCTGAATATGGAAATGTTTTTTTCTATATTGAGCATTCTTCCCATGACCGTGATTATTCTTTTTTTTGGACGTAGATTTATTTTTTCGCTTAAAACTACAAATATAGAAAAAGGTTTTGAGTTGAAATGTAAAAGAGTTGCAGTGTGGCTACTAGGAGGTGCGTGTGTTCTCGTGCTCATGTCATACCCCTATTATAGATATAGCTGGGTGATGGATTTAAAACATGGCTATGAGTGCATAATAAATACAGATGTAAAGCTAGAATTATGTTTAAAAAATAAAACGGCTTAAGATGAACTTACTAATAAGAAATTTTATTTAAAGTTTCACCACAAATAAATTTTTTATGATGACGGAACTACGGACGGATTCGGACCTGATGGGTATATGAATGATGAGTCTAAGTCTATTTATGTGTGTGGCGTAAAAGTATGATAGATTTGATTTGAAAAATGCAGCAAATAAGGAAAGTGGTTGAATATAGTCGATGAAAAAACCATATTTTGGCTTAGACCTAATAAAATATCGTTTAGTCTGACGATCTTGCTACAGGTTTTAGTGATGATTAAGTCGTATCAGGGATTACATGATTTTGTTGGTGATTAATAATGGATGAATTTATCAAGATTGTGAACGGTGTTAAAAAATTTAACGTTATATTTTTAATTGGATTCTTTGTATTACATACAAGCACACATTTGTTGTCGGCTTATGGCTATGAATTGAGCAGTTTTCAAAGTATCCTTTTCTTAGGTGACTCTACTCTATCCACAATGATTTTCGTGGTTGTTTATTCGATCTATAAAGTAATTTTTTCAGGTTTCAATGGGTTTATGAGCAAGTCCATGGAATGTCTTTTTTACGCTGTTAACTTTATAGTGCTGAATGTTACGTGTTGGTTTTTATTTTTTTTATCTGTAGGCTTCGTGATTGAAGTGACAGGGAAATATTAGTTTTGTCGTGGCCTGTGCGTATGGGATAACATTCTACTTGTATGACCCATGCGAAAAATTACCGGTATATAAATGAATTATAGAACTAATTTTCCAGCAGCACTCTGCATGTCCCCAGCAACTGTGGCTTTAGGGTTGGCGTGTACAAAACTCGGGGATATCTATTTCTTTGCCTTTGTAATCATATGCCCATTTGTATTAATTAAATTGATTTACGAAAAATTCATGTTCAATGAAAACTTAAAAAGTTGGCGCATGTTGTCGAAATTTTTATGTTTATTTTTATTGCAGATCGCTGTGATATTAATCGCCATAAATTTTGGAGAGGGAGTTATCTAGCCAATAAATTCAAAGGGAATTAAAGGGTCAGATTGAAGATCCTCCAGTTTCACGGACACTTTTAATAGGCGGTAATGGTCGCTGCTAAGGAGTGTTCTATGACCTGTAAAAGAAAGCCCTATTAAAATTAAAGGGGTCAGATCCCTTTAATTTTAACCACTGGAAAGGCGTAAGTTAGTCGCTAGATATTTAACCCCACGATCATAAAACAGCTCACAAAAATGAGTCAGACCCTTTGTCCGGTTTATAAAGATCGCGGATTTCAGTCGCCAGTGCGACGGTGTCCAATTATGAAGCTAAACACATGGCCTCGTAAACTTCGTTCGGAGCGTAGCTGAAAATAAGCTGTTGGCTGGATCCTGAATGTCCCTGAATTGACCAATAGCATCGTACTTTTTCTATACCATGCTATCGACCTTGTGTAACAGCAATCCACTGAATTTTATTTTGACAAGCCCTCTACGTACGTGCAAAGAGCAATTTTCCAGCCTTAAATTTTCAAGCTATTCATCAAACGATTCGACATTATTCAATATTCTGAATCTGCTCCCGCATTTGCTCAATCAACACCTTCAATTCAACAGCGGCAGCGGTGGTGTCGGTAACAATCGACTTGGACGATAAAGTGTTGGCTTCTCGATTGAGCTCTTGCATTAAAAAGTCTAGGCGTCGGCCAATGGCATTTTTTTGCTGCAGGGTGTGTCGTACTTCGGTGACGTGGGTGTCGAGGCGGTCTAGTTCTTCATCGACATCGGCTTTTTGAGCTAATAAAACAATCTCTTGTTCTATACGGTCATTATCCAATTCAACTTGCAGCACGCTCAAACGCTCTTGTAGCTTTTCGCGCTGGGCTTGTAAGATTGTAGGCATGAGCTTGCGCACAATGACGACCTGCTCGCTGATAGCTTGTAAGCGTTGCTCAATGAAATTGCCAAGCTCGGTGCCTTCGCGTTGGCGAGCTTCCAATAGCTGGTCGATGGTTGGGCCAAACTGAGCCAGTGCATCTTGTTGTATTTGTTCTGGGTCGATGCTGCTTTCGCTTAAGACGCCAGGCCACTTTAAAACCTCTAAAGGGTTGATCGCGCTGCATTGCCCCAATGTGCTGATGGCCTCGGCGGCTTGCATAACTTGAGCTGCAAGCGTTTTGTCGACGTTAATGCCCTGGGTTGTTTTGTCGGTGATATTAAAATGCAGGCTAATATCGAGCTTGCCACGGCTGAGCTTCTTACGAACGATATCGCGCAAGGGTTGTTCCAATATTCGCAGCCCTTCAGACATGCGAAAATTAGTTTCCAGGTAGCGATGGTTGACGCTACGTAACTCCCAAGTAAGAGAACCCCATGAGTACTGTTGCTCGGAACGTGAAAATCCGGTCATGCTGCGTGGCATAAAGAATACCTATAATTGCGGTTTGATAAGGCCCAATATCTTAGCATAAAGAGGTATACTTGCCGGCTTTGAAATATTAGATAATATAGGTTTTTTATGAGCAACGTTCCTCGCCCTAGTGGCCGCCAACCCGATCAACTCCGCCCAGTACGCATCAGCCGTAATTTCACCTGCCACGCCGAAGGTTCAGTCTTGATTGAATTTGGCAATACCAAGGTGATCTGCACCGCGTCGGTTGTCGATGGCGTACCGCGTTTTATGCGTGGCGAAGGCCGTGGCTGGATAACGGCTGAGTATGGAATGTTGCCTCGTTCTACCGGTACCCGTATGGGTCGCGAAGCCGCTCGCGGTAAGCAGGGCGGTCGTACCGTTGAGATTCAGCGCTTAATTGGCCGTTCATTACGCGCCGCTGTTGATCTAGAAGCCCTAGGCGAATACACCATTACCATCGACTGCGATGTGATTCAGGCCGACGGCGGAACCCGTACCGCATCTATCTCTGGAGCTTGCGTTGCTCTGGCCGATGCTATTACGTGGATGAAAGCCAATGACAAGCTGAAAGCCGATGCTGAGCCATTAGCGCGCATGATCGCCTCTGTGTCCGTCGGTATCTATAAGGGCATGCCGGTACTTGATTTAGATTACCCAGAAGATTCAAATGCCGAAACTGATATGAACATCGTTATGGCGAATGACGGCGGCATTATTGAAATTCAGGGTACCGCTGAGGCAGACCCATTTAGTGAAGCTGAATTTATGTCAATGTTGTCCCTAGCAAAGAACGGCATCAAGCAGCTAAACACATTACAGATGGAAGCGCTAAAAGACTGATTGTTGGTGGGCATTTATGGCCGTTAACCAATCTTTATTGTCAAAAATGCTAACTTTACGCTTCTTTTGAGACGGCTCTCGATTTTATCGATATTGTTGAAGCCGTTCTTTTGTGCAACGAGGCCGAAGAGGCTTTATGCAAAGTTTGAATTTGATGCCAGAGGTTTAAGTAGAAGTTTAAGCCTCAGGTATTTAGATCGCAGATTTTCCCGTTAATGATGCCGAGGATAATACAATGATTGGTTACACCACTGTAGGTTCGAATGATTTACCCAAAGCTTGGGCGTATTACGATGAGTTGTTGGCTTCCATTAATGCCGTACGCATTATGGAGATGGATTATTTTGTCATGTGGGGAACGGGGGCAGATAAGCCTATGTTTGCTGTCACTAAACCCAATGACGGAAACGAAGCAACCGTAGGCAACGGCGTGATGATAGCGCTAAGTATGGAGTCGGTTGAGCAAGTGCAGGCATTCCACGCTAAAGCGTTGTCGCTAGGC
>Ga0105357_10001459_pt1 | contig 12678 bp, 9 predicted proteins | sample GOMGulsemesocosm_4_FD_83660 | JGI IMG/M metagenome (GOLD analysis project Ga0105357, IMG submission 83660) | Methane-oxidizing microbial communities from mesocosms in the Gulf of Mexico - GOM15B Gulf of Mexico | ecosystem: Environmental > Aquatic > Marine > Cold seeps | place: USA: Gulf of...
CGCTCCCAAAAAAATTCAGACAATTTTTTCAACTCATGGGCTTGTTTGTCCATTGACATACTTTCGCGGTCACTGGTTTCAGCGCTGTTTAAATTAGCCTCTGAGCCATCGCGAATACGACTGACGTTACGGCTAATATCTTCAGACACTACGGATTGCTGCTCCACCGCGGCCGAAATTTGCTGGTTCATATTATTAATTCCCGTAATCGCCCCCTCTATAGCATTAAGCGACTCAACGGCCTGGGCTGATTTATCAATACACACACTGGCCTGCTCAATACCGTGCCCCATCATGTTAACCGATTCTTTGGTGCTGGCCTTTAAGGCGCCAATCATTGATTCGATTTGAGCGGTGGAGTCTTGGGTACGATTAGCCAAGGTTCGAACTTCCTCGGCCACCACCGCAAAACCACGACCCATCTCTCCTGCTCGAGCAGCTTCAATTGCCGCATTCAAAGCCAATAAATTGGTCTGATCGGCTACATTCTTAATCACATCCAAGATGGAACTGATGTTGCTCCCGTCCTGCTCAACCTTTGCAAGCGAGGATGAAACCGACTCCATCTCATTGATAAACGATCCAATTAAAGTTTGGGTATCACGAACAACACCTTTGCCTTGATCGGCCTCCCGACTCGCGCTCTCTGCCGTCTCGGCGGCCAACTGTGCATTATTGGCGACCTCCTGAATACTGGCACTCATTTGGTTCGCAGCGGTTGCCACGGAATCAGTTTGTGAAAACTGTTTCTTAGTCTCGGCCGCACTCTCTTTTAATAAATCACTAACGAAGGACGATTTGGTTTGGAAATCTTTTGACGAGGCCTGCATTCGGCCAATCAAACCTGCTGATTCTGAACGAAGCATCTGTAACGCAAAAGACACGGTACCCGCATCATCTTGTCGCCCAGTGTAAACATAGCGAGCGAGATCATCGCTGGATACCTCGCGGCATTGTGCAATAGCATCCAGCAAAGGTCGGTTTACCAAGCTTAGACCAACACCAAAGACCAGAGCCATAACACCGCTACTGAGCCCCGCTTGTAGCCAACTAAACCCGCCAACACCCCATTGTAAAACCGCCATAACAAGTGCTAAAGATACCAGTAGTATCACGTTTTTAGCGTTATCACCAAGGGCACGAGGAATACCCGTACCGCCGTTATTCAAGTCGGCGTACACCGCCTTCGCCCTTGCAACAACTTCAGGCTTAGGCTTCTGCCGAACCGATTGATACTCAATATCATCGCCATTAACAATCGGGATCACATAGGCATCAACCCAATAATAGCTGCCGTCTTTACAGCGATTTTTTACAATACCTTTCCAAGAGTTGTTGGCTTTTACCGCCCCCCACAGGCCCGCAAAAGCAGCCGGAGGCATTTCTGGATGGCGAACTAAATTATGGTCTTGCCCGATCAATTCGGATTCTTCAAAGCCACTAATGCTAATGAAGTCATCATTCACATAGCGGATTTTACCTTGGTGATCTGTCGTAGAAAGGATGTTCGAGGATTCACCAAGCGTAATTTCTTTGTCATTTATGGGTAGGTTTTTTTTCATTATTATTCCTAGGTAGCGACTATTTTGATTTAGACCTATAAAGCACAAAATCAGCAGCGCCGTGATTATCAATATCGGCCGATCTAGGAAAACTTCAGAACAAAATGAAGATTAATTTATCATTTAATTTATCATTTAATGTATAGTTAAAACCCAAGGTTATAGCGAGATACTCATTTTAGAATAACACTATGCTTTCTGTCTTGAAAAAACAAATGGGTGGCAAAAACAGCATATTTTATCAATAAAATAGATGCGTGACTCAGTGAAAAACATCAGCTGTAATAAAATCGTAATAAAAATTTAATATAAATTCACGATAATGAAGAGGTGAGAAGAGGTGGTAATAGGTGATGGGAATAGGTGATCAATATTGCATCTAACAAGATGTTGACTGCGACAGTTTATAAAAGCGTCTAAAAATTAAGCTATTCTAACAATCACTATCGTCGCCAACATCGTATTTCTGACTTATTTACCAGCCTAATTGGCGTTGCTTTTATCATGGTTCATTTTTGAATGATCCATCTGCTCTTGATTCATATTACTATGATCCATTCCATCATGGTTCATGCTCTTAGGGTCCATCTGTTCATGGTTCATTTTGCTATGATCCATGTTGCCATGGCCAGAGTGGGACAGTGGCATCCATAAAGTCCAAACACCAAACCCCATAATAAGAATCGCGAAAATTTTACGGACAAGGCTTTTTTGCAAAAAGCTCTTTAAGCTATGGGCCGCCCAACCACTGGCTAAAATAGCCGGCATTGTCCCTAGGCCAAAAGCTAACATTACCAAGGCACCACCCACCCCACTACTTTGAGCCACCGCAAAGGCCAAAGCACTGTATACCAAACCGCAAGGTAACCAACCCCAAACCATTCCCAACATAAACCCTTGGGGAATACTTTTAACGGGTAATAGCTTTTTCCCAATAGGCTCGATAAAACGCCAAAGCTTGGCCCCGGCCTTTTCAAGATAAACCAAGCCCCTCCACCAATCCGCTAAATACAGGCCCATGGCAATCAACAATGCCGCCGCCAATATGCGTAAATATTTATCCAAGCCTAATTGCTCGCCCAGCAAACCGGCTAAAGCACCCAAGATGCCATAGCTAAATATTCGGCCAAAGTTATAGGCCAGTAATATGCCGGTTTTTTTACCTTTTTCATCACTGGGAATCGCAAAACTCAAGGCTGAGGCAATACCGCCACACATGCCAACACAATGACCGCTGCCTAAAAAACCGATACTTAAGGCAGTGACAATAACAGGCAAGAAAGAATTGATTTCAGATAGAGACATGAATAACAGGACCTAAAATAATAGAATGCAAATTAACAGGGTGGTTTATTGGCAGTGGGGGTTTCTGCAGGATCTCCGGCAACTTCGGTCTCGGCTTCATGGGAGTTAGATTTTTTTACAATTGGACTGGGAACGACATCGTCGTCAAATAATATCCGCTGGCCCTCGGTATCTAAATCATCAAACTGATGGTTATCAATCGCCCAAAAAAATACCTTCGCGGCAATGGCGACAAAAACAATAGCGATTGGAATTAAAATGTACAAACTATCCATACCTGACTCCAATTATTTAAAATAGCACTTAAGCCGCCGGCGTTTGCACCGCTGCGTGGTTTAAACGCAGCGCATTCAAGACCACAACCAAAGAGCTTAAGGACATTCCTATTGCCGCAGCATAGGGTGGTACCCAACCAATAGCAGCCAAAGGCAAGGCTAATAAGTTATAGCCTACTGCCCAGCTAATATTCTGGCGGATAATTTTACGGGCTTTATTCGCCGTATCAATCGCCACAGGAATAACCTGTAAATCGCCCGACAGCAGCAAACAATCAGCGTGGGTTTGAGCAATGTCTGCGGCTCCTGGCATGGCCACCGACAAATCAGCGCCCGATAAAACTGGGACGTCATTAATCCCATCACCGACCATCATTACCCGCTCAGAAGCGGCTTGATGTTGCTGCATTTTTGCTAACTTTTGCTCTGGAGAAACTGAGGCGCTAGCATGCTCGATGCCCAACACATTAGCAATGTGGCATACCGTCGCAGGACGGTCTCCAGATAATAGCTCTACCTGTAGGTTCTTAGCCTGAAGTTGCTCTACTGCAAGCTTTGCATTTTTCCGCAACGGATCTGCGAGGCTAATAAAAGCCAATACGCGTCCCTCTTGCGATAGAAAAAGACCTTGCTGCTCATCAAATGAAGCAAGTGTGGATGGAGTATCGACGCTTGAAGGCTCTTGTGAATATTCAGCCTCTGCGCTCACAAACTCAATCTTGCCGAGCTTAAACTTATCACCATCATAAACGCCTTCAACACCTTGGGCGGTAAAAGATCGCAGCTGTGTAAGGCGTATAGCACCTAAAAAGGGTTTAAAGGCTTTGGCGATTGGATGGCTGTTGCCAGATTCCAACGCCGCGGCGATTTCTAACAGCTGGTCCTGCTCATATTCACCCGCTAAAATGTGAACGCTTTCAACGCTCGGTAAACCTTCAGTTAACGTCCCCGTCTTATCAAATATCACACGGTTTAAACGTGTTAATAATTCAACAACATGCCCACGAGAGACCAACAAACCTTGTCGCCGTAATGTATTGGTAGCTGCGGTTAGTGCCACCGGCGTCGCCAATGATAAGGCGCAAGGACAGGTAACCACTAACACAGACAAGGCTATCCACAGGGCATCTTCAGGCTTATGCTGCCACCAATACCAAAAGACGCTTACCGCTATGACGAGTACAGCGGCAACAAAATAGCCCGCAAGTTTGTCAGCCAAGGCTACCTGCGCGGGTTTTTCTTGCTCGGCCTGGGCCACCAATCGGGAGATCGACGATAAACGCGTTTGCGAACCAATCGCTGTAATTCTTACCCACAACGGACTCTCTCCATTGAAAGTTCCCGCCGCAACAAGGCTATCAAGCTGCTTAGGGACGGCTACTGATTCACCGGTTAACAACGATTCATCAACCTGGCTTTGCCCTGCTACTACCACCCCGTCACAAACAATCGTCTCGCCAGACATCACCAGCACCACATCGTTGGCCGACAGGGATTTAACCGGGACTGTCTCAACTTCATTGGCCTCACCGGCGGCTATCGCAGCCGCTGCATCTTCTGCTGCAGTTTTGGGGTCAGATAATATAACCTTGTGGGCAGTTGGCGGAATCATCTGGCCTAAATTGCCTGCCGCAAAGCCGGCCCGGTGACGCGCCCGCATTTCTAAATAACGGCCGAGTAACAATAGAAAGGTAAACATCGATACGGAATCGAAATAGACATCGGGACCGCTGTTTAAGGTTGCCCAACAGCTTGCGAAGTACGCCAACAAAATAGCAATGGAAACCGGAACATCCATAACAAGATGCCGAACTTTTAAGGCGCGATAAGAGGCCCTGTAAAAAGGTACCGCACTGTAAAACACCACCGGTGTAGCAAATAACCAACTGACAATGCGTAAAAATCCCTGCCATTGCTCGGTGATGCCCAGTAGCTCACCGCCGTACAATGCAATAGCAACCATGCCTACTTGCATCATACCCAAACCGGCGATACCTAAGCGCCTCAAGGCTTGGCGGTTTTCTCCATCCAATAATTTGTTTTGATTTTCATCTGTCGCCGCCTGTGGTCTAAAACCAATGCCATCAAGACTCTCGAAAACCTCACTTATCAAACCATTATCTGGATTCACTTCAACCCAGCAACGGTGGGTACTGGCGTTCACCCGAACTTTTTCGACTTGGGGTAAACGTAACAAATGTTTTTCAATCAGCCACACGCATGCAGCGCAGGTAATGCCCCCAATGAGTAATTGAGCTTGAATATTGCCTGTAGGCGCATTGGGGTCTACAGCAACCACAAAATCCTGCTGTACATCAGGCAGGTCATAGACGGCCCAACTGCTGCCTTCAAGTAACTCTGGGGTACTGGCTTTCTCACTTCGATATTGGTAGAACTGCGACAAGCCGCCATTAACAATAGCGCTGGCAACCGCTTGACAGCCTACACAGCACATCGCTCGAGATTCGCCGTCAATTTCAACGGGAAAGTCGGTCCCGGCAGGGACGGGTAAGTCACAATGATAACAGGATTGAGCAGTATGACTCACTGGCCGCCTAACTTAGCCGTTTGTGATTCTTTAAAGTTAATTTCACCATTTAATCGCCAAGCGACTTTATTAATATCGCCAACAGGCGAGAGGCGTAAGTACTGACGAAAACTCAAGCTACTGTCCAAATCACCTCGGTAACGATTCCCCTGTAAATGGTGCAAGGTTATCTTTACATCGTAAACATTGGTGGTTGGGTGAATAATTTCAAGTTGTAACTGCTCAGGGTCTTGTTCAAGCCCAGTAATATCTAACAGAATATCCCCAACTTCTAAATCAAAGCTCAGCTCAGCGGCTATCCCTAAGTCTTGGGCTTGATGGTCCTGCTCAAGGCGGCGGTTAATAGCCAAGCCATCTTTATAATAGTTATCACTGACGACACTGTCATTGGCCGTAAATGCCAACATAATCGTGATGGTACAGCCGACAATAGCTAAGACCGGGAAAAATATAAGCATCCATGGGTAAAATTGCTTATACCAAGGCGTCGTGTCGTTATCTGGGTGAGTCATAATTAAACCTTACTGCAATGCAAATGAATGCGATGAGCCTTACGGCTTGTAAAAGATTCAAACCTTAAAGCTATTCTGCTCTCTAAGACCTATGGGCCGGCATTATAAACTAAGGGAAATCAAAGTGCTTTGGGGATTGGAAGTTTCATTGCCTCTGCGTGACCCAAAACAAATGAATAATAAGAGGTCACCTAATAATTAAACCCGCACAAGTTTTTAAAAACCATCTAGATAACCATCTAGATAACCATTTAGATAGCCATTTAGATAACAACAAGTACGGCTATAAGCCGGTAAAGCAAAAAGGCCAAGCATACAAAAGCATACCTGGCCTGCTGTAAATCACTTGAGACCCTACACCACCGAAATAACGTCAGGTTCCATATACTATGAACAACTTATTGCTTTGGCCCAATAAAGGCAGCTTTTTGTACAGCCTCAATAGACGGGTCGTCCTCTGCGGTAACCACAAAGTAGATCGTAGACTTGGTGGTCTTCAACTTATCTCGATCAATACGCACGCTGACCGGCAAAGAGAACACCTCTCCCTCTTCTAGGAAGGCACGATATTTCTTTTTGGTGCGATAATCTTGAGCACCGCCACCATCTTCACCGGCTTGCACCTTAACACTAAAATAGGTGTCTCCACGGCCCATATTGTTGATCTTCACCATATACACATTTTCGATATGCTCAGGTGTTTCACGAAACATTTTTGCACCCCGGTCGCGAATCACATCAACACTTAAAGGAGTACGGGTACCAACGGTGTAGGCGAACAAACCAACCATAATAACCATGGCGACAATGTAGCCTATGAATCGTGGCCTGAAGATATGGGTTTCCCCGGTCTCCATTGCGTCTTGAGTGGTGAAACGAATTAAGCCCCGAGGATATTTCATGCGGTCCATCACACTGTCACAAGCATCCGCGCAGAGTCCACAGTCAATACACTCGTACTGCAAACCATCACGAATATCGATGTCGACAGGACAGACCTGCACACACCAACCACAATCAATACAATCACCCAAGCCTTTAGCTTTGTAATCTTCTCGGGCTTTACGCTTACCACGTGACTCACCACGAGCCTCATCATAGGTCACTAACATTGTCTCTCGGTCATACATCACAGACTGGAAACGGGCGTAGGGGCACATATATTTACAAACTTGCTCACGCAAATACCCAGCGTTACCGTACGTTGCTGCAGTAAAGAAGAATAACCAAAAGACCCCAGAAGGGTGAGCATTGAATGTGACTAGATCAACCACCAAGTCTTTAACGTCGTAAAAATAGCCCACAAAGGTGAGGCCCGTTAAAAAGGCAATCAATATCCACAAGCCATGCTTGCTGGCCTTTTTACGGAACTTAGACCAAGACATCGGTGCTTTATCGAGCTTTATTCTGGCATTCCGATCACCTTCACACTTATCTTCAGCCCAGATATACATCAAGGTCCACACCGTCTGTGGACAGGTGAAACCACACCAAACTCGCCCGACCAAGACGGTTACGGTGAATAAACCAAAGGCGGCGATAATCAATAGCCACGCCAGCAGCATGAAATCTTGAGGCCAAAAGGTTGTCCATAAGATGTGGAATTGACGCGCGGGCAAGTCAAATAGAACGGCTTGGCGCCCCTCAATTTCGAGCCAGGGTAACAAAGCAAACCCTAGCAATAGGGGAATACCGGTGTAACGGCGCAATCGCTGGAAAAAGCCCCTTACTTTACGGGTGTAAATTTTGGTGTTGCCCGCTGCATATAAATCTACATATTTTGTTTTATGTTCGGATTTTTCGTCCACTTCAACAGTTGGGATCTTATCAGTCACAACGAAACCTCTTGGTTTGCTTCGCACTTTGGCGAAGAGTCACGGCTAGTTTTGCAGGTTTATCCTGCCAAGCAAAAAACACATGCTTTCATCACGCTGCAGCCGCTTTAGCGGTCTTGAGGCAGCCACATTCTTAAAATAACGAATACAACTCTGTAATTTTAGCCTATGCCCAAAATTACGCCGGCATAGTAATCTTTTTTTAATATTAACTCTAGCTAATACAAAGGCAATTTATTGCACTGGATCAAGTGAGCCGCAATTGTTTTCTTTTTTAACGCCCGGCCGAAACAAAAACGCCACCGCAGCGATGCTGAAGTGGCGTTTTTTAAATTGTCATCCAAACAAGCCTTGAGCTACAAACAAGGCTTGCCTAACAAACAATTATCTACTCAATATCAAGTTAGTCCTGGGACAAACTGTAGACATAAGCCGTTAGCATACGAATCTTATCGGCACGAAGCTTATCAACCTGAGCAGGCATTACATTAGAGCGACCGTCACGAACCGAGTGACGAATACCCTCACCCGTACCTTCATACAACCAAATGTTGTCTGCCAAGTTCGGGGCACCCATAAATTTATTACCTTTACCGTCTGCGCCATGACAAGCCACGCAAGTTGTCGCAAATACTTCAGTACCCGCTTCGGCTTTTATCGCATCATGTTTTTGGCCAGATAGCTTAAGAACATATTCAGCAACCGCTATAACATTGCCCTCACCAATAGCAGCACCCCAAGGAGGCATTGCACCAGCGCGGCCATGGGTAATAGTCTGCTCGATTTCAGCAGGGGTACCACCGTACAGCCAATCTTTGTCGGTCAAGTTAGGGAAGGCATAGTTACCACCGCCATCAGCACCATGACAAACTGCACAGTTGTTTGCGAACAAACGTGTGCCAATTTTCATTGCCTTAGGATCTTGAGCGATTTCTTCAATGCTAATGTCTTGGTATTTACCAAAGGTCTCAGTGTACTGAACATTAGCCTTTTCCATTTCAGCTTCATACTGATTGGTCGAGGTCCAGTTCAACAGGCCTTTAAAATTACCCAAGGACGGATACAAAGCGAAATAGATAACACCAAATACCAGCGTAATAACAAACATCTGGAACCACCACTTTGGCAGTGGGTTATCGTACTCTTCAATACCATCATAAACATGGCCAGTGGTTTGGTTTTCAGGCTCGTCATCGTCACTAACGGCAACAACCTTATTGGCAAACAACACCCATGTAATTAATACCAAGTTGGTTACGGTTAATATAATTACCCACCAACTCCAAAAATCAGTCAACATAATAAATACCCTTTATTCACCGTCACGGGAATGTTTGTTATCAACATCAGAGAGCGGCTCATCTTCCACAAAGGGTAAGTTTGCCGCTTCGTCAAATCCTGTTTTGCGCTTGCTACCCCACAACCATATCCAGGTTGAAATAAACGCAACAGTCAAGAAAACCGTTGATATGCCTCTCCAATCGTTAATATCCATAACATTTACCCAATGATTAACGTTTCTGTTTCAACAACACACCCAAGTTCTGCAAATAGGCAACAACTGCTTGAATCTCAGTTTTACCTTTAACATCTTCTTCGGCATTAGCAATATCCTCATCAGTATATGGAACACCTAAGAAGCGCAGTGCTGTCATCTTCTTTGGAGTCATACTGTTGTCGATAACGTTGTCGAACAGCCACGGAAATGACGGCATGTTTGACTCTGGAACTACGTTACGCGGGTTAAATAAATGCGCACGATGCCATTCATCTGAGTAGCGTCCACCAACACGAGCCAAATCAGGCCCGGTTCGCTTAGAACCCCAAAGATGAGGGTAGTCATACACAGACTCACCGGCGACAGAATAATGTCCATAACGCTCTGTTTCAGAGCGGAATGGGCGAATCATCTGAGAGTGACAAACATTACAACCTTCGCGGATATAAATATCACGACCCTCAAGTTGCAGTGCGGTGTAAGGCTTTAAGCCTTCGATCGGCTTGGTAGTTGCTGAGTTAAAAAATTGCGGAACAATTTCAACTAAAGCACCGAAACTGATGGCTACAACCATCAGAACCATCATCAAACCGATATTCTTTTCTACTTTATCGTGATTCACGGATATCTCTCCTCTACCTTAAACTGACTGCGGCTGGGCAGTAGCATCTTGCTCTTTCGCGGCTTGGAAAGTGCGGTAAGTGTTATAGGCCATAAACAACATGCCTGTGAAGAAGATAAGTCCGCCCAATACACGTACGTAGTGACCTGGGTAGCTGGCTTCAACCGACTCTACAAAGCTATAAGTCAATGTGCCGTCTGAGTTAAAGGCGCGCCACATCAAACCTTGCATGATGCCGTTTACCCACATAGAGGCGATATACAAAACGGTACCAATTGTTGCCATCCAGAAGTGTAAGTTAACTAACTTAACACTCCACATTTCTTTGCGGTTAAGTAACGCTGGGAACAGGTGATACAAAGCACCCATAGTCACCATAGCAACCCAACCCAAAGCACCGGAGTGTACGTGACCAACAGTCCAATCGGTGTAGTGAGATAAAGCGTTAACCGTTTTAATAGCCATCATTGGGCCTTCAAAGGTAGACATACCGTAGAAGGACAAAGAAACAACCAAGAAACGTAAGGTAGGATCGGTGCGAAGCTTATGCCAAGCGCCTGATAAGGTCATAATACCGTTAATCATGCCACCCCAAGACGGAGCCAACAGGATCAAAGACATCACCATACCAACACCCTGGGTCCAGTCTGGTAGAGCTGTGTAGTGCAAGTGGTGCGGACCCGCCCAAATGTACAAGGAGATCAATGCCCAGAAGTGGATAATAGAAAGGCGGTAAGAATATACCGGACGTCCTGCTTGCTTAGGAACAAAGTAATACATGATGCCCAAGAAGCCTGCGGTGAGGAAGAAGCCCACTGCATTGTGGCCATACCACCACTGGATCATGGCATCCATTGCGCCAGCATAAGCTGAGTATGACTTGGTCAAACTCACAGGGATTGCCGCAGAGTTCACGACGTGCAATACCGCAACGGTAATAATGAATGCACCAAAAAACCAGTTGGCCACATAAATGTGCGAGCCTTTACGCTTGATGATGGTACCAAAGAACACAATACCGTAGGCCACCCAAACTAAGGTGATCAGGATATCAATTGGCCATTCAAGCTCAGCGTATTCTTTAGAAGAGGTCATACCTTGGGGTAAGGTAATCGCGGCTAAAAGAATAACAAGCTGCCATCCCCAGAAGGTAAAAGGGACTAAAAATCCACCCCACAAACGCGCCTGACAGGTGCGCTGTACCACGTAGTACGATGTAGCAAATAATGCACAGCCACCAAATGCAAAAATTACCGCATTGGTATGCAATGGACGTAAACGACCAAAGTGCGTGAAGGGTTGAAACAAATCATTTATTTGGGGCCAGGCCAGCTCCGATGCGATTAGTACCCCTACTCCCATTCCGACCACGCCCCAGACGACGGTCATCACTGCGAATTTGGTTACTATATCGTAGTTGTAAACTGGTTGTTCACCAGCGGTTGCCGAGTTACTACTCATAGCGACTTTCCTAATTGATTTTAAGAATTGAGGAATTTTTCCAATTGGCATCCCATCTATGTGGATTTATGCCAAAGGAAAATCATTACTGCCTCAATGCATCGTAAATTATCTACGATGACTCATGTTTATCACTTGATTACGATCAACTAGCCCCAAGATATTTACTTTCTTGTGGGCCAAAAGCCCAAACTACCTAGACAGTGTAGGACAAATATCAACTCAATCGAGGTTTTATAGAATATCTCGACCTTTATCGGCCGCTATTCTCAAACGAAGAGAATTCAAACGAATAAAGCCTTCTGCATCCTTCTGGTCATAAGCGCCCGCATCATCTTCAAAGGTCGCTATCGCCTCATCGAACAAGCTATTTTCACTACGTCGACCGACAACAGAAACGTTACCTTTATAAAGCTTCAAACGAACATCACCATTGACGTGTTCCTGGGAAACATCGATAGCGGCCTGCAACATCTTGCGCTCAGGACTCCACCAATAACCGTTATAGATTAGCTCCGCATACTTAGGCATCAACTCATCTTTTAAGTGGGCAGCGTCGCGATCCAAAGTTAATGACTCGATACCGCGATGCGCCTTCAACATGATGGTGCCACCAGGGGTTTCGTAACAGCCGCGCGCCTTCATACCAACATAGCGGTTCTCAACGATATCCAAGCGGCCAATGCCGTTTTCGCCACCAACTTTATTTAACGTCTCAAGTACGGTAGCCGGGCTCATTGCTTCGCCATTAATGGCCACAATGTCACCTTTTTCGTAACTTACCTCGATGTACGTTGGTGTTTCAGGTGCATCTTCAGGTGCAACGCTCCAGCGCCACATTTCTTTATCGGCAGCTTCCCACCAAGGATCCTCTAAGTTGCCACCCTCGTAAGAGATGTGTAACAAGTTAGCGTCCATTGAATAAGGTGATTTTTTCTTACCGCCAGCAAAATCTACTGGGATATTATGATCTTCACAATATTGCATTAAGGTTTCACGAGACGTCAGGTCCCATTCACGCCAAGGCGCAATAACTTGAATACCAGGCTTAAGAGCATAA
>Ga0105357_10001462_pt1 | contig 12666 bp, 15 predicted proteins | sample GOMGulsemesocosm_4_FD_83660 | JGI IMG/M metagenome (GOLD analysis project Ga0105357, IMG submission 83660) | Methane-oxidizing microbial communities from mesocosms in the Gulf of Mexico - GOM15B Gulf of Mexico | ecosystem: Environmental > Aquatic > Marine > Cold seeps | place: USA: Gulf of...
ACGGCAGGCTGTCCCAGGTATTGCGGCCCATGATAATGGCGCCGCCCAGAGTTTCCCGCTGAAACGCTTTTAGATCCTCGGGCGCATGCCAGGGAATGGTATTGCCTTTGCCAATAGCCCCGTTGCGTGCCCGCGCGACAATCAGTGTAATCATACGGCCACCGGCGCGCGGATGACGGGGTCGGGATCATAATCCAACACTTCGAAATCCTCGTATTTGAAATCAAAGATCGAAGTAACTTGCCGCTTGATCCTAATCTGCGGCAGGGCATGTGGTGTCCGTGATAGCTGTAGCTGCACCTGATCCAAATGGTTGCTGTAGATATGCGCATCGCCCAGCGTGTGAACAAAATCCCCGGCCTCATGCCCGGTCACATGCGCCAGCATCTGCAACAGCAGCGCATATGAGGCAATGTTGAACGGCACCCCAAGGAACATGTCAGCCGAACGTTGATACAGTTGAAGATGCATTTTGCCATTCAACACGCGCACTTGCCACAGGGTATGACAGGGCGGCAGCGCCATGTCCGGCACATCGGCAGGGTTCCAGGCTGAAACGATCAGACGACGGCTGTCAGGGCTTTTCTTGATGTTTTCAACCAGATCCGCAATTTGATCAACACTACCGGCTCGGTACAGTGGTTCGTCTCCCGTGGTGCCGTCGACCAGCTCCATCTTAGGGAACTGTCGCCACTGATAGCCATAAACCGGCCCCAGATCGCCATTCTCATCCGCCCATTCGTCCCAGATCTTCACCCCGTTGTCCTTGAGATAGCCAATATTGGTATCGCCTGACAGGAACCACAGCAATTCATGGATGATCGACTTCAAATGCAGCTTCTTGGTGGTCACCAATGGGAACCCATCTGCCAGCGAATACCGCGTCTGCATGCCAAAACAGGACAGCGTCCCGGTTCCGGTTCGGTCCGCCGATGGCTCACCATTTTCAAAAATATGCCGTAATGCATCGTGGTATTGCTGCACAGCGTCGCCCTCCAATGTGCTGACATCCCTGCCCCGGTCATAGCCTCTGCGAGCGCCAAGGCCAAGAACCAAGGTGTCGCGCGGCACCCAACAACCGGAGCGCGAAGAATCTCGCGTTCCGTGCCCCTTTCGACTGGTGCCCAGCGACAGCGGCGGTAAGCTGCGCCGCGAAACAATACTGGAGACCGTCATGTCGCTCACCTATCTACACACGATGATCCGCGTCAAAGATCTGGAAAAGACCATCGCCTTTTTTGAGCTGCTCGGGCTCAAGGAAACCCGTCGCATGGACAGCGAAGGCGGTCGGTTTTCGCTGATATTCTTGGCCCCTCCCGGCCAAGAGGACTGCCCGGTGGAACTGACTTACAACTGGGATGGGGATGACGAACTGCCAAGCGACAGCCGTCACTTTGGTCATTTGGCTTATGGCGTAGACGATATCTATGCCACCTGTGCCCACCTTCAAGCCAATGGCGTCACCATCAACCGCCCACCGCGCGATGGCCACATGGCTTTTGTACGCTCACCTGACAATGTCTCGATCGAGTTACTGCAAAACGGCGAGTCGCTCGCCCCGGCTGAACCCTGGGCCAGCATGGAAAACAGCGGTCACTGGTAAATCCAAACCACCACGTGTGTTAAATGACGCTGCGCTTCTCTTCGCTTTTGGAAGAGAAGCGCAGCAGTCTAAATCTCTGGGAAATCTGTATTTTGGCCACGGTCCGGTCGCTTCTGCAACCGTATCCCCACGCGCGTCCGCCTTAAACTAAAGGGGCGTACCTGCGGTCAATGGCCCGGACTGGGGCTGATATCTGCCCTGTTTGCCCGCTATTCCTTCTGCCCCTGGGAGCCACAGCCCCCAACGGATTGCTTTAATAGATGTAACGGATTTGATCGGTCCAATACCGCTCAACACGCTTCAACGAGTTTGAGATATCTGCGATACCTTCAATATCGATGACACCCTTGCCTTCCAAACCTTCAGCATGACGCGAAAACAGCGACGCAACAATGTCACGCACTTCGCGGCCGCGTTGTGTCAGGCGGACCCGCACCGAACGTCGGTCAATTTCGCAACGCTGATGGTGCATATAGCCCATCTCAACCAGCTTCTTCAGATTGTAGCTGACGTTGCTGCCTTGATAGTAGCCGCGGCTTTTCAATTCGCCCGCGGTCACTTCATTGTCGCCGATGTTGAACAGCAAGAGCGCCTGCACTGCGTTGATCTCCAACACGCCGACACGCTCAAACTCATCCTTAATTACATCCAACAGCAACCGGTGCAGGCGTTCAACCAGCGCCAGTGCTTCTAGATAGCCAGACATGAAACCCTTTTGGTCCTGCTGGCCGATTGGCATTTCCATACTCATTCGCTTCTCCGACTCGAACTTCTGAGGCAGAGTGTGACGAATAAACACAAAGAATCAGTTAAACTGAATTTTCGTTATTTTTGAAAAGTTTGCGATATGTCTTTGATCAATATTTTCAAGACTTCCGGCGCTGCAACCTGACCGGTCACCCATTGATACAGATCTTGGTCGTTCTCATCCAACATCTGATCATAGAGATCCAGCTGACCCGAATCCATCTGCGCCAGATTGGCCTGTGAATAGGCGGTCAGGATGATATCCATCTCCTTGATGCCCCGGCGCATGGATCGCATATGCATCCGCTTCAACCGATGCTCATAACTCTCGCTCATGCTTCGCTCCCGCGTTGCAAAAGCAGCCGCAATTTCTTTTCCAGCCGCGCAGTGCGGTCGGCATTGTTGCGCATCTCGCTGCGGATCTCGCGCAGCTCGGACAGAATATCCGAGAAATCTCCGGTGACCACCACCTCGTCGGCGGGTTGGCTCATGCCGTCGCCTTCACCAGTAAGCAGCCAAGTGATCGACACGTTCAACACCCCGGCCATCATCGACAGCTTATTGGCACGCGGCTCTGACAGATCCTGCTCCCAGCCTAACAACGTGGCCTTCTTGATGCCCAACCGGCGCGACAGTTGCGCTTGGGTCATCGCAGCCACTTCGCGTGCGCCCGCAACCCGGTCGCCAAAGGTCGCAGCATCCGGCCCATACCAATCGTAGTCCAATTCACTCATGTCTGCTCTCCTGTGCGGGGCGACCGTAAATGCTTGATCGGCCTTTGGTCGCACCCTATGACAGTCCGGCGCAACATTCAAACAGAGGCCCTTTATGTCGTTCCTTTCCGAGACCCTGACCCGCGTCAAACCCTCGCCCACCATTGCAATGACAGCCAAAGCCGCTGAGCTGAAAGCCGCCGGTCGTAACGTGATCGGCCTCAGCGCGGGCGAGCCCGATTTTGATACGCCTCAGAATATCAAAGACGCCGCAGTCGCCGCCATTGCCGCCGGTAAAACCAAATACACCGCCCCCGATGGCATCCCAGAGCTGAAACAGGCGATCTGCACCAAGCTGAGCCGCGACAACGGTCTGGACTATACCCCGGCACAGATCTCGGTCGGCACCGGTGGCAAGCAGACGCTGTACAACGCGCTGATGGCCACCCTGAACGAGGGCGACGAAGTCGTTATCCCCGCGCCTTATTGGGTCAGTTATCCCGATATGGTGCTGCTGGCCGGTGGCACTCCGGTTGTGGCCGAGACCTCGCTAGAAACCAACTTCAAACTGACCGCAGATCAGCTAGAGGCCGCCATCACTCCAAAAACCAAATGGTTCATCTTCAACTCGCCCTCCAACCCCACCGGGGCAGGCTACAGCCGGGCTGAGCTGAAAGCGCTGACCGACGTGCTGTTGCGTCACCCGCATGTCTGGGTGATGAGCGACGACATGTATGAACACCTGGCCTATGACGGGTTCGAATTCTGCACTCCAGCGCAGATTGAACCCTCACTTTATGAGCGCACCCTGACCTGTAATGGCGTTTCCAAGGCCTATGCGATGACCGGTTGGCGTATTGGCTATGCTGCTGGCCCGGTTGCACTGATCGCCGCCATGCGCAAGATCCAGTCGCAGTCCACCTCGAACCCCTGCACCATCAGTCAGTGGGCCGCAGTTGAGGCGTTGAACGGTACTCAGGATTTCCTGACCACCAACAACGAGACTTTTGTACGCCGCCGCGATCTGGTGATCTCGATGCTGTCAAAAATTGACGGCGTCACCTGCCCAACTCCCGAGGGCGCCTTTTATGTCTATCCGTCCATCGCCGGGCTGATCGGCAAGACCACCCCCAAGGGCACCCTGATCGACAATGACCAGAGTTTTGCCAATGCCCTGCTGGACGAGGCCGATGTCGCCGTGGTATTTGGCGCCGCCTTTGGTCTTTCCCCCAACTTTCGGGTCAGCTACGCTACCTCGGACGAGGCCCTGACCGAGGCCTGCACTCGCATCCAGCGCTTCTGTTCGGAGTTGACGTAAACATGACGGCACAGGGAAAGATCACGGCCAACCTGCCCAGCCGCGACTTTGACACAACCGAGACCTTTTACCATAGTCTTGGTTTTGCCACGGCCTATCGCGGCGACAACTGGATGATCCTTTCGCGCGACAGCATGATAGTCGAGTTCTTTCCCCACCCGCACCTGGATGCCAAGTCCAGCTGGTTTTCTGCCAGCATGCGACTGGCTGATATTGACGTAATTCACGGTGAATGGTCAGGCTTAAACCTGCCCAGTGACGAAGGTGAAACCCCGCGCATGACAGCGCCGTTTGAACTGGGAGACGACGCGCCACGCATGTTTGCGTTGGTTGATCCAGACGGCAGCCTGTTGCGCGTAATGGAAGGGCAAGACACCGCATGAGCACTGAACTACCGGACTACTATTTCCGTGTCCGCGACAACGGCGCCTTTGTTTACCGGATCGACACCGAGAACCGCCAGCGCCGCATTGAAATGGACCAGATCGCCGTGGTGAACATCCGCAACGGCGAAATCAAACCGCATGGCGGTCGCAAACTCTCGGATCAGGATTTAACCACGATCAAGACCTGGATGACCGAGCGTATGGCCCTGTTGGCGGCGCGTGACATCGACGACATTCACCGCGCGGTGGACTATCTCAACACCACCGCCCACTGGGCCCAGTCCAAAGCCAGTAAAGAGCAACTGGAAATGGTCACGGATGACCTGCTGTTGGCCATGCACGATCTGCGCACGGTGCTGGTGCGCAAAAAGGCGGATCGGTTGATGAAGGATCGCAAAGGCTAAGGCACCAGCCAGGCAGAGCAATTTTTCAACTTGGCCAACACATTTCAACCATGCTGTTTGCGGCTGCTGCACAGTCAAACTCCAGTGCCCTATAGAAGTCGGTTCGGATGGCGTCAAAAAAGAGAAAATTAGGCGATGACCTAACGGCACCCACCTTTACGGAGCGTAACAAATATGCATGATGGTCGTATATAGCACGTATTAGGTGTTCTATTTTCACAAAAATGCGCGGCACCCAAGGGCACCGCGCGGGGAAAAAAATACATTTTCGGCTGCCACCACTCACACACGTTTACTACAGCAGTCGGACTACAACAGAGATTATACATTTTTCAACTAGTGTCAATGTGAGACTTTGTTTACCTCTGTTGTTTTAACCCATTCGTAAGGCAGTGGCCGATACGCCATTGTTATGTTAGGTTCAGGCGTATGTCAGAAATCTCTAAATTAACTGAGCTGCGGAAGTTGATGCTGGCGATGGAGCATTCCATCGGCCTTCATGATCTCTCTTCGGTTGAGCGTGATATTTACTACGCGGCTTCAGATCTTACAGATTTACCCGGCTCGGTTAAGACCACCAAATTGCTTGAACACAGTTTAGTTGCAGGCGTGTCGCGCCCGACTTTTTTTCGGGCATTAAAGTCACTGGTCGTCAAAGGTTATCTGGCTCAGTGCCAGGTCACGGGGCGGGGTCAATACGTTGTGAATCCACCAAAATAGCGGTTATTCACATCAAAGGACTTAGCTATGCAGTTTCATATGTTAGCAAAAGAGACCGCTTTGGTCTCGCTCGCCTATGTCGCGGCATTCTTGGTAACCTATGGCCTTCTGACTCCGCTCCAGGACATTTTTTTCCCTGAGTTCCCCAGCCATGCCAGCCTGCTATTCCTGCCACACGGTGTCCGGGTGCTCTCGGCATGGTTGCTGGGGTGGCGGTCATCAATCACATTGGCCCCTGGCGTTTTCCTTGTCTTTTTTGACGTTGCAGGAGCCGGTGTTTTTTCACCGAGTCGGTTAATTGCAATTCTGGTGGCGGTCACCGTCCCTGCCGCCACATTTCATGTATTTCGTCTGATTAAATGGGATCTTTCACCGCAAGCGGATAAAAGACCATGCTGGCCCTGTATCATGTCGGCTGGGGTGGTGATTTCCATGCTCAGCTCTCTATTGACGAATTACGCCTTTGGCAGCGCATCAAAAGATTACATCGCCTACCTAATTGGCGATGTTTTCGGTCTATTCTTCCTGATGCTAATACTAATGTTTGTTTTCCGATTTTTTAGGAGCCGCCAGCAGTGATATTTCCTGCCGATCAAAAGTGCCCACGAAACACCACATCCCTACTTAGCATCGGCCTCCCCGACCTTGGCAATCGCCGTTCCCCAGAACCGCAGCATCAGGAACACGGACGCACAGCCCAGCCCCAGCACCAGTCCCAGCCAGACGCCAATGCCGCCATACCCCATGACAAACCCCAGAATATATGACGCGGACATACCCACGCCCCAGTAACTGAACACGCCAATCAGCATCGGCATGGTGGTATCCTGCACCCCGCGCAACAGGCCCAGCGCAATCGCCTGCACACCGTCCACCAGTTGAAACAGCGCCGCCATCGCCATCAGTCCAACGCCAATTGCTAGGATCTCGGGCTTTTGCGGATCACTGCCATTCATGAACAGCGACATCAGCGCCTCGGGGATCGTCAGGAACAACACCGTGGCAAACACCGACATCACCAGCGACATCACTGTCACCACCGTGGCGCCGCGCGCCATATGCGCCCGGTCGCCTCGCCCGTAAGCATTGCCAGACCGGATCGTCGCGGCGTTGCTCAATCCCAAATGTACCATGAACGTCAGCCCCGCCAGCGTCACCGCAATGCCATGCGCCGCCAGCGCCACGGTCCCCAACCAACCCATCATCACCGCCGAGGCGGCGAACAGACTGACCTCGCTCAATGTCGTCAAACCAATCGGCACACCCAGCCTGAACACCTCGCGCAGCATTTCCCAGTCGGGGCGCTGGAAATTTTTCAGCAACTCATGCTCGGGCAGCACTTTCAGTGCATAGATAATGATCGCGACAAACGACACGGCTTGGGTGCTGAACGACGCAATCGCCGCGCCGCGCACGCCCAGTTCAGGCGCGCCCCAGTTGCCAAAGATCAGCACATAGTTGACCAAGCCGTTCATCACAGCAGCGCCCAGCGTCACCCACAGCACAATCTGCGTCTTCTCCAACGCTGCCAGATAGGATTTCAACACCATGACCAACAAGGCCGGGAAAATGCCCCATCCCGCCACCCGTAGATAGCTTGCTGCCTGCTCTGCAATCGCTGGCTCTTGCCCCAGCAGGTCCAGAATGGGCCGCGCATAGATCAGCGCAGGCATGGCCATCACACCATAACCCAGCGACAACCACAGCCCCATCCGGGTACAGCGCCTGATCTGGCGTTCCTCGCCCGCACCAGCCGCAGCCGCCACCATTGGCATCACTGCAAACCCAAAGCCGGACCCAAACAAGAACAGCACAAAGAAATAGGTCGAGGCCAGGGTGACCGCCGCCAGCGCCTCGACCCCATACCAGCCCAGCATCACCGTATCGGTCATGCCAATGGCAAACTGCGCCACATGACCGCCAATCAGCGGCCCCCCTAGCAGGGCAATTGCACGAACGTGACCCTTGCGAGTCATTGGCGGGTTTGGGAGCGACTGAGTGTTCATATCCAAGGCTTAGGCACAGCCATTGCCCGGAGCAAGACAATCCGTTCCCCCTTGGGCTGCGCGCATCTTGTGTTAGGCTGCACCGATTCAAACCCGGAGCTTATTTTCATGACCGATCCTTTTGCCCAGCTCATCCCCGAGGCAAAAATATTTCTGCGCGAACTGGCCGCCAACAACAATCGCGACTGGTTCACCGCCAGCAAGGCTCGCTATCAGACTGAACTGAAAGCCCCGGCAATGTTGCTACAAGAACAGCTAACTGCGGACCTGACCAAGGCCACTGGCGATAGGGTTTCGGCAAAACTGTTCCGGCCACAGCGTGACATTCGCTTTTCCAAGGACAAAACCCCCTATCACAACCACTTGCACATGTTTTGGCAAATCCAGGGGCGGCTTGAGTTCGGACTATTCCTCGGCGTTTCCCCCGACTATTGCCGGATCGGCGGTGGCGTGATGGGGTTCGACAAGACCCAGTTGCTAGACTGGCGCACGGCTATTGATGGCGCCAAAGGCATTGAAATCGCATCAGACCTAGAGGATCTGGCTCAACTGGGGTTCAGCCCTGAAGATCCCGAGTTGAAACGCGTGCCCTCCGCCTATGACAAGGACCACACCCAAGGGGATCTGTTACGCCGCAAATCCCTCACGGTCTGGCGAGACCTGCCCAGCGCAGAGTGGTCCGGGCCGCTCTCAGCTCTGAATGCAGGCTTTGGCAGCCTTATGCCCCTGCGCACAAGCCTCTCGGACTGTCTGACCACTGGGCGCCCCTCATGACTGGAGCTTTTGAAACTCTGAACGGCAACCCGTTTTATGTCCGCCACTGGGGAGACCCATCCCTGCCGCCTCTGCTGATGCTGCACGGCTTTCCGGAATACAGCGGCGCCTGGGCCAGCCTCGCGCCGGAACTCTCACAGCACTATCACATCATTGCCCCAGATCAGCGCGGCTATGGCCAAAGTTGGACCCCCAACGGCGTCGAGCACTACACGGCTTCGGCCCTGATTGGCGACATGGTGACGCTGATCAAACAGATCGACGGGCCTGTCACTGTGCTGGGGCACGATTGGGGCGCTGCCATCGCCTATGGGTTGGCAATGTTCTACCCGGATCTGGTGTCACGGCTGATCATCGCCAACGGAGTACACCCGGTACCGTTCCAACGCGCCCTTGTCGCAGGCGGTGCCCAAACCGCAGCCTCGCAATATATCACCTGGCTGCGCCAGCCCGGCAGCGAAGACGCACTGGCAGCAAATGACTTTGACAAATTGTTGGGGCTGTTTTCTGCTGACATGGACCTCAGCTGGCTCAGCGGCGAGCGGCTCAAGGCTTACAAACTCGAATGGTCCCGCCCCGGACGATTGCGCGCCATGATCAATTGGTATCGAGCATCGCCACTGCTGGTGGCCCAGCCTAACGTGCCACTGCCAATGCCTGATATGCCATTCGACAGGCTCTATGTCCGACAGCCTCACTTGTTGCTCTGGGGCACCGGCGACACTGCACTGACACCAGAAAGCACCCAGGGGCTGGAGGATTTCGCCCCGCACCTTACCCGCATCAAATTTGACCAAGCCGACCATTGGATCTGCCACCAAAAACCCGTCGAAACCGCCCGCGCCATTCTCGACTGGGCCGCCGAACAGGACAACGCCTCATGATCACCGTACACCACCTCAACCGCTCCCGGTCGCACCGCATCCTGTGGCTGCTTGAAGAGTTGGACCTAGACTATCAAGTGATCCGCTACGAGCGCGACGCCAAGACCAATCTGGCCCCGCCCGAGTTGTTAAAGATCCACCCCTTGGGCAAATCACCGGTGGTGGAAATGGACGGCGAGGCCATCATCGAATCCGCCGCCATCGTCGAGCTGATCTGCAGCCATCATGCTCCGCAAATGATCCCCCTGCGCGGCACGACCGAGTTCATCCGCCACACCGAACTGATGCACTTCGCCGAAGGCTCAGCGATGACCCCCATCCTGCTCAATCTCTATGTTGGCGCATTGGGCGAGGCCGGAGCCCCGCTGCACCCACGCATCCAACAGCAACTGGCCAGCCACTTTGCTTTTATGAACAGCCAGCTGCGCCCATCGGGCCATTTTGTACTGGATCAACTGTCCGCCGCTGACATCCTGCTCAGCTTCCCCGCCGAGATCGCCATTCGCATGGGTCGCGGCGAGGAATACCCGGCACTGGCAGCCTTTGTGGAAACCATCCAGAACCGCCCCGCCTATGAGCGCGCCTTTGTGCGTGGAGGCGGGGCGTAGATGGGTAAAGCTCAGCGCCGCGAATCCGGGTGTAGCGCGGTGCCCAGAATATGCTGCGACTGATGGATGACATGATGGGCCTGACCAACAATCAACGGGTCCGGATCCTGCGCAATGTCTACATCCTTGTCCGGGTAATCCAGCGTTGACAGGAAATGCCGCATGCAGTTCAGCCGCGCCCGTTTCTTGTCGTTGGATTTGATCACCGTCCAGGGCGCATCGGCCGTATCAGAGTAGAAGAACATCGCCTCTTTGGCCTCGGTGTAATCATCCCACTTGTCCAGCGAGGCCTTGTCAATCGGCGACAGCTTCCACTGCTTCAACGGATCCGTTTCCCGGCTCTTGAACCGGCGCAGCTGCTCGTCCCGCGTGACCGAGAACCAGTATTTGTACAGACGTATGCCCGACCGTACCAACATCCGCTCCAGCTCAGGGGTCTGGCGCATGAACTCCAGATATTCGCCGGGCTCGCAGAACCCCATCACCCGCTCAACCCCGGCGCGATTATACCAGGATCGGTCATACAGCACGATCTCACCCTTCGTCGGCAAATGATCCACATAACGCTGAAAATACCACTGGCCGCGCTCTTCATCCGTTGGCTTATTCAACGCCACCACTCGGGCCGAGCGCGGGTTTAGATGCTCGGTGAACCGCTTGATGGTGCCCCCCTTGCCCGCCGCATCGCGCCCCTCAAACAGCATCACAAACTTCTGGCCAGTCTCTTGCGCCCAATGTTGCACCTTCAACAGTTCCGCCTGCAGCTTGGCCTTCTCGGCCTCATAGGCCCGGCGGCCCAATTTCCGCCCATAGGGGTATGTGCCGTTTTCAAAGCCTCGCTGACTCTGCTCCGGGCTGGGGGGCTCGGCACCGTCAATCTGCACGTTTACTGGCGCGTCCATTGCGACATCGTTCTGTACTGGGGGCTCGTCCGTCATCTGCGTCTCCTGCGCGTCTACTTTCAACCAACAGTATAGCAGCCCCAGAAATCTCCACTCTGATATGTATCAAGTCAAACCGACGACACGCCCCATAGTTTCTTTTTGCTAAAAATACTCCGGGGGTTTGGGGGCTTGGCCCCCAAGAGAACAAATTCCACTCAGCCCGCGGCCAAACGCGCGACCGCTGCAAGTGCAGCTCGTATGTCTGCCTCTCGACTGCGGTGATTGGTGATCGCCGCCCGCAGCATCACCACCCCATTCACCCGCGTGGTCGAAAACACCGCCTCGCCAGTTTCCTGCATGCTCTGGACAATCTCGCTGTTGAGCACCGACTGCGCCTGAGCCGTCAAATCAGCCCGCGCTGTGAACACACAGACATTCGACACCACTGGAGCCGCCAGCCGCATATCCGCGCTGGCCTCAACCTCCTGTGCCATCAGCGCCGCAAGTCGGCAATTGTCGGAGATTGCCGCCCCCAGCGCCGCCTCACCGTACATCTCCAGCGCGGTCCAAACTTTCAGCGCCCGATTGCCACGGCTCAGATCGATCCCATAGTCACAAAACCACGGATCTCCCCCCGCCAAGCCGCGCTCAGCCGCCTCCAGATAGCTGGGCCGCGCCGCAAAGGCAGCCCGGTGCGCCGCCTCATCGGCAATCAACACCAAGCCGCAGTCATAGCCCACATACATCCACTTGTGGAAATCCAGCGCGATGCTGTTCGCCCGGCCGATCCCATCGCTCAGGCCCTGCCAAGGCGCCTCAGCAATCCGCGTCCAGGCGCCAAAGGCTCCATCCACATGCAGCCAGAGATCCTCGGCCTCCGCCACATCCGCCAGCCCCTCCAGATCATCATAAGTCCCCAGATCAACCGAGCCAGCCATGCCCACAATCAAAAAGGGCTGCGCCCCGTCTGCCCGGTCCTGCGCAATCTGTGCCTGCAAGGCCTGCAGATCCATCTGTCCTTTGATCAGCGGCACCAGACGCAGGTTCTCAAATCCAATCCCCAACAGTTCTAGCGCCTTGCGCGTGGCGTTGTGAATGCCGTCCCCAGCATAAGCGATCAGCCGCGCTGCCCCCTGCCCAGTCTTGCGCACATCCGGCATCACTCGTACCCGCGCCGCCTGAAAAGCAATCACCGTCGCCTGCGAGGTTCCGGCCACCAGCACCCCGCTGCTGCCCTCGGGCATGCCCATCTTGTCGCGGGTCCAGTCAATCACCGCGTGTTCCATGTAATTGGCCCCATGGTCACGCCCACCAAGATTGGCATTCACCACTGACCCGGCCATACCCGCAATCAGATCCGAGGCCAGCCCGGTGCCCTGCACCCAACCCCAAAACCGAGGATGAATGTTGCCACCATGATAGGGCAGTACCTCATCCGTGATCCGCGTGACCATTTCTGCCGCGCTCTGCCCCGATGCCTGCACCCCGTAGCCCTGCTTCACCGCCTCGGGCACTTCCTTCCAGGGCCGCTCAGCCACCTGCTGCAACTGATCGATCGAGGCCTCCAGCATCCGCCGCGCCTCAACCCGGAAGTCCTCCCAGTCGCTGGGATCCAAATG
>Ga0105357_10001469_pt1 | contig 12650 bp, 12 predicted proteins | sample GOMGulsemesocosm_4_FD_83660 | JGI IMG/M metagenome (GOLD analysis project Ga0105357, IMG submission 83660) | Methane-oxidizing microbial communities from mesocosms in the Gulf of Mexico - GOM15B Gulf of Mexico | ecosystem: Environmental > Aquatic > Marine > Cold seeps | place: USA: Gulf of...
CAATTATAGTTTTGCGGCTTTTTACCAGGCAAACCGCCCCTGGGCATGCACCTTGGGTTTCGTGAATCTTGTCGAATCCTAGATCCGCCCCAAAGTTTAACTTTTCTATTATACAACGTTTACCTAGAATAGACAACGTGGTAATTTTAATCAATTAACGATCCAAGTTTTTATTTTTCATTATACGCCCTTTATCAACAGCCCACTCTCTGTCTTTTATGTCTGAACGTTTGTCGTGATCTTTTTTACCCTTACCCAGATAAAACTCGAGTTTAACCCAGCATTGCTTCCAATACATCGCAGTTGCAATTAATGAGTAACCATCACGTTCAACAGCAGCAATGATTTTTTCTAGTTCTCTACGGTTAAGAAGTAACTTTCTATCTCGATTGGGATCACATACAACATGACTAGAGGCAGCATTAAGTGGCATTATTTCAGCACCTAATAAATAGGCTTCTTGATCTTTAATATGCACATAACAATCAGAAATATTTACTTTACCACTTCTAATACTTTTAATTTCCCAACCTTGTAAGCACATACCGCCTTCAAACTTGTCCGTTAAGCTATAGTTATGCCTCGCTTTTTTATTTAAAGCAATAGTATTACTGTTGGATTTTTTTGATTTTTTCTTAGCCATTTTTTTTCCAGGTATCTCTATAAATAAGAGCTTTGCTCTTCCCTTGTAATCTTTTATTGTAAGGCTACAAAGTAAACGGTATTTATTATACGTAGAATACTGAGCATTTATATGAGAATTTTGCTATTAGCATAAAAATTACTAGATTAATGCGTTTGGTAGCTTGTTTTGGTATAATACCGCCTATTTATTCTGGGGTAAAAGTAGAATGCCATCTATAAGTCGAAGTGCACTGGTTATGTACAGTGTTGAGCAAATGTATCAATTAATTAATGATGTGCCTTCTTATCCTCAATTTTTACCGGATTGTAGTAATAGTAAAGTAATTTCACAAGATGAAAACTCTGTAACAGCGTCACTATTGGTGTCTAAAGCCGGCTTGAAAAAATGGTTCACAACGAAGAATACATTAGTTGCTAATCAGCAAATAACATTAGAGCTTGTTGATGGACCCTTTAAAAAATTACAAGGGCATTGGCTACTAACTCCTCTCTCATCAGAAGCTTGTAAAGTTAGTTTAGAGCTTGAGTACGAATTTTCGAATAAAATTTTTGATCTCGCATTCAGTCGTACTTTTAATAATATGACAAATAATATGGTGCAAGCATTTACTCAACGCGCTAAGCATGTATATGGAGATATTAGCTAATATGGATACTACATCAACCAACAATACTACAATTCAAGTTGAAGTTGTTTATGGTTTAGCGCATAAACAAAAACTATTATCTTTGCCCGTGAAAATAGGGATAACAGTTGAACAAGCTATTATTGAGTCAGGAATTCTAACGCTTTTTTCTGAAATAGATTTAACAGAAAATAAAGTTGGTATTTGGAATAAAGCGGTAAAGTTATCACAGCTTGTACAAGATTTAGATAGAATTGAAATTTATCGTCCTTTAATTGCTGATCCCAAAGAAGTCAGAAAGAGAAGAGCTGAAAAGGCAAAAATTGAAGGCCGCGCCGATAAAACAACAGGTGGTAGAGTAAACCCTTTAGCGAAGAAAAGTTAATTACATTCATAGTTAATAAAAAACGGCTTTAAAGCCATTTTTTATTGGTTAAGCAATTTTAGGGCTGCAATTAGTTTGCATTATCCTCTGTTAATAGGCTTTTGTTACTGTTTTTAGAAATTGGGGCATTAAATGGTATGTTAAAATTTTCTGATAATTCAAAATCACCACTAGCTGAAATTAATTCATTATCTTCGAATTTTATAGTGAAACTTTTTTGTACATCTGATTTTTTATTAACACCTGATTTAAAACGATAAACATAATTCCAAGTATTATTATCAAAAGTATCAACTACAACAGGACTCCCTAGAATAAATTTAACTTGTTCTTTAGTCATACCTATTTGTATTTTATCTATACTCTTTTGTTCAAGATAATTACCTTGCGGGATATCAATGCGGTAAACCCAACCTGAACAAGCAGAAAGTGATATAGCAATAGTAATAATAGATATACGAAGTAACATGAAATTTTACTTTCCTTTAATACAAGACAAGTTTATACAATTTAATGCTACTACAAGTTAAAATAATAGCACTATTAAGTGTGAGCAGTGATAATAACTAAGCATGGCTATAGATACAAAATTATTTTTCATAATTTTGATATTACTTGTCAACTTGCCAATAATTCTTGGGCATTAGCTAAGCTATGTACTGATATTTTATCACCTGCGAGTAAACGAGCTATTTCTTGGAGGCGACTTTGTTCACTTAGCTCCGTTACTTTTGTTTCAGTGTGCTCTCCATTGGTTAATTTACTAACAAATAATTGTTGATGACCTTTACAGGCAACTTGCGGCAGATGGGTAACACAAATCACCTGAGTGCTTTTTGCCAATTGCTGTAACTTTTTACCTACCATTGCGGCAGTAGGTCCGCTTATACCCACGTCAACTTCATCAAAAATAAGGGTTGGGGTAACAATTTTGTCAGCTAAGATAACTTGCATTGCTAAGCTTATTCGAGATAACTCACCACCAGAAGCAACTTTGTTCATTGCTTCTAAAGCTTGTCCTGGGTTTATACTTACTTGAAAATCAATTTTGTCAAAACCATTTGATGAAATATTCATTAATGCATTGTCACAATTATTATCTTTATCTTTATCTTTATCTTTATCATTATTCTTATGCACTATAACAATGTTAAATTGTCCATGGGGCATATTGAGTTCCTGCATATTTAGCGTAATTAATTTACTTAAGGTACAGGCTGCTTGAACTCTTGATGATGATAGGATAACGGCTGCGTCGTGATAGTAATGCTGAGTTTTTGATATTTCTTCTATTATTGAGTTTATTCTTGAATCATCGTTTGATATAGCGGTTAATTCCTGTTTCAGCTCTTGGTGAAAAGAAACTAGATTTTCAGGAGGTAAACTGTGTTTTTTGGCAAGTTGTAACGCAGTAGAATATCGCTCTTCAATAAGTGTATACGCTTGTGGATCTAGTTCAAGTGCTTGATAATAATGAGTAAGATCTGCACTGGCTTCTTCAAGTTGGGTATGAGAATCATTAAGAATATTTGCTACGTTGGTAAGTCTATTATCAAGCTTAGCTAATGTGTTGATATTTTCACTACATTGGCTGAGTAAATCTAGAATATTATATTGCTCATTTTCAGCTAACGTTTGAAGTGATTGCCGTGTTGTATCAAGTAAGTCTTGGGCATTAGAATGGCGTTTATAATCACTTTCAAGTAGTTGAAATTCACTTTCTTGTAATGAAAATTGATCTAATTCACTTACTTGGTATTGTAGAAGTTGTCGCTGTGCTTCTCGCTGTTGTTGATTTTGCTGTAATATCGTTAGTTCTTTATTTAGTTTATGCCACTGCTGATAATAATGTTTTACTTCATCAATAAGTGGTTTGTGATCGGCGTATTCATCAACAAATTTACACTGCTGACTTGATTTAACGATCAGTTGATGTTCATGCTGTCCATGAATGCTGATGAGTAATTGGCCAATTTCTTTAAGTTGAATTAAAGGAACCTGACTACCATTGATATAAGATTTAGAACGTCCTTCAGCGGAAATAACCCGCCGTAATATACACTCATTATTTGATTCTAGTAATAGATCATGTTGTGCTAACCATTGTTGTGCACAGTTGTTTTTTTTAATTTCAAAGGTGGCGGCTAACTCAGCTTTTTTACTATTTGGGCGAACTACATTAGTGTTTGCACGATCACCTAAACATAAACCTAACGCATCTATTGCTATCGATTTACCAGCACCTGTTTCGCCAGTGATAGTGGTCATGCCTGATTGCCAATCAATATCTAATGAACGCACAATGGCAAAGTTTTGAATGTTTAGTTGTAAAAGCATAATGCGCCACCTAATTACTGTATAAATAACTACCTGTTAATTTATACAGTAATTTGATTTTTTGCAAGAGTTTTATTAAAAATAGTTAAAATTAGATATTTCTACATTAGTTATTTATACCCAAGCCACTTGAAGTTGTTTGGGTATATAACTGTTTGCCAGTCATTAATAAAGTTTGTTACCCCAGCTAAGTTTATTACGTAATACCGTAAAATAATTATGATCAAGAGGGTGTACTAAACCTATTGAACATTTACTTTTTTTGATGATAACCTCGTCTCCAGGCATCACTGCTAAGATTACATGGCCATCGCAGCTTACTTGTAAACTTTCTTGGTTTTCATTGGCTAATATCAATTTAATTTCACTATCGCCATCGACAACAATAGGGCGACTAGATAATGTATGTGGAAACATGGGAACTAAAGATAGCGCATTTAAATTGGGTGTTAATATAGGGCCGCCAGCAGACATTGAGTAAGCCGTTGAGCCAGTGGGGCTAGCAATAATTAATCCATCTGAACGTTGGCTAAACATGAAGCAGTCATCAATATAGACTTCAAACTCAATCATGCTAGCAACTTTTCCAGCATGGAGCACCGCTTCATTGACCGCACTATTCGAGCTTTTAAGTTTGCCATGTCGATAGACTTCAGCATCAATAATAAAACGTTGTTCTGACCGTGATTTACCCGCTAAGATTTTCGCTAATGGTTCAATGATATCATCAGGTGAAAGATCGGTTAAAAAGCCTAAATTACCACGATTTACTCCAATGACTCCTATATCAAAACAAGATAGAACTCTTGCTGCGCCTAACATATAGCCATCGCCACCTACTACAATAGCTAAGTCTGCCTGTTCGCCAATTTCAGTTAATGAACAAAGAGTCATATTTTTAATTCCAATTGAATTAGCAACTGAATTTTCGACTAAGACTTGATATTTTTTATTAATTAAGTACTGATGTAAGGTGGTTATTGTTGCACTAGCACCTTGATGATCGGGCTTACCGATAAGCCCAATTGTTTTATAGTGTTGAGTCATAACAAATATTTCGTAGGTTTAATCTCTTTATAAGGAAGTTTCCCCCTATTTGAATGGCTTGTAAAGTTCACTTTTGATAAAATGTTTTTAATTTAGTTTTAAATTCAGCTTGAATCAAACAAGCTAGACCCCATAATTAGTAACGATTTTAAAGTTTATCTAGATTTAATCGGAGTTTTTCATGTCAAAAGAGTCAACAACGAATAATGCAGACCAAGAGATCTCAGCAGAGCAATTAGTTAATGAGATAGTACAAGAAGCTGAACAGCAAGTAGAAGAGCAACATGAGAAAGAACATGAAGTGATTAGTGAAGAGCAAGAGCGTATTAATGAATTAGAGTTAGCTCTTGCTACTGCACAATCAACGGTTAGTGACCAAAAAGACTCAGTAATTCGTGCTAAAGCTGAAGTTGACAACATTCGTCGTCGCTCAGCACAAGATGTGGAAAAAGCGCGCAAGTTTGCATTGGAAAAGTTTGCTAATGAAATGTTAACAACAGTTGATAACTTAGAACGAGCTTTGCAAAGCATCGATAAAGAAGATGAAAGTAAAAAAAGTGTTATCGAGGGAGTTGAACTAACGCTACAAGGTTTAATCGCTTCATTAGATAAATTTGGTGTTAAAGCGGTCGATCCTCAAAACGAACCGTTTAACCCAGAATTACATCAAGCGATGTCAATGCAAGAAGTACCTGACGTAGCACCAAATACTGTTATAGCAGTAATGCAAAAAGGTTATGAATTAAATGGCCGATTGATTCGTCCTGCCATGGTTATGGTTTCTAAAGCGGCACCTGCGGTTGATACCACCGCATAATAAACATTGGCATAAAATACAATGACGACTCATTCAATGTATGACGGGCAGTAAAAAAGTTCAAAAATTAAATTCGTTAATGAAAATTAGTGAATTTTTTTTTGCTTTTAATACTTTGAATTTAGAATGAAAATACTTTTATTTACATTTTTCTATTGAAAAGTAATTTGCTGACCCCACTTACTATTGCAACAACAAATTAGATTTAATTTTTACTTAAGCCGGATAAACGGCGTAATAATAAAACAATGAATAGGAGCTCCCAAGATGGGCAAAATAATCGGTATTGACCTAGGAACAACTAACTCATGTGTAGCTGTTTTAGATGGCGGAAAAGCACGTGTAATAGAAAATGCTGAAGGTGATCGCACAACCCCTTCAATTATTGCCTACACTGCTGAAGGTGAAACGTTAGTTGGACAGCCAGCTAAACGTCAATCTGTAACTAACCCTACAAATACATTATACGCAATTAAGCGTTTAATTGGTCGTCGTTTTGAAGACGAAGAAGTACAACGTGATATTGAAATAATGCCTTTTGGTATTGTTAAAGCCGATAACGGTGATGCTTGGATCACAGCAAATGATAAAAACGTTGCTCCACCACAAGTTTCGGCTGAAGTGTTAGCAAAAATGAAAAAAACAGCTGAAGATTATTTAGGTGAAACAGTTACTGAAGCGGTAATTACGGTTCCTGCTTATTTTAATGATTCACAACGTCAAGCAACTAAAGATGCAGGTCGTATTGCTGGTCTTGATGTCAAACGTATTATTAATGAACCAACGGCTGCGGCACTTGCTTACGGTATGGACAAGCAAGAAGGCGATAAAGTTATTGCTGTCTACGATTTAGGTGGTGGTACATTTGATATATCAATTATAGAAATTGATGAAATGGATGGCGAGCATACCTTTGAAGTATTAGCGACTAATGGTGATACGCATTTAGGTGGTGAAGATTTTGATAACCGTTTAATCAACTTTCTTGTTGCTGAATTCAAAAAAGATCAAGGCATGGACTTAACGTCTGATCCCTTAGCAATGCAACGTTTGAAAGAAGCAGCAGAAAAAGCAAAATGTGAGCTTTCTTCAGCACAACAAACAGATGTTAACTTACCATACATCACAGCTGATGCATCTGGTCCTAAGCACATGAACATTAAAGTAACTCGTGCTAAATTAGAATCATTAGTTGAAGATATGGTTAAGGCGACTTTAGTGCCACTTAAACAAGCACTAAAAGATGCTGATTTATCAGTAAGTAAGATTGATGATATTATCTTAGTTGGTGGTCAATCACGTATGCCTATGGTTCAAGAGGCTGTTACTAAGTTTTTCGGTAAAGAGCCACGTAAAGATGTAAACCCTGATGAAGCGGTAGCTGCGGGCGCAGCGATTCAAGCAGGTGTTCTTTCAGGTGATGTAACTGACGTACTTCTTTTAGATGTAACGCCATTATCGCTTGGTATTGAAACAATGGGTGGTGTGATGACTAAAGTTATCGACAAAAACACAACTATCCCAACAAAACAATCTCAAACGTTCTCAACGGCTGATGATAACCAAGCGGCAGTTACTGTACATGTTTGTCAAGGTGAGCGTAAGCAAGCTTCAGCAAACAAATCTTTAGGTCAATTTAACCTTGAAGGTATCGATGCAGCACCACGCGGTACGCCGCAAATCGAAGTAACTTTCGATATAGATGCTGATGGTATTTTACATGTAACAGCTAAAGATAAAAATACGGGTAAAGAGCAAAAAATCACAATCAAAGCATCTTCGGGTTTAACTGATGAAGAAGTAGAGGAAATGGTAAATGACGCAGAAGCTAATGCTGAGGCTGATGCTAAATTTGAAGAGCTAGTTACTGCACGTAATCAAGCTGATGGTTTGATTCATGCAACTAATAAGCAAGTTGAAGAAGCTGGTGATGACTTACTAAGCGATGATAAAGAAAAAATTGAAACAGCAGTAACTGAACTTGAAGAAGCGGTTAAAGGTGATGATAAAGAAGCCATTGATGCAAAAGCTCAAGCATTAACGGAAGCGTCAGCTAAGTTAATAGAAATTGCTCAAGCCAAGCAACAAGCTCAAGACGCACCTGAAGGTTCTGCACCCGATGCAGCTGCTGATGATGTAGTAGATGCTGAGTTTGAAGAGGTTAAAGACGACAAATAGTTTTTAATTCACACAGCTATCGCATAAGCTGAGTGATATAAAATATTGTTTGTTAGTTAAGTAAAATAAAAGCGCTGATAATTATCGGCGCTTCTTACGTTATAGCTTTCGTTAAGTGAAATGGTCAAATAAAAGAAGTCATTTATGTCAAAACGTGATTATTATGAAACGCTTGGAGTTTCAAAAAGCGCTGAAGAAAAAGAAATAAAAAAAGCCTATAAAAAATTAGCGATGAAGTATCATCCTGATCGTACTCAGGGCGATAAAGCAAAAGAAGAAACCTTTAAAGAAATTCAAGAAGCGTATGAAATCTTAAAAGACGATCAAAAACGTGCTGCTTTCGATCAATATGGTCATGCTGCTTTTGAGCAGGGCGGTCATGGCGGCGGTGGTCATGGTGATTTTGGTGATGCATTTGGTGATATTTTTGGTGATATTTTTGGTGGTGGCCGTAGCCGGGGTGGTCATCAATCACGTGCGCAACGTGGCTCTGATTTACGCTATAACGTAGAGTTAAATTTAGAAGATGCCGTCAAAGGTAAAAGCTTAGAAATTAAAGTACCTACTTTTGTTTCTTGTGAGCCATGTGATGGCTCAGGTGCTAAAAAAGGAACAAGTGCTAAAACTTGTAGTACTTGTCATGGCCACGGCCAAGTGCAAATGCGTCAAGGACTATTTGCCGTTCAGCAAACCTGTCCAACCTGTAGCGGTAAAGGCAAAGTTATTTCTAGTCCTTGTACCTCATGTCGTGGTCAAGGCCGTGTTGAAAAAACTAAAACCTTGTCAGTTAAAATTCCACCAGGTGTAGATACTGGTGACAGAATTCGTTTATCTGGTGAAGGTGAAGCGGGTGAATATGGCGCTTCAGCAGGTGATTTGTACGTACAAGTTAATGTACGTGATCATAAGATTTTTGTTCGTGATGAAAATAACTTGTATTGTGAAGTGCCAATTAGTTTTGTTACGGCAGCATTAGGTGGTGAAATTGAAGTACCGACTTTATGTGGTAAAGTTAAACTTAAAGTACCTAAAGAAACACAAACGGGCAAAGTGTTCCGCCTACGTGGTAAAGGTATTAAATCAGTACGTAGTTCTATTACCGGCGATTTAATGTGTAAAGTTGTACTTGAGACGCCAGTAAATTTATCAGGCGATCAAGCTGACTTATTACGTAAGTTAGAAGAAAAAATGAGTAAAAGCAGTAAAAAACATAGCCCGAAGGAAACAGGTTTTTTTGATGGCGTAAAAAAGTTTTTTGATGATCTGAAAAGTTAATAATTGGTTGTTGTGCCAAAAATGATCAAAAAAGTCTGTATAGGTTAAAAAAAGCCACAAAAAGTTAATGCTTCTTGTGGCTTTTTATTATCTGAAATTTTTAAAAATCAATATGTTCTATTTTTTGTCCGTAGCGATCCGTAGTGAATAAGTGAGGAGAAAAAGTAAGAGTAGGACAATTGAAAAACTCCCACCGTGACCTATTTCAATCACTTCAATATAGGGTTCATTGTAAACATCATTATATGGCTCATCATAATCAGCACTTTCTAATGATAAAGCGTACAGCGCATTACTTTCGTCTGAACTTAAACTTGCCACAGTATCGCTATAACCTACTTGGTATAAATCAATTAAAATATCATAATAATCAGTATAATAACCGGATAAGAAGGTGGTAATTACTTCATACTCATCCAAGTTAGTATCACCTTCTATAATAAAGGTATCAGTGGTGTAATAGTGTGTCCAAGGGCCACCATTTTTGCTGATATATAATAAAGCATACACGTCACTCCATTGACCCTCGGTATAACTGGCTATGTCAGCATCAAAGCTAACACTAAATGTTTGATGAAAACCATCACCGTCATAATCATTTTGCAATAGAGTTGTTGCACCGTAAATAGTAAAGTCGGCAAAGTTTGAATAGTTGCTGTAGCCTATATTACGCGCTAGCGGCGTTATTTTTGATGGTTTAATTAATTTTATATTATTTTTGAGTATTTCAGTTCTTGTTTGACCGGTCGCTTTACCAATGTTTTGATCAACAATAGTTGCTGCCTTATTTTCTTTAGCAATAGTTTGTCTAAGCTCAGAAGTAAGGTTTTTTGTTAATAGGCCAAATGAAACACTTCCTTGTTCTTTGGCAATGCTATTACTGCTAACAATTAAGCTTGTTAGCAGTAATATGCCTATAACGCTCTTGTTAATAAACTTTTTGATTATCACCTTGGTCATCATCTTGATCATCATATAATCCTATGAAGGTTTGTTTGCTGTTAAGGCTATTAAAGCGTATTGAAGATGAATGTAAGCTGAACATTTTAATTCGTCCGCAGGAATTGGTTTAAACCCCCGTCTTTATACGGTGCTTGTTTAGTAATTGTTTTTATTCAGCTAGGGTCTGTTGATCTTTTGCGGTTAAATTTTGTTTCAGTTGCGAAAGCGTATTATTTTAAATAAGCTATAGCCATAAATAACAGCACTTGGAAAAATAATGAAACTTGTTTTCTCTTTAATTACTTCTTTGCTAATTACTTTTATGAATACCTTTCCTATGCAGGCTGTTGCTCAAGCAAACTTTGCAGCAACAATAAGTACAATGAAAGTTAATCAGCAAAGTAGTAAGCAGAAAGTACCGGTTAAAAGCGCTAAACAGGCTGCTCAACTGGCTCAAAGCCGTTTTGGTGGTAAAGTACTTAAAGTCCAAAAACAAAAATCAGGCTACAGAGTCAAGCTGATAAAAAAAAATGGTCATGTTATTGCTGTTTTTGTTGATGCCAAATCTGGTCGAATTAGTGGACGATAAAAATTATGCGCTTATTGCTTATTGAAGATGATATTGCTTTACAGAAAAATTTAAAGCAGCATTTATTAGCGGCAAACTATTTGGTTGATGTGGCCAGTGATGGTGAAACTGGGCTATTTCAAGGGCTAGAATACCCATACGATGCTGCGGTAATTGATATTGGTTTACCCATTATTGATGGCATTAGTGTTATTAAAACTTTACGAGAAAAAGACAAAACCTTTCCCATTCTAGTGCTTACAGCACGCAACAGCTGGCAAGATAAAGTGGCGGGTTTAGATGCAGGTGCAGATGATTATCTGACGAAACCATTTCATGGTGAGGAGTTACTTGCACGCTTAAATGCGCTTATTCGTCGCTCTGTTGGACAAGCAAGCCCACTAATAAAAAATGGCTCATTATCTATTAATACTAAAAGCCTGCAGGTTGAAGTGAATAACCAAGTAGTGAAACTAAGTAGTTCGGAATATAAACTGCTTGAATACATGATGTTACACCTTGATGAAGTTACATCGAAAGCGGCATTAACTGAACATATTTATGATCAGGACTTTGATTTAGACTCTAACGTTATTGAAGTATTTGTTCGTCGTTTACGTAAGAAACTTGATCCCAACAATGATCATGGTTTTATCGAAACGCTTCGCGGGCATGGTTACAAATTAAAGCGCGTTAATCAATAATGAAAGCAATAATTAAATCAAAGGCTCCCTTTTGGAAAGTAAACTCATTAAAGGCTCGGGTACTACTAAGTACCTTAGTAATGACTATTGTTATGTTGCCTATTATTGGTCTTACGTTAACCAAGGCTTTTGAACGGCAGTTAAATGTTGCACTGGAAAATGAACTTATTGCCTATAGTTATTCAATTTTAACCGTTGCAGAAGTTGATGAACATCAGTTATTAATGCCTGAATACTTGCTAGAAAACCAATTCAACATCAGTCAATCTGGTTTGTATGCACTGATAAAGTCACACCCTAAGCAGCATTTTTCAGCTGAAAAATTATGGCAATCACAGTCATTGTTAACTATGCCATTACAGGCGTTATCTGCTGAGTTTATGCCGTCACCAAATGTAGGAGATAGTGAATTTTCTGCTATTACACTTGAAGGTAGAAAGCATTTACTTTACAGCTTCAGTGTTAGCTTTTCTGATAATGCCCAGCCATTCCCTATCACCTTACATTTAATAAAAGACCAAAAAGAATTTTTGCTTGCACTTTACAATTTTAAACAGCAATTATGGAGCTGGCTTATTATTTTGATGCTAGTGTTTATCGTCGTTCAAGTCGCTTGGTTACTATGGACATTGAAGCCGTTAAAAGTGTTAGCGCATGAGCTAACGCTTATAGAGCAAGGCAGTAAAAATGCATTAGAGGCCAATTATCCCCTTGAATTACAGCAAGTTACTTTACAGCTAAATACCTTGTTATTAACGGAGCAAAATCAACGTAAACGCTATCGTAACGCCTTATCTGATTTAGCACACAGTTTAAAAAACCCACTGGCGGTCATGCAGAGCCAAGCGGGTTTATCAACAGATGCACATCAGCAAATTAGTTTGATTAATAATATTATCGAACATCAACTAAAAAGAGCGCAAAGTGCAGGTGAGTCTTCATGGCATTTGGGGGTAGCGGTGAAACCGTTATTGGACAAGCTTATTGCTAGCTTGATGAAAGTTTATCAAGAAAAGCAATTACGTTTTATTGTTAATATTAATGTTGAGCAAAATATTTTATTTAAGGGCGATGAAGCTGATTTGATGGAAATGTTAGGTAATATTACCGACAACGCCTGTAAAGC
>Ga0105357_10001472_pt1 | contig 12635 bp, 9 predicted proteins | sample GOMGulsemesocosm_4_FD_83660 | JGI IMG/M metagenome (GOLD analysis project Ga0105357, IMG submission 83660) | Methane-oxidizing microbial communities from mesocosms in the Gulf of Mexico - GOM15B Gulf of Mexico | ecosystem: Environmental > Aquatic > Marine > Cold seeps | place: USA: Gulf of...
CAAACGCGAGTCAAACAAGCGATTAAGCCAGCGCCAGCCAAGAAAGCGAATGAGCAAGGTTAAACAGTCAGGGTAACCTTTAACCACATGAGCAACACGTCCATCAGGCTCACGCACCAAAGGTGTGACCACACCCACCGATGGATTCTTATTCAAAAAATCAACAGCTATAGAAAATGCATCACGACAGACAACGACATCTGGGTTAATAACAAGATGAAACTCAGAGGTTAGCGAGGGTAACGCCATATTATTAGCGGTTCCATAACCCCCATTACTAACGGCTTTCATTATACGTACCGAAACCCTGCTAGCACTCAGCTTATTTAGCGCAGAGCACACCGAAGCATGATACTCAGAGCTTTCAGAGTTATCCACAACATGAATATCAACATCCCCATTGAACTGCTCTGCAGCAACCTGAACAGACTCCAAACAACACACTAGATCATCAATAGGTGTGAAATAAAGAACGCAAGATAGCGAAAGGCAAGATGGATCAACTGCTTCGGACATCCCTCAATTCCTGAAAATTCCAAAGTTCAACAACGACAGGAGTCGACCATAACCTATACGTCGGCGCTTTTGTATATAGCATCGCTTTTTCAAGGTTTTACCTACTCCTAAAGCAGCATCAAACTTAGCCTTTATAAATATACGCCCGCGACCACGCCTAACAAATAAAGAGCCCACCAAGAAAACCATCACAACATGAAACGGCAAGAAAAGCCAAAACAACAGAAACGGCATATTTTTCAAATACATCAACGACAGGTTTCGGTGGCCATGGTAAATAGAAAAGTCACTATTCAACCCTGTAATCGCCGACCCCACATGGCGCACAACAGCAGATGGAATGTACATGCAGCGGTGGCCCATCAACTGTAACCGAAACCCTAAATCAACATCCTCAAGGTAACAAAAAAAGTCTTCATCAAACCCGCCTGCGGTTATAAATGTCGAGCGGCGGTAAAGCGCCGCGCCCCCACAGGGAGAAAAAGCCTCGCGCGGAAGTAAGTCAACAGCAGTAAGACTGCGTCCATGTCCGCGTCGCCAAGCCAGCCCGGTAAAATGCAAGACATCACCCGCGCCATCCAATTTAGATGCATCAGAGTCAAGCATCATCCGCGAAGAAAAAGAGTCCACATCTGGGTGGGCTAAGGTCGCAGCCATCAAGCACTCCAACCAGTCAGGCTCGGGAAATGCATCAGGGTTCAATAAGGCAATCCACTCATACGAACTTAACGATTCAATGACGCGGTTATTGGCGGCTGCAAACCCGAGATTAGCACCCATCTCCATCAATTCAACATTAAGGCCTGAGACAGAGAGCGCAGCAGCAGCCGACCCATCGGTACTGCCATTATCGGCAACCACCACCTTCCCAGGCTTTACGGTCAGCTTCGCTACCGATTCTAAGCAACGGGCCAAGTATTCAGCACCATTGTAATTAACGATGACTAGAGCGCAGCTAATACCACCTTTCACGTCAACCATATACCATCCACTAGCTCCTAACCCCCTACACAGAAAAAATCTATCAGAGCAGCCCTTACAAGTAAGCCTCTAGACCAGATCACTATTGACTTACACCGAGGAATAACATAAATTTTCCGGCTAAAGTTCGGTAACTCCGCATAGAATCTCCCGATCTTAGGGGGACTGCAGCGAAGGTCTCAACATGACGATGGATGGACGCCCTGCCCGATCAATGAAACATCTGCCAAGCCCTCAAAAAAATGAGATGAGAACATCCGTATGCATAGCCACATACAATGGCGAACACTTCATAAAAGAGCAACTTGAATCAATACTTTCTCAGCTCCGGCACACAGATGAAGTTATAATATCAGACGACAATTCTACAGACGATACTCTATCAGTGATAAAGGCTCTAAACGACCCTAGAATAAAAATCATTCTAAGAGGGGCTAAAAAAGAAAACTCCCCGCATTCCAACGTTTCGAGTAACTTTGAGCATGCGCTCAAAAAATCTTCTGGGGATCTAATTTTACTCTCAGATCAAGACGACATATGGGAAGATACAAAGCTTGAAGAAATAAAAAAACACATTCAAGGCTGCGACCTCGTGACTAGCGATGCGTACCTATTACAAAACCATAATAAACGTATCAGCTCTAGTTTTTATTCTGGAGGAACCCCCATCACCAACTTGGCTGGGAAGTTGTACCGAATCCGCTATCATGGTTGCACTATGGCATTCACAAGAAAAGTACTTGAATATGCAATCCCCTTTCCCGACAACCTAGAAGTGCACGATGCATGGCTGGGGCTAATCGCAGAACTAACAGGAAAAGCCAAACACATAGACAGAAAGCTCATAAAATACCGTATACATAACGGCAACACATCCAAGCAATCCAACAACAACCTGCTCCACAAACTAGCTTATCGAGCTAGACTGTTTAAAGATTTATATTACCGCTACAGAGCAATATATCCGAACAGCAATCTTTGTGAATTCATAAGTAAGTTAAACAAAAATGATTCCACAGGATGGAACTAAATGCTAAATTCTTTCCCAGCCATTAGTGTAGTAATGGCCGTCTACGAAAAAGACAAATCCTCACAGACCAAAGAAGCTATAGATAGTATTTTAGTACAGACTCACGCAGCTTCAGAATTCCTGATAACAATTGACGGCCCCATATCAGAAAATTTAAACCAATTGTTAGAGGAATATGAAACAAGAGGCGAAGTCACTCTAATCCGGCACCCCAAAAATATGGGCCTCGGCCACGCCCTTAATACCGCGATTAATGCGGCTACATGCCCGCTTATTGCGCGAATGGATGCCGACGACATTTCTACGCCGGACAGACTTAAATTACAACACAACCTTCTTAATGATAGAAACCTTGACCTTGTCGGTGGTCAAACCATTGAATTCGGCCAGACTACCGATGATATTCTTTCGGTACGCACAGTCCCCTGCCAGCATGAAAAAATCATTCAGTTCATGAAGCTTCGAAGCCCGTTTTCACACCCAACCATCCTCTTTAAAAAAGCACTATACGAGCAGGTAAATGGCTATTCTGAATCGTTATCAATAGAAGACTATGATTTTTTTGTTCGATGCCACCTGAGTAACGCAAGATTTGGAAATACAAATGAGACGGTACTCTGGTATCGAATGGGGGAGAAGTATTCGACCCTCAAACGAAGAAGGGGGTTTCATTATGCTAAAAACGAACTGAAACTATACAGAAAATTCTACGGAAATGGTTTTTTCAGTCTATTTGATTTCCTAAGGGCAAGCTTCTTAAAAATACCATTACGCGTTATCCCATACCCTGTTTTTTGTTGGCTCTATAAGACACTAACCAGAAAATAAGACAAGCCCTTAGCACTCTAGACACCTACTTACTAGACCCTCAATCCTAAACCCGTTCAGCTCTGGCCATGGTCAGACTGACGGGAGATTGATACTCATGCGGATCTCCCTACCCACACTCCACTGTCGCTCTAGGCTGTACTTCAGGAGTGCCTTCAAAAACTGCGCTATAGATGAAGTAGTTCGATAACTTTAACAACATCTTCCTGAGTATCTACCGCTGCACTTCCTGCATCCACCTCTATCATTTGTACGGCAATATCATTTTCTAAAAAGCGTAAAATCTCAATATCTTCAATCATCTCTATTGGTGTTTTCTCTGAATGAGACGCAAAAAACTTCAAATGAGTAGAGCTAAAAGCGTATATACAAACCTGCTTCATCGCTCCCTCAAAAAGTGCCTGCTTAGTTGTGGGGATCCCTGCACGACTCATATACAAGAGTTTCCCCGTCTTTGAAACCACCACCTTGGGAACCGTTAAAGATCTATACTCGAGCTCTGTCGGTATACGGCACATGGCATTAACGATAACCTCTGGGGATTTAATATAGGAATCCCTAACTTTTATTATGTCTTGCGGATCAAGTAATGGCTCATCACCTTGTACATTGATCAAAAAATCCTTGCCTAATAGTTCATTCACCTCAGCAAGACGATCTGTACCCGTCAAACAGGAATCAGATGTCATAACAACTTGAGCACCGAATTCTATACACGCGTTTTCAATTCTTTGATCATCTGTTGCAATGAACACCAATTCTGGACCTACAGCTTTACAACTCAGTTCCCACACCCATTGAATCATTGGCTTTCCCAATAAAGAAACCAAAGGTTTGCCGGGGAATCTCGATGATTTGTACCTAGCAGGAATGACAACAGCATAGCTTAACGAGGTGGTTTCAGACATTAATTATGGGCCTATTGAATCGTAGCGTAATCATTAACCACAGAAAAATTGTACTCGTCTGCACGCGCAAGCATTTTTTCCGTCACATTTGAGAATGGAGCATAGAAAATAAAATCGATATTACTACACAGAGCGGCTTTATGATCCGAGACGGCGTCCCCGACCATTAACAATGAAGCATCGGGGTATTTATCACGTATAGCTCTAACAATATCAACCTTAGGCGTCGGAGCGCCATATATACCAGTAAAGTACTGGGACAGCCCCCTAGCCTCAAATACCTTTATAAGTTCAGCCTCAACCGAGCCACTCGCCACATAACAAGGAGCTGAGAGCCCTCGAATAAGTTCTAAAAATCCTGGAGTCACTTCCGCACGAAGATACAGCTCGTAACATTGGGCAGAATACAGCTCAAGAATTGAGTCGTATGCCTGCGTCTGAACATCAGCCGAAAGCTCCAAAATGTTGTCGACAAAATACCTAACATGCTGAAAACGAGATGTACCAAAGTTAGCAGAAAAAAACTCTGTGCACTTAATCACCTGTCTTTCATTACAATAACCTGATGATACCAGTGCGATCTGCATCGCCTCGATTTTCAACCTGTTTGAGTCAAGGATAACCCCATCACAGTCGAAAATAAGTACGTCATATTCAGATAATGGGCGCATAAATAGAGCTCTGAAGTATCGGATAGGTCGTCGGTGTCAATGCGGTAACGGGAAGGTCACTGACACCCTTAAAACACTCGATTAATTCAATCATCTCTAACTGTCGGTAATCGCCGTGTTCGTAACCATCAACACCTACAAGAGATATATGCTTGGCACCACCGATTAAAGCGGCACAGAGCGCATAGCCCAACGTTAGATCGTGCGGCAAAACACAATGATCTTCACTCAGCCTCATCTGACCAGGCTCGACCCCCAAACCAAACGCTAGTAATTCAGGAACCCCTTCAAGTAAAGCAAGTTCATCTCCTGTAAACCTATGTTCAGGTAAAATAACGGGCCTATTAAGGTTTGAGTAGTCTTGGCTTTCGGAGAGAAACTTGGTGTTATGACTAATGCAAAAATAATCAACTAAGTCTATGGAAACTCGTTCACTAATATTTACAGATATCACCAGTGGTTCTCTATCGGTAATATAACGCTCAATATCTTTTTTGTAGCGCAAGACAGACTCACCGCGGCCAAGAATCAGTACTTCACGCCCTACAAAACGTTCTTTCAAAGCGGGGGTACCCGCCACCACTGTATCCAGCCCTGATAGACTCAACGCCCCTTCCAAAACCATATTATCATAGGCGTTAGATTCCTTGAGCTTACTCAAGTAATTAATCGCACCGACAATCTCTTCCGTACCATAGTGGCTATTAGACAGGAGGTTTTGTACATAGGTCGGGTGTACATTGTTTTGCGCCCCCAGAAAATACAACAGGCTTTCACCCCAGCCAAATTCCCTCTTCATTTCTTGGAAATAACGAATAACCAACTTATATACCGGGTCCTGCCTATATTTATCTACAGAATCATCAAACAATGCAAGTATATATTCTGTTTGTGCATTGCCTGCCCCGCGCCCCATACCAGTAATCGTACTATCCAACCAACTGACACCTGCTGCCGCTGCCGACTGACAATTACGAACGGCCTGCCCCATATTATTATGGGTATGTATTCCAGTAGGGCCTGTCCAGCCAGCCTGAATCGCAGCAACAATTCGCTCGACCTCCGCTGCATCCATATTCCCTAATGAGTCCGCAAAATACAACACATCTACACAGGCCCAGCTTTCGACTAACCCCGAAAACTCTGAGATCAAGTCACTATCTTTACCGCCAGCCTGCATCATATTCAAACCGACAAGATAACCTTTATCTTTTAGGTTTCGCAACATAGGCTCGCAGCGGTCAACTTCCGAAAAATGCGCGGCAACACGTACCAGCCCCAGTTTACTTTCACTAGAAGGCAGAAAAAGTGCATCGATTGCTTCATCAATTGGCAACGAAGATGACAGTAAGGTTTTTGCATCGACCATTACTCCGTAGATAGGACCTACGGGTAATTCCATATTGTTGATGAATGATTCCGTGGTATAGGCAAAGGGCCCCAAAAAACCTGCTTGAGGAAAGTTCCGCAAGCCAAGTTCAACATAGTCAATACCGGATACAGCCATGGTCTCCAGGTAGTTTTTTACAACATCCGGTTGGAAATCCCATTTATTATAGTAACCCCCATCGCGCAAGGTGCAATCGAGTATACGATTCTCACGGGTAAATTCTCTAGTTGTCATAATTCTCTCTGAAGCAATAGTTCTAGTCGGCACTCATTTTTTGAAGCTGTCGCTTTATTCACCTAGGCAACCACTTCTCTATAATCTGACAAGGGGTCGTCATTGATAAAACGTTTAACTTCCGAAAAGTAATTCGGATACCTAGTTTGTATGATTTTTCGATTTTTAATTCGTTGATCATCGGCTGAATCGGCAAAACTCACGCCACCCAGGTGACCAACAAAAACATCAGTAGCGCATAAGTGCTTGAAACCAACATCAGTCGCTCGCTGACAAAAATCAACTTCTTCGCTATAGCCCTTACCGAAAGTCATTTGGTCAAAATAACCTACCCGATCCAAACATACCCGCCGGATAAACATACAGAAACCATGACCAACTGGCACTTCAACTGATGAGCCTTTGTTGCTTTTAGCCAACTCTTTATCGAAGGTTTCGGCTTGTTCATTTTCATCCAGGTCAAAGCCAACCGGATAGTTACGTGTACTAAAAATGGAGGCATTATTTGAAAATGGCGTCACTGTTGCAACATTCTCAGCTCCATTAGCATGGCTATACAAACGATCGACCCAACCTGAAGCCACTAGAGTGTCGCTATTTAGTAAGATAACATCTCGATCAGAAGAGTAAGACATACCGCGGTTGGCGGTACCGACAAAACCGGCATTCGTCTGATTTGTCAACAATACTAGGTTATTAACTGCCTTATAACTCTCGAGCAATTGAGACATACCCTCAACAGGAGATGCATCGTTTATGATCAAGATACGGTAGTTGATAGTAGCACGAGCGGCTATAACACTATCAATACAGTTACGAGTAACGCCTATATCGCCATAGACAGGTACAACAACATCAATCAAAGCCGTATCAGAGGTAAAGTGTAAATCTCTCGACCTGGAGCCTGCCGTTACCCGCCTATCTCCAGGTGCAGTTGTCGCAAGATAGCGCTGATAAATAGAGTGACTTATATCATTCAAGCTCAATCGTGTTGGGGCATCCCCACTCACGGAAACAAGTGAGGTATCAAAAAGCGTTTCCAGGTATGCAAAGCCAGACTGTATCTTGGCATCGAAGCCGTCGCGCTCAAGTGCCGAGCGGAGCATCGCAGGAATAGCCGAAAGGTCACGGCATTCATAGGCAATATTTTTCATGGAGATGTCAGATACAGCCAATGCCAAAATTGGTTTTTTCTCCACCACACACTTAGCAAATGCGGTGGTAGAGGTAGAAACACAAACATCCGATAATTTAATCAACTGATTAATATTCAAACCATCGGCGATAACTAAAGCCTCCGATTTAAATTGATCGTAGTCACGTTTATCCGATGGATGCGGCTTAACCAACAACAAACAGTCTGGAAACAACACCTCGACCATCGACTTGAGATATTGTATGGCCTTAAAACTATCTTCAAACAGAAACGAGCAGCACTCAGGGTCACTGGTGCTACGTGCACAACCAGCACCTCGATCATTTGCACCCATGTAGAAAATTATCTTCTTACCTGAGTTGTTAATTCTTGTAACTAGTTGCTCATCAAGGTCTGAATTTTCACTAACATAAGGGACCTTTTCATCAACACTTTTCTCCCACTGAAGAATCTTATTAATACGCTTAGGTTGTGACAAGGTCAGATCTGCTGGGCGTACGACCTTCTCAGAGGTAGCCCCTTGGCCCAAAGAATCAACTAATAGAGTCCCTAAAAAATGACCTCTCTCGAGCACCAAATAAGGGATCATCAATGTTTTACACAATAGAATGTGCAGACGACTTAACGGTGCAGTCGCTCCCCATACCAGTACATAACTCGGTTTGTTCTCTCGAAATTTTCGTAACCAGTAATAGTAAGCGCGATTACAGCCGGCCCTCACCTGCTCTTCTGATCGCGAACTCTCTCCAGCCAGCCAAACGAATTCATTATCGTAGATATCAGCAATCCAGCTAGGAAGAGGGCCAGATTTTTCGACGCCCTGATAATTTCCAGCGCTGAGTAATAACGGCATTGGCAACAGATTTTTCTCACCTTTATCTGCAAAGAACCGTGTTTTACCAATAAAAAGACTTCTTAATCCCAATTCATTTAATTGCCGTGATAATTCTGTTAATCCTTCTATTAGCGGGTCATCTACGGCCAACCAGCAAGAAATCAGGATCTCAGGTTCGGCAGCGGAGATTGAAGCTTTATTTGTATGAGTCACACCCTGTGTTGGTGTGTTTCTGGCGAGAGGAACCCGCGCTGCCGTTGACGCCTTCGACACGGACCACTGTTGGTATCTTGGTGTATGTTTAAAAAGCACCGGCACAGAACTGAAAAGCCAATTCGCTATACCCTTTTTCACGGCTCTATCAGCCGGAAACACATGCCACAACTTACGCATTAGAGCGGTAAAAACACTTCGGCTAAACAACAGCATTGAGTTAACTAGGCGTGCGCTAAATCTGATCGGTTTCGTTATACGCCAAGATACGGAGCTGTGCGTTAGTTTCAATTTGTTGTTTCGCTGGGTTAAATCAGCCTGCCTCTTAATGACTAGGCTTTTTAGCTCCTCAATACGAAGCTTGCTTTTTTTGCCTTCAGACGACAGCAGCGACACCTCACCGCTGAGCACTTCGGCCTGATTTTTCGCATCAGCCAGACCTATAGACAAGTGTTTTTTGAAAACTTGCAGTTCTTCGAGGTCAGATTTCTGGGCGCTCAGTTGCTCTGCAAAGCGTATCTTTTGGCTCTCTAACACCTCTAGATAACGGCCTTTTTGGCTCTCTAACGTCTCAGTATGGTGGCTTTTTTGGCTCTCGAGCTTCCCCGTAACCTGAGTAAACCGACTATAAAGACTTTTGTGCTTTTCCATCAATTCACTGGAATACTGACGTGACTCCATAAGGCGGCCCTCAGCTAAAGAGAGCGTTTTTTCATAGCTGTTGGATGCGCTTTGGTGCTGTAATAGGTCACAACTCAATTGGTCGATATAATCATACAGTTGTGGATAATGTAAAAAATCAGAACAATAACGTTGGAATTCTTCGAGAGTTTCCAAGTTACCTGGCACTGTATCGCTGGCTGCTCCCTGTAACAGCTGATAGAGACCAGCTACAAATGCGGGGATGGACTTATCAATGTTTAGATCGGTCTTATGGCTGCTGTGACACAGGTCGACTGAAAGAAAATTCTTGGTGTATTCTTTATAGACTTGGCTACTACTGCTCGGTAGCACAAGTGATAGCTGCTCCGATATACGCCGTAACTGCTTATCTGGGTCTTCAAGCAGCAGGTCGTAATCCACAACCAGGCGGGGTTTATCGGCACTCAATTGAACGGCATTTACCAGATGTTTCATCCACAGGCAGTAGGATTGCTGCCTTGCCATTGAATTGCGCTTAAGCAGCGAGTCTGCGACAGACCTGGGGTCACGGACAGCAATCAGATAACGATCATCAACTTTCAATTCCCTGAAAACTGCCTGCCAAAAAGTTAATAGGTTTGCCGTTCTCGGGTCTTTAAAAGCAAACACCGAAACGCCTTCAAGGCGCTGCCTTAGTAGTTCTATAGCCTCGTCACGTTCAGCGGAAAGCGAATCCTTTAAAAACCGCTGCTGATCCAATTGCCCCAAAGCATGCCAGCTAGAATCGAGCTTGGACAAGATCCGCTCATTGATTCGATATAAGTCCGCATCCTCCCAAAAACCTTTATCGTTATCGCCTTGAACTGCCGGTAAAAGGTTTTCACCTAACGCTACACCCAGCACCTCTAGGCTACGGGTAATAGCACTGGTACCACTGCGATGCATACCTAGCACGACAATGATTTTCTTAGAAGTCCCTTGTGATTCGCTCATGAGCTCTCTATTTTCCATACTAATCATCTAGACTCGTTATCAGTAACGGATAACATATGTTGCTGATATTCAGCAACAACCTCTGCCGGCTCACCGAACATGCGCGTCACACCATCCTCAATCCAGATAGCTTTATTACACAGTGCATTGATGGTTTTGGCATTGTGTGAAACCAGTACCACGGTCTGATCGGAGCTGAGCTTTTGCCTCATGGCTGCAGATGACTTTTTTCTAAAATCTACATCCCCAACGCCCAGGACTTCATCAATTAACATGATTTCCGGCTGTAACTCATAGCAAATTGAAAAACCCAAACGGGCACGCATGCCTACTGAGTAGGTTTTAACAGGGTGTTTTATAAATTCACCGAGCTGAGCGAAGCTGATAATAGCCTCTCGCCTCAATTCAACTTCAGCTTTGCTAAAGCCCAGCAACATCCCACTCAAGAGAATATTATCCAAGCCGCTCAACTCATTATCAAAGCCAACTTGTAAGGCCATCAACGCTGTTTTGATATTTCCCCGCCACAGAGTGCCCCTGTCTGGCTCGATGATGCCCGCGAGTACTTTTAACAGCGATGATTTACCCGCACCGTTACGGCCAATAACCCCCAGCGAGTCTCCCGCGTGCAACTCAAAGGAAACATCTTTCAGTGCACTATAGGTTTTACGACGAAATATATTGTGACCAATCGCGTAATCCACCCCAATATTTTTGGCTGAAATCAACAAACTTCCCGACATTAAAGTACGTACCTCGGGTACTTCCGATCAAACTTCATCAGAAAAAAGATAACCATCAGTATTAGAGAGAAACTTCCCAGAGCAATCCACATCAGGGCCGTAAAATCAGGCGCATTCCCATCAAGTAATACCTGTCTATACTGATGAATGATGTTAGCGACAGGATTGAATAAAAAGTACTCCCTAAAAAACTCTGGCATGGTCTCAACACTATAAAAAACACCTGAACAAAACATTAACATTTGCAAACAAGGCGGTATAAATACCGACAGATCAGGAACAATCGGTACCAGAGAAGCCGCCAGTAACGCCACAGCCAGGTTAAGTAACAATTGCACAACAATAATCAAGGGCAGATAGACCCAAACCTTTGCCCCAAATCCCAGCACCAATAACAGACTTAGTAACAGGCCAAATATCACCGCCTGCTTAACACAGAGAGTCAATATCGTCACCAGCGGGAAAAAAACTTTGGGAACATACACTTGCTGTATCAAACCCCGCGCCGAACGAATACTGCCGGCACTGCGCCCTACCGTACTCGAAAACCACAACCAGTTAACGATGCCCACCAGCAAAAAAGGTGCAAAGCCCTCCCCACCACGTTGAAAGAAAACACCAAAAACCAGATAAAATACAGACATCACCAACAGTGGCTCAATAAGCCACAGGGCCCAACCCAAAAAATTTTTGGAGGCCTCAGCCTTTAAAGAAAAAGCAACCCGATACCTGAGCAGATCAAACCAATGCCCCATTAAAAACCTCTCACATCCATCAAGGCGAGCACTCAGCCTGAAAATCTCACTAGTGACACCTCAGAGTACAGAGCCCCTTAGCGCCACAGCTAAAACCTTATTCATTCACAGCAAAAGTACAGCTGAGGATTAGCGCAGGTTATCACTCACTAACATCGCCGCTATCTCCTAAGCCATAAACCCTAAACCCAGGCATTTAAATACCAACACAGCGTTTTCTCTATGCCCTCTTCAAAGCTGTACACAGGGTGGTAATCCAGCTCTTTGTGGCATTTGCTCGGGTCAATGGCGTAACGCCGATCATGGCCCGCTCGATCGGTCACATAAGTGATCAAATCTCTTGCATTAGCATTATTAAAAACGGGTGACAAAGGAAAGCGTTGACACAGTTCAGGCTGAGACAGTAATTTTTTATCGAGTAGATCACAGATCAAATGCACGATATCAATATTCTTCCACTCATTTTCACCGCCGATATTGTAACTTTCGCCAATAATGCCCCTGGCCAAAATCAAATCAATGGCCCAGCAATGGTCATCCACGTAAAGCCAATCGCGGATATTTTTACCGTCGCCGTAAATAGGCAGGGCTTTACCGTGAAGAATATTGTGGATAAGCAGCGGAATGAGCTTCTCGCGATCCTGAAAAGGCCCGTAATTATTGGAGCAATTACTGGTCGTGACCTTCAAGCCATAGGTGTGGTGGTAGGCGCGCACCAAATGATCCGAGGCCGCCTTAGA
>Ga0105357_10001473_pt1 | contig 12631 bp, 11 predicted proteins | sample GOMGulsemesocosm_4_FD_83660 | JGI IMG/M metagenome (GOLD analysis project Ga0105357, IMG submission 83660) | Methane-oxidizing microbial communities from mesocosms in the Gulf of Mexico - GOM15B Gulf of Mexico | ecosystem: Environmental > Aquatic > Marine > Cold seeps | place: USA: Gulf of...
CCGGTTATATCGATTATGGCGATTTCGGCGCCGGTATCGACGATGCGTTGCAACAGCGACTCCATGACGACCTGGGTACGCTGCGAGTCTAGTGTCCCGATCATCGGCAGTGCCAACACACCGTCCCACAGCTTAACTACGGGCGTCGACAGCTCCAGCAGCTCTTCCTGCTGACGCTTTATGACTGATTCACGGGCTCTCTGGAATGTGCGCACGGTGTGCAGGCCCATTAAATCCAGTAATTCAGAGACGGCGTTGATTTTACCTATGAGTGCTTCTGGGCCTTCTGTGTTTTCACGCTGCATTAAATCGAAGACAGGGCGTTTGAGCGAGAATATAAAGCTCGCGGTTTGCTGCGCGTCCAAACCTTGCTGAGCACGGCTGTGGGACAACTTCTCCAGGAACTCTCGTGTCTCGGCCCAATTATTCGAATTCCAATTCTCCGTACCGGATTGAATAAGCCCGTCGGAAAACAGCTTGAGAAAATCAGAAGTTTGTCTCTGAAGCTCTTCAGGTCTAACGCTTTTGTAAGACCCGCCTTCATCTAGATTCGCAATCCAAGTAGCCTGAACGGTCGCCTGCTGAGCGCGAAGCGCGTCGAAGGTATTATGATCTAGTTGTGCCATGGCCATCCCCGTCTGTAAGTAAATATGTCGAATAGTACCAGTTTTTCACTTTCGTGCACGCGCAGGACTGCCTAGCGATGTGCATGGGAGGGTCTATCGAGGGAGGGGCGACTGCTACTGACCGAAAACCTATAGGGCGCCGAACTAAAAACCAGCGAGCATTGTTGCTGCCGGCATTCAAGGCGTATATGCGATCAAATTTCAGGATCCGGCGAACGGGGCCGAGGTAGACTTGCCCGCACTTACTCGCACAAAGTGCGTCGCACCTGCGATTGCCGCGAACGAGGTATAGCAAACGGACGACATCGACGTGTTTTGAAGGACAGAAGAAACGGTCAGGAGCGCGGTTTCTGAGATCAACCAACGAGATCTAGAGCTCGTTGGTGAATAAATAGTGGCGGAGGGACAGGGATTCGAACCCTGGGTAGGCTATTAACCTACGCCGGTTTTCAAGACCGGTGCATTCAACCGCTCTGCCATCCCTCCACGGCCGGCAATGTTACCGGAAACTTCTGTTTAGTCAATGGTTAACGTTGCAATCGGCAACGTTTCCAACGTCGCAAACGCTTGATTTAGGCCCTTGAACCGGTATGATCGGGAAAAGTTCGAAAACTGTTTCATCTCACTGGAGTACTAGTCCATGAACGATCGTCAAGGTGCCCTGCAACATTCGGGTGTAAACGAGGCAGAAGTAAGCAAGCTGTTTCGTAATACCTATTCACTGTTGGCCATGACGCTGGCCTTCAGTGCCCTGGTAGCATTTGTCTCGATGAGCCTGAACCTCCCTCATCCCGGCCTTATCATCACTCTGGTTGGTTTCTATGGCCTGCTGTTCCTGACTTCCAAGTTCCGTGATTCGGGTTGGGGTCTGGTTCTGGCTTTCGCTTTTACCGGTTTTCTTGGCTATACCACCGGGCCGATCCTGAACATGTACCTGTCCTTGCCTAACGGGGGTTCCCTGGTGGCAATGGCTTTGGGCATGACCGCGATGGTGTTCTTCGGTCTGTCAGCGTACGCGATCATGACCCGCAAGGACTTCAGCTTCCTGTCCGGTTTCATCATGGCTGGTTTTGTTGTGCTGCTGTGCGCCGTGGTAGCGAGCTTCTTCTTCGAGATCAGCGGCCTCGCCCTGGCGATTTCGGCAGGCTTTGTGCTGTTTTCCTCGGCAATCATTCTGTACCAGACCAGCTCGATCATTCACGGTGGAGAAGATAACTACATCATGGCGACGATCACCCTGTTCGTTTCCATCTACAATATCTTCCTCAGCCTGCTGCACATTCTCGGCGTCTTCAGCGAAGACTGATAACAGCGTTATAATTCAGGGCCCGCAACGTTGCGGGCCTTTTTATTTGTGCAGGCGATACATGAATTTTGCCATTGTCCTCCTTGCTGGCCCCCAGGACCCCGCTGCACGCAGCGCACTGAATTTTGCGCGCGCGGTCCTGGCCTCCGGTCACCATATCAGTCGGTTGTTTTTCTACCGAGACGCGGTCCATCTGGCGACGACCTTGGGTGTTCAGCCACAGGACGAAGCGGATATTCACGCGGACTGGCGCGCCTTTATCAGCGACAACCAGCTCGACGCGGTTGTGTGTATTGCTGCGGCATTGCGCCGGGGTGTGCTGAATGCGGACGAGGCGACACGCTGGCAGCGGCCAACAGCCAATACGGGAACTCCCTGGGAGCTGTCCGGCCTGGGCCAATGGGTCGACAGTTTGCAAACGGCCGATCGCACCGTGACATTCGGAACCTGAGATGAAAAGTCTGCTGATCATTACCCGCCGCCCGCCTGCGCACATGGGGGCTCGTGAGGCATTGGACCTGGTCCTGGCCGCCGCTGCTTTTGGCGTGCCAACCGGTCTGCTGTTCATGGACGACGGCGTGCTGCAGCTGCGCAAAGGCCAGGACGCTGCGCTGTTGCAGCAGAAGTCTCTGACCGCCAACCTGGGGGCATTGGACATGTATGGCATCGAAGACGTGATGGTGTGCCGTCACTCGCTGGCCGAGCGCGGGCTTCACGTCAATCAATGCGCGGTCGCGGTCGACTGTGTCGACAATGCGCAGATTGCTGCATTGCTGGATCACTACAGTGAGGTGGTATCCCTGTGAATGCTCCGGTGCTGCACATCCTGCGTCACTCACCGACCAGCGCTAGCTCCCTGGCCAGTTGCATGCGTGTGCTTGCGAGCCGCCAACAACTGCTATTGCTTGAGGACGCGGTCTATGCGCTGCTCCCCTCTTCCACCGCCCTTGGCAGCATCCGGCTTTTGCCAGGTGATATACGCGTGTACGCGCTGGAGGTCGACCTGCTTGCCAGGGGGCTGGCCCTGGACGATCTTCCGGATAGGGTGCAACCAATTGGTTATGATTGTATGGTGGAGCTGTGTGTCCAAAGCAGCAAGGTGATCAGCTGGTGACGCAAACCATACGTGTTGGCACACAGGACATCGCGCTGGACAAGGACGGTTTTCTGGTCGACCTGAATGACTGGTCTGAACCTTTGGCTGTAGAGCTAGCCCGCGTGGAAGGCATCGAGTTCAGCGACGAGCACCGCGAGGTCATACTGGCGCTGCGCAGGTTCTATCAAAAGTACCAGTTATCCCCGGCCATGCGACCGCTGGTGAAATATGTCGGCCAGGAGCTGGGCACCGAGAAAGGAACGAGTATCTATCTTCTGAAACTGTTTCCCGGCAGCCCAGCCAAGTTGGCGAGCAAGATTGCCGGCCTGCCCAAACCTGACAACTGTCTTTAGACTGCCTGCGCCAAGGTAGTAAGAACGACAAGCTCGTCATCCTTCTTGAGCTTGAGCGGCGTGTCCCGCGGCGGGTTGAGCTGCAAGCGTCTGCCCTCGCCGTCTGGCTCGCAGCGGAACACGCCCAACGCTGTTTCTCCCTGCAAGCCGGCAACGGCCTCCAGGTCGGCAAAGGTCGTCACGCTCTGCATCGGGTAGTCGGTCTGATCTCGATAGATTATCTCTGCCCCACCCACAGTGAACAGCTCCTCGAAAACCAGGCCGAGCTCCCGACGTTGGGCAATCTGCGCCATCAAATGGCTGAGGACCATCGGGCTGATGATGCTTTCGTTGCGGTTACGCACCACCAGCTCTTCATTAGCCGGATCGCTCAACTCCAGCAGCAGTTGTGGTCGATGGCGGCGCTCCTTGAGCACTTCATCCACGGCCATGTAGCCGACCATCGCTCGGGCATCGGCCTCCTCGCCAGAATCCAGACGGTCACTGGATACCAGCAATATGCTGTCCCACTCGGTCTGCAGGATCTTGCGCAGGGTCGTTTCAGCCATGAAGTCGGCTTGCAGATGCTCGCAAGGTACCCCCTGGGCAAGTTCACTGTATTGCCCGATGGATTCCCGTTGGGCATCGGCTTCAAGGGTGGAAACCATCATCAGCCGGAAGCTCTCGTCGCGGTAGGTGGCCAGTTCGTGGACCAGCGCCGGTAGGCGACGGTTCCAGCCAAGAATGAGAACCGCCCTGTTTGTGCTGTCGTGCATGGTGAGTGTCGCTTTTACACTGTCGCTGCGCTGCCAGACTCTGGGCAGGCTGTCGCTTTTCTGGGCGGGATCGGCATCTTCGTAATGGCGAGCCAGCAGAACCAGCTTGTCACCAGGCAGCACCTTCTCGCTCGTGGGCGCGTTGAGTCGCGTTATCCAGCTATCACCATCCGGCCGGACCAGACCCAGCAGGATCGCTTTCGGGCAGTTTGCTGCAATTTCTGCCAGCGTCTGACCCTCACACGCAGCGGTCGAGCGTAGATATATTTCGTTGCCCTCATGCACAGACATGACTTCGCCATAGAACTCGGGTAGTCCAGGATGAAGGATTGCCTGAGCCATCAACCGGCTGACAATGGCGTCACTGGCGATGATCTCAAGCGGACCGGGATAGGCGCGTCGCATTACGTTGAGTTTGCGGACGTCCTCTATCTCGGCGACGACATAGGGTAACGGCTGCCCGGATTGGGACCCTTGCGCGTGCAGGGTCAGAAGCGCCTTGATCGTCTCCATGTCGCCGGTCACCAGTGTGCTCCCTCCCTGGGACCTGCCAGGAATCATCACCACAGCTGCCTGCAAGCAGGCAACACGGTGCAACGCCTCCGGTTGCAACGGGGTACCGGAACGAAGAATGATGTCCTTGAAGCCGCGACCGATCCCGGGAGTATCGCGTAATTCATGGGTACGCTCGATATTGACGGTATCGGACAGAATAACCAGGCGCAGCCGGCGGGTGTCCAGTGATTTGAGCAAGCGCTGGATGCCACCTGCAGTGTCCATGATCTCCTGAACCAGGGGTATGGTGCGGTTGGTCCAGCCCAGAATGACCACGTGGTTGCTGATGGTGACGGGAGTTAGCCCCTCCTCCAGTACGCCCATCTTACTGATCAGCCAGCGGGTCATGATCGCCACCAGCGTACCCATGAACACCACATAGCCCATGATGGTCAGTGCTGTTGAAATGATCCTTCGCCATGTCCCTTCGTCATCACCCAGATAGCCCGGATCGGTCAGCCGTAGAAAGGCCCACCAGACGGAATCGGCAAGGGGTACTCCGGCCTCGGCCGTAGGCCACGCCAGCCAACCGCCAAGCAGGGAAATAATGCCGATGAACAGGGCAACAACCAGTAATTGGTAGTGCACACCCTTGATCAGCTGACGCTCAAGGATATAACGCAGGCGGTCTACCAGAGTGAAGGGCAGCATGGCGGTTCCGAGGTTGTCGACGGCTTACAAGCGTACATAAAGCCTGCTAGATTGACCATCTGCTGGCAGGAAGAATGCTTATTACAATGGAATTCGATGGATAACCTGCAAAACATATTCGCGCTCTTGGCCATAGGCTTCTATTGGCTCTTTTCCGCTGCGGTGACGGTTCGCGTGATTACCCGACGGCGACCGGTGAGCGGTACGCTTGCCTGGTTGCTGGTGATTTACGTCATACCGCTGATTGGCGCGGTCCTTTACCTGATGATCGGCGAGATGAATCTCGGCCGCCGGCACGCTGATCGCACCAGTGCAATGATTGATCCCTACCTGCATACCATCAACCATCGCTTTGGTCGGCCTGAGGCGGTTCTGCCGGGTGGCCCGCTTGCCCAGGGAATCCATCAGTTGTTGATCGCCCGTAATGGCGTCAGCGCCCTCGGGTATTCGACGATGCATCTACTGGACACCCCGGAGTCCATTTTCGAGCACTGGCTACGCGACATCCACCAGGCCCGGGAGACGATTCGCATAGAAACCTATATCTGGCACTTGGGTGAACGGGTCGATGATATTTGCCGCGCGTTGATTGCAGCAAGCCAACGCGGGGTCAGGGTCTCGCTGCTGATAGATCACGCAGGCAGCCGCAAATTCTTCCGCTCGGCCTGGCGCAAGCAAATGGTCGAGGCAGGTATCGAAGTGGTACCCGCATTGCCGGTGAGATTGCTGCGAGCGCTGGTTCATCGTATCGATCTGCGCATGCATCGTAAGCTTTTAATCATTGACGACCGCGTCGCGTATACCGGATCAATGAATATTGCCGATCCAGTAAGCTTCAAGCAGGGGGCTGGAGTTGGCCAATGGATCGATATCATGCTGCGTCTGGACGGTCAGGCAGCAGCAGGGCTATCGAAAGTATTTTCCTGGGATTGGGAGGTTGAAACAGGCCAGCGTAATCTCCCCACATATTATCCGGCGAACGAGGTTTGGGATAATTGGGTGTCGATCATCCCTTCGGGGCCCGGCGTGGGAGAGGACCTCATAGGTCAGGCTGTGTTGTCTGCGATATATCGTGCCAATACCAGTATCGTTATCTGTACACCCTACTTTGTGCCCTCCGAAGCTATCTTCGACGCACTGCTTCAGGCCGCCAGGCGCGGTGTTGATGTGAACCTGTTGTTGCCCAAGCGAAACGATTCACTGATGGTTGGCTGGGCAAGCCGTTCCTATTTCGAACTTCTACTCGAAGCGGGGGTACGCATTCATTGGTTCGCGGATGGGTTGCTGCACAGCAAGGTCATGTTGGTGGACGATGAGATGGCATTGGTGGGAAGCGTGAATCTCGACATCCGCAGCCTACAGTTGAATTTCGAATTGACGGTCGCGCTGTTCGATGGCGAGAGCACTGCACGCATCGGCCGGCTTATCGAGTCCTATATGAGTCGCAGCGAGCTGCTGACCCTGGCCTCCTGGCGTCAACGCAGCAGAGGTGCTCGTGTTCTTGAGCGTCTGATGTTTTTCATGAGTCCGCTGCTATGATAATGCTAATTATTCGCAATAAAGCCTTGCCGTCCTGATAGCCCGGTGCTAGCCTCGAGTTGAGATTGATTCTTGTTCTATACTAGAAGAGGCCCTGCCAATGCGCGTCTACATGCTTCCAGTCACCATCACGGCAACACTCATGTCGGCGCATCTGGCATCGGCACCGCGCGCGCAACGAACTGCGCACCGCCCACCCACAAGCGCCCCAGCTGAGGCAAAACACCGCGAGCAGCCCGTCCTATCAAGCTGAGCTGTTACATTTGGCTTTCGATCGGCAACCAATCGATGAGCCATGCTTTGACTCGGCGCCACCTGCCCGCTTCTGGCTCGGACGTCCAACTTGTATCGTCTCGCCGCCATTGCAGCTGGTCGTCATCGGTCAGATACAGCTCATAGGCGTAGTCGTCCGAAGTCCACCGCTGAAAGAGGGTAGCGACACTCTCTGCCAGGTTCTTCTGATACACCATCACCCCGGCTTCGGTATTCAGCTCTATGGAGCGTGGGTCGCTGTTGATCGAGCCGACAAACAGCTTCTCACGGTCAAATACAAAGCTTTTGGCGTGCAGACTCGCCTGTGACTCGCCTATGAACGTATTTTGCTCGGTTTGCTCGCCGCTCCTGGGTTGCAGTTCCCACAGCCGCACCCCGCCCCGCAGCAAGCCCTTGCGATACGGCGCGTAACTGCTATGTACTGCGAGCACATCGGTGGTGGCCAGTGAATTGGTTAGAACGGATACCTTGGCGCCCTGCTCCACCATGCCTACCATCAATTCGACACCTTGCTCGCCGGGAATGAAATAGGCGGATTTCATCAGCAGTTCACTGCGTACCTGGCGCAGGTGGCCCGCGAGGATGCGCGCGAGATGCGGGACTTCGCTCTTGACGGAATCAGCATTCGCCTTGCCCGGCGGATCGGCCAGCCACTCGGACTCGCCCCAATGCAACGGCAAACGTCCGCTGCTAAGGGCCTCGGTAAATGAGGAGGCCTCCATCGCCTTCGCATAGGGCTTTCGGGATTCCCGCTGGCGTAGGGAGACGAGGTTATCGCGAATGGGCTCGGTGGCCACCCACTTCGCGTTATCCCGTACCACGCTGGCAGGAATTGCCATTGGGCTGTTCCAGAAAGCGTCGAAACTGGCGGTAGCTCCGCGGCTGATGGGCCCGATACCTAAAAGATCGATATCACGGAAGTCGGTCTCGCTCAGCGCGTAATATTCGTCACCGATATTACGACCGCCAGTGATGATAGCCAGGCTGTCAATAATCATCAGCTTGTTGTGCATCCGGTTGTTGATTCGCCCAAACTCAACGATCTTGCCTGGCCAGCTCAACCAGGCATGGCGGGCATGTAAAGGATTGAACAACCGCACTTCCACATTGACATGTGCATCCAGCGCTGCCACGGCCTCGTCTGGTAGCGCGTTACCCAGATCATCGAGCAACATGCGCACGCGCACCCCACGGTCTGCTGCCGCGAGTACCCGATCGGCAATCAGTCCGCCGGTCACGTCCTTGTTGTAAATGTAGTATTGCAGGTCCAGGCTGGTTTTGGCCGCATCAATCAGTTGCAGGCGAGCCGATAGCGCTTCGATTCCGTGTTCCAGCAGATAAAACCCGGACATGGAATCGCCATCTGCCGGCTGCGCGCGCATATAGGTCTGCAGTAAGCCGTGGCTCGGTGCCTCCATGGCGTAACTTGGAGGCATGTCATGATCGGGCAGCGGTGTCGCACAACCCGCCAGAAAGGGTATCAGCGCATACGCACTGCCGATCAGGACATACTTTCTTAGGGACATAGACGCTCGCTACTGTGGGCCTGAAGCCACTTTAGCAGGCGTTTGATCCAACTTCCTAGTCAGTGACCACGAGTTGATACTCGGTCCGTAAGCCTCCCCGAGTATGTACCACCACATAGCCGCGGCTGGTCGGAGTGAAACCCTGCGTCAGCGCAGCACTGTAAAGGGCACGCCACGTGCTCTCTACATCGTCACGCTGGGCATCAAAATCCACGCTGAGGACCTGTTGGTCAGCCACGTTCTCGACGACGAAACCAGCAACCGACGGATTACCGCTAGTTTCTACAGGAAAACTGACAACGACAGGCAGGCGCTCGGGTGTTACCGCTGAAAGATCAGCAAATACCAGCGTCAAAGGCCCCTCGATGCTGGCCTTGGCCCGTCGGGATGCAGCCACGCCAACGGTGCGCGCAAGCGATCCTATGTCTTCACGCATCCGCTTGGGCGAGAGCTCATATACACGCCCGAACAATGTCATCTTCGGTCGCTGCAGCAGACTGATTTCATAGATCACGCCATCGTCGCGTAGCGGCAGAATATCGCCGGCACGAATGTCCACGGGCTTTTGCTGACTCACCGGCAAGGGCTTGTACACCTCTTTGCACAGCGGCGCCTTGAAGCCGGCTCGTTCGCTGTCACTGAGGTTGACGTTGGCATCCAGCGCATTGCAAACCTGCTGGTGATACCCCTTCCAGAGCTGACGCGCGGCACCAGCATCGAGTAACAAGCTGATCATGCTTGCATCCGCTTCACGGGCTGCAAGCAGCAGTGCTGTTTGCCGCCCGCCTGCGGCCTCATCACGATCCGGTCCGCCGACGCCCAGTCCGGGAGACTGGGTGGTCTGGCGATGGACGTCAGCACCACTTGCCAACAACATCCGGGCACTGTCGAGCTCATTCAGCTGCGCTGCAGCCATGAGCGGTGTCTTACCCCAGGCATTGGCGTCGTTCACATCGAATCCGGCATCCAGAAGCACCCGCACGTTGGCTGGGGTTTCCAGCGCAGCGAGCAATGCCGGGCTCGAGTCTGGACCCAGCCCGCGCTGGCGACCCAGTGTATCGGTTTCGTAAGCGATGAAGTCACGGACAACGTTCTGCGGCGCGTTATTCAGCAACACGCTGTACAGCGTCGCAAAGTTGCGCCCGCGCTCCAGCTCACCGGCCGCTGGGGCAATGGCAAAACGTGGCTGGTAGCTAGCGCCTGGCGGCAGCGGCAACCCGGGCGCCTGGTCCGGGGCCCTGAGGTTTTCCATCGCCCGGGCAAAGGTCTCGTGGAACAGCAGATCGGCTGCAGCGCGGGCTTCGCCAGCGGCTAACCCCTGCGCATCGAACATTTGCACCAGCTCGTTATGGGCGGGTTGCAGCATGGGCATGACTCGACGGTACAGCGCCTTGTTATTCAGACTGCGTTCGGACCAGTTGAAGAACGCATCCATGGCCGCATCGTTGCGCTGGCGCACCGCTGGTTCACGGCCAAAGCGCGAGAGCGCGTCAGCTCCCAGCAATGGCAGGTTCAGGAGCGACCATTGGCGCTCCTTCCAAGTCTGAAAGTTGGCGCGCCGCGCGTGCTGCGCATAGCCCGGCAATGGATCGCCGGCCAGCTTGTCCAGCTCGGCTTGCAGGTGTGCGTAGGATGGCATGCCCGCCAGGGTGTTGGTACGCGGCGGAGTCAGATACGTCTGGAACAGACACAAGGGCTGCACGGCTTGACCCTGGAGTTCGTAGAGGCCGCTGAACGCTGATTCACCACGCGCTGCCGGAGAATAGAACCCCCAGGTCTCGTTGACCATCACCAGAGTGCGGCCGTTGCGGGTAAATACGTCGATTGACCCGTAGTCGCCGGTCTGGGAAGAGGAAGCGTGGGCACGCCCGCCGTAATTGGGCTGCTCTGCGATCCATTGCGGCATCGTGTGTTGGCCGAGCACGGGCTGTCCGTTAACGATCAACACCCGGGTGCGATTCTCGTAGCCTGCGTAGGGGCCGGCGTTGTAAACGTCTACCTGCACCTGACTACCGTTGACGGTGGCGCTGGTTTTTTCGGCATGGGTGCCAGCCAGCAAGGTGGCGCCCGGCAGACGCGCTGCAGATGGGCGGCCATGGCGCGCCAGGTCTGCATTCAGATCGGCTGTCATAGCCGTACACACTGCTGGGTCGCGGCTGTCGGCGAGCTTGTAAGTGACGTACGAGGCATAGGCATGTGCCTTGCTCTGTGCCTGCGGCTGCGCTATCGGCCAGGATCCGAGCTCCCGATAACGCTGACGGTAGAGGGCTTCAAGGCAACCGATGGCCTGGCTGTCGCCGCTGATTTCGGTACCGGTCTCCTGCGCCAGGCCGCAGTGGCCCGCCCGCCCCAGCAGCCACTGGCGATGGTTGGCTTCGAGCAGTAGCGCCCCCGCCATATCCGTGGCTTGCACCCGGGTCCGGTGCTGCTCATGCAGTTGCCGGTCGAGACGCGACAGCTCATCGCTCGCGCAGATCTGCCGATGCACCGCAGGCAAGGCGCCACTGCACTCGAAGCTGGCCTTGGTCGTGGCGCGCTCGGTTGGCAGGCTTGGTGGCGGTGGCTTGTAGTCCACCGGGCCGGCCACCGGTTCGCTGGCACAGCCACTGAGGAAGGCCACCGAAACCGCGGTCGCCAGTAGCGCAGCGTTGGAACGTGTCAGGTAGAACATTGAGCGACCTCCGTTTAATCGATGAATATGGCTGTGCCATAGATCGTGTATTGGCTTGCGCCTTCGTTAGGCGGCGGCGGATACGGTGCAGACTGCAAGATTGCCTGTTCAGCGGCCTGGTTCAGCACTGCGTCGACGCAGCGTTCAATGTTGTAGGAAACGATCTTTCCCTGCGTATCCACTACGATCTCGTAGGGAATACGGCACTGACGCTTGAAGTCGTCCGGATCGCCCTTGTAGCCCGGTGGCGGCTTGTATGATGAGCCAGCCGGTCGCACCAGCTTCTGGGTGACGCGACTCTTTACCGTGTCTGCATAACCCGAGGGTGCCATGCGTGCGCGTGTCGGAGCATTGGCCGGCGGTGCTGGCGGTGCGCTCCATTCCGTATTGGCGCCGAAGGAATGCACCGGTGGCCCCGCCGGTTTTGGTGGTGCGGGCTTGGCGACCGGCTGCGGACGCGGCTTGACCGGTTCTGGTTCGGGCTCAGGTTCAGGTTCTGGTTCGGGCTCCGGCTCTGGTTCTGGTTCTGGTTCTGGTTCGGGCTCCGGCTCTGGTTCCGGCTCTGGTTCTGGGGGAAGCTCGATCAGCTCGATCGCCACCACTTCGGGTTCTGTGACGATAGGCTGTGCAAAGCGCCCGCTCGCCAGCCATGCCACCAGTGCCGCGTGCAGTGCCAGCGAGATCGCAATGACCAGAATCCGTGCAGACCAACCCAGAGTTGTCGTCGAGCGACCCATCAGGGTTCCAACTCTTCCGACGCAACCAGGCTGATACGCGTGTATCCGGCCTTTTGCAGTGTATTCATGACCCGCATCAGCGTGCCGTATTCAACCGCCTGATCACCACGCAGGAACAGCCTTGTGTCCTGCTGCCCCGAGGTGACGCCTCTTATCAGGGCCTGCAATCCTTCGATTGTGACTTCCTCTTCCTGCACGAACAGCAAGCCGTCTGCCTGCACGCTGACATACACCGGATCGGATGGGGGCGGAGTGGGAGCGGCCGCATTGCTCGGCAGATCAACGGGCACATCAACTGTTGCCAGTGGGGCCGCCACCATGAAAATGATCAGCAAAACCAGCATCACGTCGACGAAGGGCGTGATGTTCATTTCGGCATTCTGCTGGTAGTTGTGCCTCTTTACCGTAGGCCCGGAATTGAACTGGATCGACATGATCAACGTACCTCGTCGAGCTGACGCGAGGTGCTGGCGAGCATCTCGGCCGAGAAGTTGTCCAGGCTCCCAACGAAGTGGTTAATGTCACGGGCGAACTTGTTGAAGA
>Ga0105357_10001475_pt1 | contig 12615 bp, 14 predicted proteins | sample GOMGulsemesocosm_4_FD_83660 | JGI IMG/M metagenome (GOLD analysis project Ga0105357, IMG submission 83660) | Methane-oxidizing microbial communities from mesocosms in the Gulf of Mexico - GOM15B Gulf of Mexico | ecosystem: Environmental > Aquatic > Marine > Cold seeps | place: USA: Gulf of...
AATGAAAGAAAAAGAATTCGAATTAATTGCAAACAAAATATGTGATATTTTAGATGATATTACTAACGAAGATTTACAAAAAACCATCAAAGCAGAGTTAAAAGACTTGGCTTCTGGCTTTGTAGTTTATAACAGCTCAACTTACTAAACTTTAGAAGATGTGAGGATATTAAGATTTAGTTTTGATATCCTCACCAAACAAAAACAAATAATTTTTGTATTTGATAGTTTTGTTCCACCTTTATAGTATATAATTTTGTATGTGAGAGATTTTGGAGTTTATAGTAAATTAACCAATTAAATTTGTAAAAAGAATTAGACTTTTTACTTGATACTATTGAGGATGTTTTATGCCAAATAAGTTACAACATGAAAATGAAAATTACAAAAAAATTGAAAAAGTCATCAAATATATAGACGAGAATTTTAAAGAACAACCCTCTATTGACACAATTGCTGAATATATTGGTATGAGTAAATATCATTTTATTCGTGTGTTTAAAGAATATGTGGGGGTTACACCCATTCAATTTTTACAATCCATTACTTTAAATTATGCAAAAGAACATTTAAAAGAGTCAAAAAGCATCTTAGATAGCTCACTAGATATGGGATTATCAAGTTCAAGTAGATTACATGATTTGTTTGTAAATATTATTGGAGTTACTCCAAAAGAATATAAAGAATTTGGACAAAATGTCCAGATAACTTACGGATATGGATTAACTCCTTTTGGAAAGGCACTTATTGCTTTTACAAAAAGAGGAGTTAGTTATTTAGGCTTTATTGATAACAATGAAGAAACATCTTTTACTAGATTTAAAGAAATTTGGGCAAAAGCGGATTTAGTAAGAGATGATAAAAAAGCAGAAGATTTTTTAAACAATATTTTTGTCAATAAGAAAAAGTTTGATTTGTATGTAAAAGGTACAAATTTTCAAATTAACATTTGGAAAGCTTTGTTAAACATACCAGATGGCACAATAACTACGTATGAAGATGTTGCTAAAAGTATTAATAAACCTAAGGCAGCACGTGCAGTTGCCAATGCAATTGGTTCAAATCACATAGGGTACTTGGTTCCTTGTCACAGGGTTTTGGCAAAATCAGGTGCAATGAGTGGTTATCGGTGGGGCGTTGAACGAAAAAAAATCTTAGTTGCTTACGAAGCAATTAAAAACAAAACGCCAATTACAAGCGAATAAAATTTAAGCAAAAGGATTAACATGAATTATACCAATACCAGTTTATGTCAAGTACGAACAATCACAACGTTTTTAACTCTTAAGGCTGACAAAGAGACTTGGAAAGAAGAAATATTTAAAGCATGTACTTTTTGTAATGAACTAACCAGTGAATTTATCAAAAAAGATTATGCAGTCCAATCAATCCGAATAGTGACCAATGCTTTTGGCGAGTACTTAGATACAACTACATTGCAAAGTGCCAAAGATGACTTGAAGATTTTAAGTGATTTACTCAACTCATTTGTGGGTGAAAATTTGCGAATTCGTTTTGCTATAGGTGAGGCTAAAACTGTTCACGAAATTGAATTATTGCCAGAGCTTATTGCGTCATACGGCGATTTATGTAATGCTTGTGTAAATGTAGACATAGATGAATTTAACATCTTAGATAACGAATTAATCAATCATTGTAGTAAGGCAGTTCAAAAAATCAGCAAGTTAACACCAAGAGGTGAGGGTAACTTTAACTTTACTGTTAACTTTAATTGTAAGGCATTAATACCTTATTTTCCAGCATCTTTCCATGATAATGCCTTAGGTAATGTTTTTGTTGTTGGACTTGAAACACCTGATTTATTGGTTCATGTTTTAAAAGAATTTAATGAGAACAATACAATTGATAATCACAGGGAATTATTTAGAAAGTATTATGAAACTATGAGTAATGCTTTGCAATATCATGTGGATGAAGTTAAATCTATTTTAGATACCTATAATAACGATGATTTTAGTTTTGCTGGAATTGATAGTTCTGCAGCTCCATCTAAAAATTGTTCTTCTATGGTAGAGGTTTATGAATTACTTGGAGTTCCTTATTTTGGGGCTGCTGGAAGTGTTGAGTCATCTGCTTTATTAACTAGAGTATTTAAAGCAATTAAAGGTGTACCTTTGGTTGGTTTTTCTGGATTAATGTTGGCGGTTATTGAAGATGAAGGACTAGCCCGAGGTACGATAAACAAAGATTATGATATTCGGTCTTTACTAACTTATAGTGCAGTTTGTGGAATTGGGTTGGATACTGTACCAATACCTGGAGATACTGACGTTGATAAAATTTCCGCATTAATGCGCGATACGGGTACTATGGCATTTAGATTACAAAAACCATTAACAGTTAGACTTTTCCCTACTCCTGGATTAAAAGCTGGCGATATGACTGTTTATGAAAGTGACGATTTATGTAATTGTGCGGTGCTTGAAGTACCTTAAACTATATTAGTACGTATAATATAAAGAAGATTATTCATCTTCTTTATGTTTCTTACCATTAAAAGAAAAGATACAGTTTAATTGTATTTTTTCTCCACTTTTTAAAATTAAAAATTCTTTTCCATCTTCCATTATCAAGATATCAACTAAACCTTTAATAGTTAATTTTTCTTCATCTATAATGTACACAATGGTTGAAGGGATTTTACGTTGAATAGCCACTTCTAATTGATCATAAAATTCGTTTGAGATTGGATTGTACATGAGTGTTAAACCTTTATTTATGACCGATTGTTTTTTGTGCAAGTTTACCGTCTTCGTTTAAAACATAAGCAGCACCAAATCCCAAAACCAAACTTTTTTGTTTTGGAGATAATTCTAAGATTTTAAAGTCTTTCATCGTTCTCAAAAATGACAAAGAGTCACCATATCTCTGATCAAAAAGCGCAAATATATTTTCTTCATTGTCTGCTACTTGGCAAGAAACATCAAAATAGAGTCTTTTTCTAGCATAAATATGATCTGCTGTATTTTCATCTTCAATAATAAATACATGGGCTTTTTTTGTAGTGGTCATATTTGAATAATGGGGTAAATTTGAACTAATACATATATAATAATTACCATTTTCTTCTACAAAAGGTGCATAAGAGGTTAAAGGGCTGTTGTCCTTATTGACACTTGACAAAACCAAGCTGTATTTATTACTACTAAAATTTTTAAATTCTTCTAATATTTCTTCATCAGTATATGTTTTCATTTTTTTCCTAAATATAATTGATACCAAATTGGTAGAAATTGATATTGTCATAAATATTCTTTATATTTAATTATAATTTACAAAACAAACTTAAGTAACATGTAACTTAAATATGATTACAATTATCAATATTATATTTAAGGATTTATCATGTTTATTAAAATACTTGCATTAGTCACAGTCATTTGCTCACTGGTTGTTTTTTCTTTGTTAATTAGTTTTAAGATACCCTTGGCATATCTACCCAAGGATGTAACTCAAATGGAATTTATATTGATTTATTTTATTTTTATAATCGTAGAGGTTTTTGCCCTAGCGTATCTTTTTTTACATATGTTTGAAACTTCAACTATAGATTTGAATTATAAATTGATGAAGATAATGAAAGATGAAACTTAAAAGATATTATCAAATTATTTGTAAATATATGAGATTATCAAGCTTCTTTTAGGCATTAGAAACCATAAATTTGTTAAAATATGACTAATTAGTTACAAAATGCTATAATTTGACTATAATAATAAAAAATTTTAAGGTTTTGAATGGGTAAACTTAGGTTACAGAAATTTAATCTGTCTACTGTTATAAGTTTTGTATTTTTTGCAATTTTCATTACATTGTTGTTCAGTTCTGCATTATGGTTTTATAACAGTACTATACAATCTATTCAAAAAGAAACAAATAATTATTTTAAACAAAATATAAAAATAGTTGAAATCATTCTAGATACTCATGCAAATAACTTATCCGATTTTACACGCCAAATAGCAAATAAATATGAATTTGAAGATAGTGATGTAAATGACGAAAAGACTAGAGTCTATTTAGAAAATATCATGGAGTCTAATGTTGATAATAGGTTAGATTTCATGTTTGTACATTTTTATGATGGAAAAACTATTGACGTGAGTTTGAGTATTTTGAATACGGATGAAATTATCAAAAATTTGTTACTGAAAAAAACGAATAGTGGAATTTTCTATGAAAATATTAGTATAGATGATAACGAACTTTCAATTCTGGTTTCAAAGAAAGAAGTAGTTGATTCAATTTCTGGGCGTTACTTGGGTGATTTATATGCAGGAATTGTTCTAAATGAGAGTTTTCCAATCATTGATGAAATTCAAGATAAACTTGAAACGCAATCTTTTTCATTAATAGTGAATGATAAAATTATATCCTCATCAAGTACTACTAACAGCGATGAATATGCACTTATTGAAAGCTTTCTTAAATCCAATACTTCAAGAGAATTGGTCAAAGTTGATGATTTTATCTTTAAGCGTGACAGGGTCAAAATTAAAGATAAAAATACAGTTTTGGAAACACTTACTGTTATCAAAGATGACACAGTTGATAAGTTTGAAGATGAATTTATTCAAAAAATTGTCATATTAGGTATTTTAGTTTTGCTATTATTTTTTATCTCCTATAAAATGATTAAAAAAATTATTGAGATACCCTTAAATAACCTCTTAACTTTTGCTACGCTTTCTACGACACAGCAAAAAGTTGATAAGTTTGAAGAGACACGAATTGAGGAGTTTAATCACTTGGGTTTAAAGTTTGGAAAGCTAATTTCAAAAATTAAAAAAATGAATAAGAAATTGGAAATAAAAGTTAAACAAAGAACAGCTGAATTGGAAGAATCAAATGACGAATTACAATTTAGCATCGAAAATTTAAAAAACACCCAGGATAGGCTAATAGAAGCAGAAAAAATGGCAAGTTTAGGTGGCTTGGTTGCAGGCGTTGCCCATGAAATCAATACTCCAGTTGGAATTGGACTTACAGGAATCACTCATTTTTTAAGAATCACAGAAGATGTCAAAAAACTGTATAATGATGATTATTTAAGTAAAGAAGAATTAGAAGAGTATTTAAATACTTCAGAAGAATTGGCACAACTTATTAATACCAATCTCTCGCGAACTGCTAACTTGGTAAAAAGTTTTAAACAAGTTGCGGTAGATCAAACCAGTGAAGAAAAACGAAAATTTGATATTAAGGGATATGTTAATGAAGTATTATTTAGTATCAATAATGTAACTAAACATACGAATATTGATATAGAGGTACAGTGCAAGGATAATATTATTATAAACTCCTATCCAGGTGCAATTTCTCAAATTGTTACAAATCTAATCATCAATTCAATAAAACATGCTTTTAAAGAAAAAGAAGTAGGGCATATTGTACTTGACATTTCTCAAGATGAAAATGATATACAATTTATTTATAAAGATAATGGAAAAGGTATAAAAGAAGAAAATATTGATAGAATATTTGAACCATTTTTTACAACCAATCGCGAAAGTGGTGGTACAGGTCTTGGATTAAATATTGTTTATAATATTGTCACAAATGGTTTAGGCGGTACTATTAAATGTATCAGTGAAAAAGGCAAAGGAGTAGAATTTGTTATGGTATTTAGGATATAATAGAAAAAACTAAGAAGACTATGACAAAAATTAAACAAACAAAACCATTACACCCTAGAAACTACCACTGTGAACGGTATGATTTCAAAAAACTCATCAGTTCAATGCCTGACTTAGAAAGTTACGTTGCTTTAAATAAATACAATGACTTATCCATTGATTTCTCAAATCCAAAAGCAGTACTAACTCTAAACAAAGCTTTACTGGCTCATTTTTATAATATTAAAAATTGGGAAATCCCAAAAGACTATCTATGTCCCCCAATACCGGGTAGGGCTGATTACATTCATTATTTGGCAGACTTATTGGCTTTATCAAATGAAGGGAAAATTCCAAAAGGTAAAAATATCTTAGGCCTTGATATTGGGATTGGCGCAAATTGTATTTATCCGATTATTGCCAATAGTGTCTATGGTTGGCGTTTTGTTGGGAGTGACATTGATGCAGTTTCAATAGCTTCTGCCAATGCAATTATCAAATCTAACGAAGCTCTCATTGATAATGTTGAGTGTCGATTACAAAGTAACTCATCGGATATCATAAAAGGCGTTATTCAAAAAGGTGAAAAGTATGATTTTATACTTTGTAATCCTCCTTTTCACAAATCACAAAAAGAAGCCAAAGAGGGACAAATTAGAAAAGTGAGTAATTTGACAAAAAAAATTGTTGAAGAACCGATCTTAAATTTTGGTGGACAAGATGGAGAATTGTGGTGTAAGGGCGGTGAACTTTCTTTTATTAGACAAATGATTAAAGAAAGTGTGGTTAATGCTAAAAGCTGTTTTTGGTTTACTACTTTGGTTTCCAAAAAAGAAAATTTACGAGAAATCCTTAAAAATATTAAAAGCACTAATCCTGTTGTACTTAAAACCATTGAGATGAAACAAGGGCAAAAAATTAGTCGTTTTGTTGCTTGGACTTTTTTAAATAAAAAAGAACAAAAACAGTGGCGAAAAGAAAGATGGTAATAAAATTAGAGATGATAGAACAAAATAAATTTAGGAACGTAAATGGATGATATGAATAAAAATAACCCGATGCATGGCATAACATTAGAAAAGATTATTAACAGTCTGGTTGAAGACTATGGTTGGGAAAACTTGGGAAAGAAAATTGATATTAGATGTTTTAACCATGACCCAAGTGTAAAATCAAGTTTGAAATTTTTGAGAAAAACACCATGGGCAAGAACAAAAGTTGAAAACTTGTATCTTGATACATTAGAACGAAAATAAAAAATAAGTAAACTGCAATAACACTTTGGGGAGGGTGTTTAAAGGATTGAAATGAAATTGTTTTTGACAATATTATTGCTGACAAGTATGATTTTAAATGCAAAAAATATAAAAATAGCAACTGGCTATTGGCCTCCTTATGAAAATATCAAAAATGTTCAGAATCCAGGTTTATGTACAGAAGTTATTGCTAAAGTATTAACGCAAATGGAAGTTGAAGCTGATTTTGTAGAGTATCCGTGGAAGAGGGCTGTGGTCGAGACTTTTGAAGGTAGAATTGATACTTTGTATTGTGCTTTTTTTAGTAGCGAGCGAGCAAAGTTTACTTATTATCCAGATGAATCAATTGTAGATGCTAAATACTTATTATATGTACGTGTAGAAGATAAAAAACGATTGAAATATGATTCTTTAAAAGATTTAGATGCCAAACGTATTGGGATTCTTAGAGGTGCCTCTTATCCTGAGGTATTTACTGCTTATATTAAAGAACATGCTTTTTTTGAAGAAGTTACAAAACCAACTCAAAATTTTCAAAAACTTTTCTTAGGAAGAGTTGATTATATAGTTGCAGAACAGGGTAATGCATCGGTTATTCTAAAAAAACTGAAGCTAGAAAAGAAAATAATCCCACTTTTAAATAAGAGTGTACGTGAAGATTCTCTATACATGGTATTTGGGAAAAAGACAAATACTCAGGAGTTTGTAAATGCTTTTTCAAGCACTTTAAAAATATTTAAAGAAAGTCAAGAATATCAAGAGATTCTTGACAAATACTTTCAGGAATTTTAGCTTAAGTTTTTAGCAATAAGTTTTATTAAAAAGCATTCACTTTATTTAGTCTATTGTTTTTTAGCCACTCATCTTGCATTTTTTTCATGGATTTATTGGAAGTTTTTTTCTTGTATATTTTTGCTTTATTAAATGAAGTTACTTCATTTTCATCATAGGTATAGTGTAGATCTAAAGGAGCCAATTCAATTGCTTTTTTTGCTCTGGTTGCTGCTACGTAATAAATATTCAGCTCTTCTATTATACGTAAAAATGAGATTTTATTTTTTGGATTATCTATATCTTTTTTTGTAATATAATCATCTGCCATAATAACTTGATCATACTCTAATCCCTTTGATTTGTGAGTTGTTGTAAATATGATATCCGCATTTTGTTTGTTGGTGGTGAGCTTTTCTTTTATTTTTTTATTGATTTCAAAAATATTATCCCCGTAGGTATTAACAAATTTGATAACATTTAAATAATCCTGATTCTTGGTATCTTTAGAGAAATCTTCTAATTCTTTGATTGTTTCAAACTCTTTGATTTCGGGTAAGGTTACTTTATCTAATTTTTTTTCTTTTAAATAAAAAATAGAATATACGGTTTGATTCATAAAGGAATAAGAAGAATATCCGCCTTCAAAATATATTTTTTTATTGTCATTGATAAAATGAATTATTTTTTGAATTAAGCCAAAGGTAGTTCTGGCTATGACACATATTTGCTGGTCCAAATCAATATTTTGTGCTCCTATTTTAGTCTGGGAATCAATTCCTGATATCTTTAGGAGTTTTTTTGACTGGGTTTCGTACAATGTATTTAAATTACTTTCAAGTTGCTTGGCATAGTTATCTCCAAAACGAAAGCTCTTAGACAAATCAAATTGAGGTAAATCTATTTTATTTAAGGCATTGATGGCATATCTAAATGAATATATTTGTTGAAAAGAATCCCCTATATAAATTCGTCTACAATTTTGAGCTTCAACAATACCAATCATAACATCCGAAATATCCTGCGCTTCATCAACTAAAATTAAGTCGTAGCCTAGGTTTGAACAAAGACTTTTATTTAAGTAAAACATTTTTAAATAAAAATCATGGGTAGCTTCACACTGTTTGTTTTTCATGGAAGATAACATATGTTTTAAATGAGCCAGTGCCCTATTTTCATCTTTATTTAAAAGTTCCAATACCTTGGCATCTAAATCTGATAGTTTTCTATATTTACTTAATAATGCATCATCTAATTTAATATGTGAACTATTGCAGTAAAAGTTAACAAGATCTTTAATCAAAGCTAAGTATTCGGGTATTGGAAAATAGGAGTGTCTTTGATTGGTGACTCTCTCATAGTCACATAAAGCTTGCTCAATGACTTGAACTTTTAAATCACTGCATAATCTATATTGAAAAGCTTGTGTTTGTTTATATGCAAGAGAGTGAATGGTACTGATTTTCATATGAGAGAGTTTATACTGGCTAAGTTTTTTTTGTAAAGATATTTGTAAGGACTTATTATATGCTAGGTACAAAATTTTTAAATCTTGATTATTTTGGGCGTATTCAAGTAGGGTGGTTGTTTTTCCACTTCCCGCAACAGCGTTTATTTTAAAAGATGATTCTTTTGCATTGATAATATTTGTCTGTTCTTGTGTTAAAGTCATTTGGAATTGTAGCGTGTAATTCTAAAGTCAAGCTAAGAATTACACTAAATTGGTATAAAATAGATGAGTTTTTATACTTGATTTATTACATGATATTAAGTTGATGGGCTAAATCAGCTGCTATTCTTTTGTAGTTCCGAATATCCAGAAGTCTGCTTTGTCCCTGTATTCCTACTTGTGCGACTTCTTCTTTTGTTAAAGAAGTAATTTCCTCAATTTTTTGTTTTATAGATTCTTTATCAAATTCGCATAACCATGCATTTTTATTATCATCAAAAATGGAGTCATTATTTTCATTTTTTGTCATAATACATGGCACTGCACTTGAATAGTAATCTAAAACCTTCATAGGAGTAGAACTATTAAATAAAAGAATATTTGGAAGTGCGGCCAGACCAATGTCCGCTTTTGCAATAAGTTGTAAAAGCTCTTTTTTACTGTTTGCATTATATATTTCAATGTTATTGACCAGTTTGGGATATTTTTTAATCATATCATCTGCATATTTTGGATCTTTTGTTGAAATCATTAATTTGAATTTTTCACTGTTTATTTCGCTAAAAGCCTCTAAAATAGTTTCAAATTCCCTGAGTTTATCAAGTGTTCCTGCATAGAAAAACCTTTTATGCTCATCTTGATGTTGGATATTTTCATGAAGTACTTCTGGGTCAATAGCTGAGGGAATTACAAAGGTTCTTGTAGTGACTTTTTTTAAATAATCATCTCTCATTTTTCTAGATGTGGGTAAAAAAATATCACAGGCATTAATCAAACTTGATTCTGTAAAGTTTTTTATTTTATTATTAATAATATCAAAATAGTTTTTTTTATGATTGGCCTCATCGCTTTGAATCTTTGCCATTCTTTTTGGAAAGGAGAGTCTATATCCAACTTTGTATTTGTAATTGTCTTTTTGTTGCACAATATGTTTTAGCACTTTTGTATCATTTCTTACCACAACATAGGTATATGAATCTAAGTCAATACCATTTTTTTCTAGTTCTATAAAGAAATTATCTTTGTGTTTATGGGGTAAGAGAAGATTCTTTTCATTACTTATTTCAAAATTCTCTAAGGTTTTTGAAAAATAAAGAATTGAGGTATCAAAATGTTCATTGAGGTATTTCTCAAATAATGCTCCTGCAAAACTTGATTCCGCATTTTGCTGATGATCTGTAATATATAAAAACTTGTCCATAGCTTTCCCTTTAAAGTAATTTTGGTATGAATACTAAAAAGCAATAAAAAAAGTTTAAAATAGAGTACTTTAATTAGGTACTTTTCATTATTAGGTATAATCTTATCTTAAAATACTGAAATTTAAAATAGGTGAAGGAATAAAATGATTGTAAGAAAACAAACAAATGAACGAATGAGTAGAATAATTGAACACAATGGAACAGTTTATTTAGCAGGAATTGTATCTGATGACAAAACATTGGATATTCAAGGTCAAGCCCAAAGAGTAATTGCAATTGCCGAGGCAAGATTAGAAGAAGCAGGTTCGAATAAAGAAAATATTTTAAGAGCTGAAATCTTTGTAAAAAACATTAGCAGAGATTTTGCTGGTTTTAATGAAGTTTGGGACAAATGGGTTTCAAAAGAAAATCCTCCTGCACGTGCTTGTGTTGAGGCAAATATGGCAAGTGTTGAAACGCTGGTTGAAGTTATTTTTACAGCTGCTAAGGCCTAGTAATGCTCAAGGTAGTCATATTATGATATGACTACTTTATATCACACTTTCCAAACTTACACTTTAAATATCTAATTAGCATAAAAATAAAAAATATTCCTATTGCAACTTCAAAAATTTTATATACTATTTCCATTAATAACTCTTTTTAATTTATGTGAGTATATCTTTTTTAACGTTTTATGAAAATAAAAATAAAAAGAGTGTAGTATCCTATAAACAATTTAACACATTAATACAAGGGAAGAAATATGAAAGTTTATTGTACTGCTGAGTTTAAAGCAAAAGTTGGAAGAGAAGAGGAACTGTTTACTGCATTAAAAGCGTTAGAAAAACCAACACATGAAGAAGCAGGGTGTGTTCAATATATTGTGATGAGAAAAATAGAAAATAAATTTGCCGAAGGTAATCATTTTGGAATACTACTTAATGAAATTTGGGCTAATGAAGAAGCTTTTGAAGAACATTGTCAAATGCCTTATATTGCTGACTTCTTTGAATCACAATGTATTAGTGATGCTGGTAGCGCCCAAGAATGGAATGTAAATCTACTTCAATAAATACTACGAGCTGCTTTATAATAATTAAAAGTAGCTCTTTTCTAAAAAAAACGCAAAATACTAAAATTATGGTATAATTCCGAACTTTCAGCACATATGGTCGGTGACTGACTCCATTTTTTGTACTTACGCAATCAAATAATCAAACTAATCTAACCTAGACCATGTAAAGTTTATGACTTTTCATAGGTTTCATCACACAAAGGTATTTATATACATGTTATTCTCAGAACTAGGCTTATGCCCAGAAATATTAAAAGCAGTTAAGGAAAAAGGGTATACAACTCCATCTCCTATTCAACAAAAAGCAATTCCAGTTATCTTAGATAAAAAAGATGTTCTAGCAGGAGCTCAAACAGGTACTGGTAAAACAGCAGGATTTACGCTTCCAATGTTACAAGCTCTTACAGAGAAAAAACACGCTCAAGGAAAGCCTTATATTAAGGCTCTAATCCTAACACCTACACGAGAATTAGCAGCACAAGTTGGTGAGAGTATTGATACTTATAGTAAGTATCTTCCTTTTAAATCAACTGTTATTTTTGGTGGAGTTGGAATCAATCCTCAAAAATCAACTTTGAGAAAAGGAGTTGATATTTTAACTGCAACTCCAGGTCGACTTCTAGATCATATTGGACAAAAAACAATTGATTTATCACGAGTTGAATTCTTAGTACTTGATGAAGCAGATAGAATGTTGGACATGGGTTTTATTCATGATATTAAAAAAGTTTTAGCACTCCTTCCTAAACATAGACAAAATCTTCTTTTTTCAGCAACGTTCTCTGATTCAATTAAAAAACTTGCAGATAATTTATTAAACAAACCAGTTCTAATTGAAGTGGCACGTAGAAATGAATCATCAGAGCAAGTTGAACAAGTGGTTCACTTTGTAAATAAAGATAGTAAAAAAGAATTATTAACACATCTAATTCAAAAAGAAAACTGGCAACAAGTACTTGTTTTTACAAAAACAAAACATGGTGCAAATCGTTTAAGTGAACATCTTAATAAGAAAAAAATCACA
>Ga0105357_10001479_pt1 | contig 12605 bp, 10 predicted proteins | sample GOMGulsemesocosm_4_FD_83660 | JGI IMG/M metagenome (GOLD analysis project Ga0105357, IMG submission 83660) | Methane-oxidizing microbial communities from mesocosms in the Gulf of Mexico - GOM15B Gulf of Mexico | ecosystem: Environmental > Aquatic > Marine > Cold seeps | place: USA: Gulf of...
AAGATTTGTTTTTGGACCTGTATATCTTATTGGCCACTGTGCCCGCTGTGTTGACGGGAAAGGGCGCTTATTAGTCGCCTAGCATAGCTCTCATTTTGCAATTTTTTGCATTTTGCATAATTTAAGACGTGTTTAGCACGTCTTTTTCTCATCTGAATATTCGTAATAATTGCTGCAAAAACAATAGCTTAGACAAAATATATCCAGTTGGCACGACTTCTGCTCTAAACCTTCTATTAGTAATAAATGCTGCGTTGTTAGGAGTTTGGTTTATGAAGGCTATTGGAGTTCAAAGGGCAAGAGTCGCAGTGTTTGCAGTGCTGTGTGGGCTTCTGGCCGGCTGTACTCAGCATCACGCCCTGCAAACACCCCTGAATCCCGGTGATCAACTCTTTGGTACTAAAGATGAAAAGGGCGTTTGGGTGCGCCACCAAGGCCAAGTGTCCACCGTGTTTGCAACCAACTTCGATTGTCAGCGCACGGAGACTACTGCAACAAGCGTTCACTATCGTGCAGACAAGCCTCTGAATGCTCTAAATGCCTACATTGACGCTCGGGCAGAACAGAACCCATTTAACTTAGATATGCCACTCAGCCCAGGTGATATGTTCGAACTAGAAATTGATAACGGCGATGGGTTCAGCGGTCGTTATGTGGTAAATCCTGATGGTCGTATTCAGTTACCCCTTATTCCTTCGCTGTTAGTAGAGGGGCTAACCGTATCGGCGCTGTCTGAAAAGATTGAGCTCGCACTGGTAAGAGCTCTGATGTTCCGGCCCCGCACAGCTAAAGCAAGTGTTCGGGTTTTGCTCTGGGCGCCGGTTGAGGTGTATGTATCTGGAGCTGTTTTCCAGCCAGGTCGTGTACTTATCAATGAAAAAATACAAGCGCAAATGGTGGAGCAGCGTATGGCCGCTTTTGGAGACTATGCGCCTACCCGTTATTTATCTGAAGCACTACGTGCTGCTTCCGGTGTGCGTCCTGACGCTAAACTGGATCAAATTATTCTGGTGCGCAAGGGCTGGCAGGTTGAAGTGAACATGGCTGGGGTGTTTACCGGCGAGCATGTACAAGATATTTCACTGGTTGCGGGCGACCGAGTGATTGTTCCTACGACGGGGTGTTTTCAAAAGCAGTTAGTTCGGCCTACACAAATCACCCCAAAAGGTTTTCGAGTATTTTTGTCAAACTTGATAGTGCCTTCTCTTAGCAACGCAAATGGCGCCGTTGGAAAATTTAGCAGCAGTCTCCCCTATGGTACCCGCTTACTACAAGCGGCCGTTTCGGCGAATTGTACGGGCGGCACACAGTGGACTAATGCGGCGCGTAAGGTAGTGCTAGCCAGCGAAAACCCCCTCACGGGTCAGGTGCAAGTCATTGAGCGTTCTATTGAGCAAATTATGCGTCAGGCACATCGAGATGAAATTAACCCTTACCTGATGCCTAACGATGCGATCGCGTGTTACGACTCTGATATTTCGAACGTCCGTGATATAGCGCGGACACTAATCGAAATTATTTCTCCACTGAAATTATTGTAGAATAATTATGACAATTACTAAGAGAAAGCAACTAATAGTTCGCAGCCCTTGGCAGGTACTTAGAGCCAATGTCCGCGCGTTGTTGCTGTCTTCTTATACACTAGTGGCGCTGATATGTTATCTATTAATTGCCATAGTTGTTGTAATTTATTTAACAAAATCTCCCGTTTATATCAGTGAAATGGCACTTGTATTACCAGGTTCTGGTTCGAATAGTTCGTTTGCTCTAGACAATATCGGCCAGGTCTCTTCCAGCACCAAAACGGCGTACGGAAGCTCGGCTTATAATCCACGAGTGAATTATCGAGAAATACTAAAAAGCCGGCTTGTGTTGAAGGAGGCGGCAAATCGGATGGAGACCGGAGAGACGGTGTTCTCTGAGCCAAAAATAAAATTGATAGAGCAAACTTCAATAATCAATTTGAAGTTAGAAGGTTATTCCCCCGAAATGGCTAACAAAAAGGCCTGGGCGCTTTATGACGCCTTTCAGAGCGAACTGGATGTGTTGCGCGCCGACGAATCTCTGCGTAGAGATGACAGCATTGAGCGAGTTTTAGATCAGTATCGGCACAAGTTACACGGCACTCGTCAGGCAATTGTGCGGTTTCAGGCACAGGCCTTGCTAGTATCGAATTCACAACTCGAACAACATATGAAGCAGACAGCCGAAGTCAAAAGTAAACGCCTATATGCTCGTAGTGATCTCAAACAAATGGAATTTTTTGCCCGTCAGCTTGGCGAAGACCTAGGCGTTTCACCCGCCTTGGCGGGCCAAGCATTTGCTCTGCAAACCGATGCGGAATTTCGTGGTTACTTACGGGAGCTTGATAACAGTGCATCTAAGCTCAGTGAATATACCTCGCGCTGGGGGAGAGAGCATCCCAAGGTGGTGTCGGAGCGTGAACGGTTTGAGTTTGCTAAGATCGCCTTAAATTCACGCGGACAAATTATTGTGGGTGCTCAATTAGGTGATGCCCTTAACAGTATGGACCTAGAATCTAGCCCTGGGCGATCAGAATTATTTGTCACGCTGATCAATACATACGCAAAGATTCAAGGCGCGGGAGCACAAATCAGTGAATTAGTACTGACGGAGGCTCGCCTAAAAGATCAGCTAATCGTCTTGTCGCGAGAGTCAATTGAATTGGAACGTTTAGAGCGCGAGCATCAACTTGCAGAAGCGGTATTTACTTCTGCCGCGGCAAAGCTGCAGGCGAATAAAGCGGACGTTTTTGTTTCTTACCCCGTTGTTCAGATGTTAGCGACGCCTTCTACTCCGGTAGAGGCGGCAAGCCCTGTTACTCTTTTGGCGGGTATTGTTGCCCTGATAGCCGCCTTCATTGTTACCATCGGATTGGTGATTGTATGTCAACGAAAATACTTAGTTGCACAACTCTTGAAGAAAAACTAGTTTGGTATGGTTTGATTTTAAGCTATCCGGCGTACGTTTTTGGCGCGATGTATATCGTCGGATCGTTGATCGGTTGGTTGATATTTTCAGTGTATTTGTTACGACGCTTTGTAGATGTAAAAAATCAAAATGCCCCGGTACCGGTTTTAGTATGGCTATGGGTCTTGGGTATGTTGTGCATGGAGTTCTCTTTAGTTCAAGGGCATTTGGATTATAACTTGGGTTTGGCAAAAACCATTAAATCAACCATCGGCTGGGCCAAAGGCTGGGCCTTACTGGCCGTGTTTGTTGGTCTGGGTGCAATGCTTCCTTTGAAGCGAGAAATTATTCCTAGGGCGTGCTGTGTGATAGGTCTGCATACTCTGGTTTTCACAGTGGTGAGCTTGTTGGCGTTTCTTAGCGGCATTCCAGGCGAAATTTATATCTCGCCGTTAAAAGTGGTTGGAGGTCCAGGGCCAGAGTACTTTGAATTAAAGCTCTTTGGTATTAATCCGGAAACGGGTTTTCCACGGTGGCAGTATTTTGCACCATGGGCACCCGCAATTGGCTTACAGAGCTGTATGTTGTTGATTTTGTGCCTTCAAGAAAAAGATATTACCTGGAAATGCCTAGGTGTTTTTGGCGCGTTGACAATGTGTTTGTTGTCACAATCTCGGGCAGGCTGGGTAATATTCTTCACGATTTTACCTATCGTTTTTGTGCTTTCGCGTTTACACGACCCAAAGATATTGTTTGCTTTAGCGGTAGCCTTTGTGGTTGTCGCGTTACCTGGGCAAGCGCTGATTGAACAACTCCAGGAAATTTATCAAAAAATAAAAGAAAGTCGCCCTGATTCAACACGTGTTCGTAGTGGGCTGGCTAATCTAGCGGTGCAACGTTGGGCTAACGAAGCACCTATTTGGGGGCACGGTATCGTTGAACCTGGTCCAAAATATGTTGAACGAATGATGATTGGTACACATCACAGTTGGTACGGCCTGCTCTTTGTGAAAGGCATGGTGGGCACTTTGTCTTTGGCTATTCCGCTTTTCGTAACGGCAATATTCTTAATAATTCGTGCACAGCGTTCCAAGGACGCCCGTGTAGGCCTCGGTATTGTTGTGGTTTTGACTGTGTATAGCTTCTTCGAAAATTTGGAAATTCTTGCCTATCTCTACTGGCCCGCATTGTTGTGGTTGGGAGCATCTTTAAAGGTTCGTATGGATGAAGAAAATTTTGATACAGATTGTTTGACGACCAAAGAGGTAATGATATGAAAATGGTAGATGCGTATTTGTGTGGTTATTATGGTATGGAAAATAGTGGTGACGACGCTCTGCTTTATGCGGCTGCGTGGGGCGCGAGAAATTTTCTGCAGGCAAAATCGGTGACAGTAAGTTCGTCGCGAATACATCAGCTCGCGGGTTTTGGCAGCACTCAACCCAGTCAGTCCCTGTCACAGCGTTTTCGAGGTCAGCGACGTTTTCAACAATATCGAGCGGCCTTCAATTCTAGCTGTGTGGTGTTTGGTGGAGGTTCGGTTTTTCATACGGCGCAGGATATAAGTATAAAACGCCACCTACTTCGTTTAAGTCGGGGAAGTCGCCACTACGCAATGGGTGTGGGACTGGGACCTTTTCAAAATATCGCCGCAGAGAAAGCCTGTGCAAAATTCTTAAATGAAAGCTGTTTCACGGGCCTTCGTGATCAGGCAAGTTACGAAATAGCAAGGTCGATAGCCCCCAACGCAAATTCCCAACTTACCTTTGATCTCGCACCTTTGTTGTTGGCTCAAAAGGTACGACCATTACGGGCTATGCCCCGCGCGGGTATTGCGGTGAGTCTGTGTCCGGTGTTTAAGGCAAAAGGTGAAGCTCAGCAGAGGGCGCTTTTGGTTGAGCTGGCAAAAGCCTTGCGCTCAATTTATCGGGCCACGGGAGAAACTATCTACTTATTAGATTTTAACGGGCATTTGAATCTGGGTGATGTGGCGGTGCATCAGGCACTGAAAGCGCTGCTGGGAGACGCGGTGCCAGTACGTCACATTCCCTACGAGCCCGACCCTATCGCTGTCCTACAGCGCATGCATCAGTTCAAGTTGGTGGTGGGTATGCGTCTTCACGCGTCGATATTGGCGTATCTGGCTGGCACTCCTACGGTAGTTTTGGAGTATCACACAAAATGTAAGGGTTGGAGTGAGCAAATTGGTTTACACGAAAGGTATCGTTTTTCCTCAGAAAAATTTGACTGTGCACGTTTTGAAAAAGTAGTAGAGGAGGGTATAGCGAAAAACTTCTGTATGCCTACTTTGCCTATAAGCCGCGCGGTCTCTCTTGCCAAAACTAACTGGAGTAATCAATATGTCAACCAAGAAGGTGAAGTTTACAGTGGTCATTCCGCTCTACAACAAAGGTCGTCATATTCTTGAAACCATCGATTCGGTGTTAGCTCAGCATTACCCCGCTGACGAAATTATTGTTGTTGACGATGGGTCCACTGATGGTGGCGCAGAACTACTGGAGGCGCAGAATATTGCTTCGCTTAATGTTATTCGTCAGGCGAATGCAGGCGTCTCCGCCGCGCGAAATGTAGGCATAGCGGCTGCCTCTCACAATTTTGTTGCTCTATTAGATGCAGACGATATTTGGTCGCCACTTTTTCTTGCCGAAATTTATCGATCAATTTTGGAAAAGCCTGGTGCTGGTTTGTATGCTACGAGTTATCAATTCAAGGACGGCGACGATACTTATACTGATGCGGTGGTCCGTGGTCTACCATCACTAAGCGAAATTCGGGTAATGAACAATTATTTCGCAATCGCAGCCAGTGGTGATCTACCGTTCATCACTTCATCTATATGTTTAAACCGGATTGTACTGGGTAATCAGTGTGTTTTTCCTGAGCGTGAGCCGATGGGTGAAGATCAGGACCTATTTTCTCAGGTCGCTTTATTTAGCTCTATCGTGTACAGCCCAAGGGTGTTGGCGATGTATGTGCGCTGTGCGGACAATCGCGCCTGTATCAATGCGCCGCCTAAGCAAGAGTGCCCATTCAGTATTCGCCTAAGTCAATTTTCTATGGGCTCTGAAGTTAGCGGACAATTGCGTGAGGACATTCTGAAATATTGCGGGTCGCATCTTATCGGTATTGCCAAGGCAAATATTAGGTCGGGTAACCTCGCACAGGCTAAGACAATCTTGAAGGATGAGCGCTGCTGGCGTAAACCACTCCACAAGCTATGGTGGAGCTTGATTCGCTGGATTTACGTAGTGAGGTCCTGTTAAATGGGCACATCTAAATTTTGGGGGAGTTTTCGATGTTAAAGGTGTATTTATCGGGTGAAATTCATACCGATTGGCGTGCTCAAATTGAAATGGGTGCCAAAGCTTTGTCCTTACCTGTGGAATTTTCGTCCGCAGTAACCGACCATGGCGCTAGCGATGCGGCCGGTGATCATTTGCGGGGGCAGAGCGAAGGCTTTTGGCGCGATCATCAATCGGCGAAAGTAAATTTGATTCGAACCAAGAACCTGATTGAAAGTGCTGATTTGGTCGTGGTTCGCTTTGGCGATAAATATAAGCAATGGAATGCCGCATTTGATGCGGGCTACTGTGCGGCGATGGGAACTCCATACGTAACACTGCACGACGATTCGATTGTTCACCCCTTGAAAGAGGTGGATGCACAGGCCTTGGCCTGGGCCACTAGCAACGATCAGGTAGTGGAAATTTTACGTTATGTTACCCAGGAAAAGTAAACGCTATGGTCGCGAATTGCGAGGCTGGGCTGGCAACCATGGGTTTTAGAGAATACTTTGCGGAAACCGATCTTTGACTGAAATTTTGATTGAAGATACGGGCGGATTCGGTTTCGATTACCACATCCTGCTATCTCGTCGTCGTTCGATGACGCTCACCGTGGACGCGGGCGGGGTGAAAGTTTCGGCGCCACTTCGCACCTCACGGAAGTCTATTCGTGAGTGGGTAGACCACAAGCAAATTTGGATTCGAAAAAAACGAGCTGAGCAGGCCTTGCGACTTGCTGAGGTACCGATCCGTGAATATGTGGAGGGAGAACTCTGGCCCTTTTTAGGGCGTGAGTTGTGTTTGCGTCTAGCCGACGGTCCCCGAGCCGATTATTATGGCGATGAGCAAAGTATTACGCTGGTACTATCGCGACGTTCCCGCAAACCTCGCAAAATTCAGGCTGCAGAGTTAATGAGCGCCTGGTACCGCAAGCAAGCGCAAAGCTATTTGGAGCGGCAAAGCGCAGAGTTTGCCCAACGCCTAGGCGTTAGCATTAAAGGCATCAAGCTGCGTTTAACAAAGAGCAAGTGGGGGCATTGCACACCTGAGGGTGTGCTACAGTATAATTGGTTGATCATGCAGGCACCGCTTGAAGTGGTAAATTATCTTGTGGCGCACGAGGTGTGTCATCGAGTGCATTTGAATCACAGCCCAGCTTTCTGGGAAACTGTAAATAATATTTATCCCAGTTTTGAGCAGCCGCAAAATTGGCTGAAAGAGAATGGCCACACCCTATTATTTTAAACTATGGAAGCATTATGGAAGCCCTGAGCGAAAACACTGAAGAGAATAATGATCGGTTTATTATTGAAGCAATTGCCCAGGGCTGCATCTGGGGTTTAGAGGGGCCAGATGGGTGGGCTCTATGTCCGTCTGAGAAATATGAGAAATCAGATGTAATGCCATTTTGGTCTCAGCCCGAATTCGCTCAGGTTCATTGCGTAGAAGAGTGGTCCATCTACAAGCCAGTGCCAGTTTCACTGGAGGAGTTTATAGAAGAGTGGCTGCCAGGTATGCATGAAGATGTGGTGCTTATTGGCGTGAACTGGGATGAAAATATGGATGGCGATGAAATGGAGCCACTTGATATTTTGGCCGAGTTCGACAGTGAGTTGAGCTGAGTAGAGTTTTTGATTTGGCAAAATTGCTCTAGATAAGCTCTACCTGTGTTTTCGGCCCTTCAACAATTTCACCAATGATGGCGGCCGATTGATAGCCTGATTGCTTAAGTTCTCTTAGGCAATTATCCGCTTCATCGGGCGACACCGCTGCGAGTAATCCGCCCGATGTTTGCGGGTCAAATAGAAGTTCCCGCAACCACTTAGCGTCTTCTTGCTCGTGGTTGGCTAGGGCAAATTTTTTCTCATTACGCGCATTTTGTGCATGCAAGGTACTAGACATTCCTTTGGCCAAGCACTGTATCGCACCTGATAATAGAGGTAGTTGATTGAGTGTTATGTGAGCCCCTCGCGCTGAGCCACCGCTTGTATCATGCGCAAGCATTTCCAGCAGATGTCCGGCTAAGCCAAATCCAGTGACGTCAGTGCAGGCGCTAAGCGAGTGTTTGTGTAATATTTCAGCGCTCACTCGATTGGATTGCAACATACTGTTTGTGGCCTCTTCGACCCACTGTCCGTCTGCTTGTAGCTGATTGTGAGCGGCGAATAAAACACCGGTGCCTAGCGCTTTAGTCAGAATTAGTTTGTCGCCTACACGCGGCGTATTTTTCCGGCTGATTTGCTCGGGCGTAGCTAGGCCGTTCACGCTAAAGCCCAGGCTCATCTCAGCGCCTTCGGAAGTATGGCCGCCCAGTAAGGTACATTGATTATCGTTTAAGACTTTAAGCGCACCGCTCATAATCTGAAATAGGTCGCGCTCGACAATGGCTTCTCCTGCAAAGGGCAAAGTCACAATGGCCAGCGCGCTGTGGGGCTGTGCATTCATGGCGAACAAATCACTGAGTGCGTGGTTGACGGCAATTTCTCCGAGCAAAAAGGGGTCGTCGATAAGTGCTCGAAAGACATCAACACTTTGCAACAGTATTTTTCCGGGTGGCACAGTGATGGCACTGGCATCGTCGGGTGTATGTAAACCTAGAAGAACGTCGCTCCGCTCATAAGGCTGAAGCTGGCGAATCACTCGGCTCAATACGTCAGCACCGACTTTGGCACCACAGCCTCCACAGCGCATAGTGCTGTTATCGTTTGCCAGCAGATCAATTTGCTCACCACTGACAATAGGGTTAACGGTTTGCAAAGCCGATGTTCCAAGCTTGGGCATAATAGGTTTAGCGCGATGGTCAAACATCGCCATAAATTTTTGGTCAATTGAGTTTTTCCAACGCCATACCCAGCGGCCTTGTAGGCTGGGCATACTTGTTCCGGGTTTACAGGCAGTGGCACTCTGGTCGCCGCAGGCAAGCAATCGCAAAAAATGTGCCTGAGGTTTAAAAGTGCGCAAGGGCTTGTGTAAAAGCCAGGCTTGCAGATTTTTAAACAGAGTGGGCGCTTGTCGCACAGCAAAGACGCCTGCGCGCGGTGTGTTTTCATGCTCTTGCCGAGCCACGTCGCCGGCGGCAAAAACAAACTTGTGACTGGTAGATTGAAGTGCGTGGTTGACTTGAATGAAACCCTCGGCATCACACGCTAGCCCAGATTTTTTTGGCCAGGCTGGCGCAGCGGCTTGTGTACACCAGAATATTTCACTGAACTCTGTGTCTAATTTGGCTTGGCTGTCGGATAAATGAATTTTTAGGTTTCGTTTGCCATCCGCTGAGACAATTTCGTCTATCTGGGTAATGGCTGATCCTTCGTGTACTTTTATAGCCCGTGATTTAAACACCGCTGCTAATTTTTTCTGAAAGGCGGGTGGATAATTTTCGGGTAAGCCTAGGCCTTTTTGAAATAGGTGGAAATGATGTATTTGTACGCTGTCTTTTAGGGCATGCTGCATGGCCAAAATTAACTCAATGCCCGCGGCCCCCCCGCCGGCCACGCCAATATTGCAGGCTGTATCTCTCGTTAGCAGGCGATTTTTAATGCTTAGCCATCGCGGATAAAACTTGGCAATTGGTTTTACTGCAACGGAATTCATTTCAGCGCCAGGCACTGAAAAACCAGGTGTTATGCCGGTGTTAAATGAAATGGTATCAAAACCCAGTGCGGCCCGTTTTTGAATTGTGCACTGTTTTTTTTCTAGATCTATGTATTCTATTTCGGCTTGTATAAAACGTGCGCCGGCGTATTGGCACAGACGAGCTAAATCAAGGTGTATATCGTCCTCTTGGTAGTGTCCTGCGACCAATCCCGGTAACATGCCCGAGTAGGGCGCTTTTGCTTGAGGTGAAATCAGTGTTAAGCGGACGCCCGGAATGGGCTGCATAGCCCACATGTTAAGCACTTGTACATGGGCGTGTCCGCCGCCGATTAAAAACAAGTCTTGATAAATGGGTAGTGCAAGCATCAGGAGCTCACTTGTTGATTGGCCCAGGCAATGACTTCTTCGTGGTTGCCTTTGAAAATGATGCGGCCCTGTCGTTGACTTTGTTGATAGTCATACATGGGGTCGTAATATTCGGTCAGCAAATGTTGAATTCCAGAGCGAAAACCGTCAGCATTTCCCTTGCTGAAGAGGTCCTGCAAAGCCTCGGAAAACTCGCCTTCTAGTGTTTTGTGGCGATCATGGCCTAAGCGTTTTTTTATTCGAGCAAGATTGTCTAGAATTTGCGAGCGGAAGTTTTCCTGGCCAATAGTCTCTCCATACTCAGCGTAGTATTCGGGTAGTGCATCAGTGATGTAATCTTCTAAGGCGAATTCAACGCGTTCTGTCAGAGTGGTTTCAAGGGTAACAAGTGGCGATGTTTGCATTTTATCTCGCAGTACATCGGGTAGGTAGATGCGGCCAATTAAGCGACCTTCGTCTTCGACAAATACGGGCTCTTGATGCTCTGCTCGTTGTTTAAGCAGTTTTATGCTGAGTTGATTTTCAAAATCGATCTGGCGTGGTTGCACGCTAATTTTCGCTCCAAAAGCGGAGCCCCTATGATTCGCTAAGCCCTCTAAATCGATTGAGTGTTTAATGTGATTTAGCACTCGAGTTTTGCCGATACCTGTTCGACCGCTGATCAATATTAATGGTGTGTTAGTACAGTTTGTCTCCAATTCGTCGATCAAAAACCGACGCATCGCTTTGTAACCGCCTTCTACCATCGGGTAGTGTGTGCCCGTTTCAGCAATGAGTTTTTGGCTCATTCGAGAGCGCAAACCACCGCGAAAGCAATAAAGATAGCCTTCAGGGTATTGTTCAGTGAAGTGCTTCCAGACCTCTTTGCGTTGCGCCTGCACCTTGTCAGTGGCCAGCTCCCACCCTAGCGCGACCGCAGCGTCTTGGCCTTGCTCTTTGTAGCGAGTGCCGATCACGTGGCGTTGTTCGTCGTCTAATAAGGGCAGGTTAGTGCTAGTCGGAAAGGCACCCTTGTGATATTCCACTGGGGCTCGAACGTCCAGCAAGGGGGTGTCATTGAGAAAGAGTTCGCGGAAGTCTTGGGTATTGCTTCTAGCAGTCAAGGGTTTGCTCCGATCAAGGTGATGGGCAGTCTATCAGAAACCTCATGGGCTGCAGTCACTATAGGTTAATATAGGTTAATAAATTTAAGGTCAATAATTTTCAGGTAAAAAAAAGGCGATGCTCGCGCATCGCCTTTTAGATTGAACTCAGCTAATTAGCAGCTGTAGTACATGTCAAATTCAACGGGGTGAGTGGTTTGCTCAACACGATGTACTTCTTCCATTTTCAATGCGATGTAAGCGTCAACCACGTCGTCGGTAAATACACCGCCTGCAGTCAAGAACTCACGATCGGCGTCCAAAGCTTCTAGAGCTTCGCGCAGGCTACCAGCAACCTGAGGAATCTTAGCGGCTTCTTCAGCAGGTAAGTCATACAGATCTTTGTCGGCTGCATCGCCTGGGTGGATCTTGTTCTTGATACCGTCGATGCCGGCCATCAGCATAGAAGCAAACATCAAGTAAGGGTTAGCCGTTGGGTCGCCGAAACGAGCTTCGATACGCTTGCCCTTAGGAGATGGAACGTAAGGAATGCGAATTGACGCCGAGCGGTTACGGGCAGAGTAAGCCAGCATAACAGGCGCTTCAAAGCCAGGAATCAAGCGCTTGTAAGAGTTGGTAGAAGCGTTAGCAAAAGCATTCAAGGCTTTTGCGTGCTTGATGATGCCGCCAATGTAGTAAAGAGCCGTTTCACTCAGGCCTGCATAGCTGTCGCCAGCAAATACGTTCTCGCCGTCTTTAAAGAAAGACTGGTGACAATGCATGCCAGAACCGTTATCACCAACAACAGGCTTAGGCATAAAGGTGGCTGTTTTGCCGTAGGCGTGTGCCACGTTGTGTACGCAGTACTTCATGATTTGAACTTCGTCAGCTTTCTTCACCAAGGTGTTGAAACGAACGCCAATTTCACACTGGCCAGCTGTGCCCACTTCGTGGTGATGTACTTCAATGTCTAAACCCATTTGTTCCATGGCATTACACATGGCAGCACGTAAATCGTGCAGGGAGTCGACGGGAGGTACGGGGAAATAGCCGCCTTTAACACCAGGACGATGGCCCATATTGCCGTCGGCGTAGGTGGTGCCAGAAGCCCAAGCGGCTTCTTCCGAGTTGATTTTATAGAAGCAGCCGCTCATGTCGGAGCCCCAAGTAATGTCGTCAAATACGAAAAACTCAGGTTCTGGGCCGAAGAAGGCGGTGTCACCTAGGCCGGTAGACTTCAAAAACTCTTCAGCGCGGGTTGCGATGGAGCGTGGATCGCGCTCATAACCCTGCATAGTAGTAGGTTCAACAATGTCACAACGAA
>Ga0105357_10001482_pt1 | contig 12591 bp, 9 predicted proteins | sample GOMGulsemesocosm_4_FD_83660 | JGI IMG/M metagenome (GOLD analysis project Ga0105357, IMG submission 83660) | Methane-oxidizing microbial communities from mesocosms in the Gulf of Mexico - GOM15B Gulf of Mexico | ecosystem: Environmental > Aquatic > Marine > Cold seeps | place: USA: Gulf of...
GCGCGCAGGAAGCTGACGCTTTCGGCGCCGCGCAGTTCGCCCAGCACGATGCGGTCGGGGCGCAGGCGGAGCGCGGCCTGCAGCAATTCGTTGGCGGTGACCTTGGCTTCGCCCAGTTCGCCCTTGACCGCGACCAGCCCGACGCCGTTTTCGCCGGGCAACCTGAGCTCGGGCGTATCCTCGACCAGCACGACGCGTTCGTGACGCGGGATTTCGCCGAGCATGGCGTTGAGGAACGTCGTCTTGCCGGTGCTTGTCCCACCCGAGACGAGGATGGTGCGCCGCTGGCGGATCGCCTCACGCAGAAAGGCGATCGGCTGCGCCTGCGTATCGGGCATGGCGTCCCGCCCCTGCGGCCTTAGCGGACCGGTGTCATAGGCATCAAGTGGCAGGTCGAGCCGGCGATGGCGGCGGATCGCCATGGCCCAGTGCTTGCGCGCCGCCGGCGGACCACAGAACTGGACGCGCGCGCCGCCGGGTAGCGTCGCACCGAGCAGCGGATGTTCGCGGTTGATCCCCTGGTGGCTGACCCGCGCAACCTGTTCGGCCAGGCGCTGGATCAGCCGGTCGTCGATATCGGGCCGCACCACCTTGTGCATGCCGCCCCGCGCCGCATCCTCGACCCAGACCTCGCCCGGCCTGTTGACCAGGATCTCGGTCACCGTGTCGCATTCGAGCCAATCGCGGAATGGCGCGAGATAGGCGTCGAGATAGACGCTGCGTTCGCCGTGCAGATCGACCGGCGGGGCATCCGCTTCAGGCTGTCCGTCGGGTTGGAAAGGGTGGATGTCGGCGCTCACGGCAGGGCTTCCGGATCAGCTGACCGAAGAGAAATCGAGATCGCGCGCGGTAAAGATGCGGATCGGTTCGCCCTGTCGCACCCGCACGGTCGGCCCGCGCTGGCCGTCCTGCTGGGCTGCAGTGGCCGCGGCCGAGGAACTGGCCCCGCCGATCAGCACGCCTGCCGCACCGCCGGTGGCGAGCGAGCCGACGCCGCCGACGACCGACAGCAGCAGGGCCGAACCGAACCGCCTGAAGAAACCGTCACCCGAAACCTTGCCCGCAAGACCCGTGGTCCCGTCGAAACCGATCGCAGGCGAAGCCAGGTTGACAGAAGCCCCGTCGGGACGGATCAGCCGGGTCCAGATGACGTAGGCGCGCTTCTGGCCGTTCTGCAGGCCCGACTGGTACTGACCGATCAAACGGCTCGAACGCGGGACGAGTACCTTGGTCCCGTCGAAACTGCGCACGTCCTGGCTTACCACGGCGCGGACATAGCCCGGGACATTGGTGTCGATCGCCGTTTCGAGGATCGCCGGGATCAGCGTGCCCTGCGTCACCGTGGTAGTGGGATTGCCCATCGCCTTGGCCTGCGCCGGCGCCCCGCCCACGCCGCCGATCCGGCTGGCGAAATCGCTGGCGCCGTTGCCGGAAGCTCCGTTTCCGGCCGCTTCGCCGGCCGCGCTTGCCTCTCCCAGTGCCAAAGTAGCGGGGGCGTTGCCAGCATCGAACACGACGGTGGGGCTGGCATAGGGATTGACGGCAAGTCCCGGCTGCGGCTGCGCCGACAGCACGGGCTGCGGCGCGGGATCGGGCCGGGCGATGGGCGCGGCGGCAACCTGCGGCGCGATCGGCGCCGGGGCCGCTTGCGGCGGCACCGCGGATGCGGCTTCGACCGGGGCCTGCTGGCCGCCGCCTATGCCCTCGCTCGGCGCGATGCGCGCGGAATTCATGCTCCACATGGTCACAAGGCCGAGACCCGCGACGATCGCGATCCCCGCCACCAGGCCAAGCGCATCGGACTTGCCCGCCGGACGTGCGACCACGGGAAAGGCGTTGCGCTGGGCAAGGTCGATGACCTCGGCATCGCTGCCCTCGCGCGGATCGATATCGTTGGCGGCCCCGCTATCGCCGGGCTTCTGTTCGGGCAGGCGCATGGCAAGACGCATGGGTTACTTCCTTCTCGCGGCGAAAGCGGGGCTGGCACCCGCGCTGTTCGCGGGCCGCTGGGGGCCGGTGTTGACCAGTTCGGCGCTGTCTTCGCCCGAACGCAGAACGATGCTGCGCGGCACACCGTCGACCACGATCGTATCGCCCCGCACGGTGAAATTGACCGGCCCCTCGACGCCTTCGCTATTGGTCACCAGGATCGCGGGGACCTCTCTGCCGCCCGGCCAAGTCAGGAAAGTGGCAGTCCCGTCGTCATAGGTGTTCTCGGGCAGCAGTTCGGGATCGCCGGATGCATTCCACGCGAAATTGAGATCCGCCGGATCGACCACGGCATAAGGATCGCCCGCGGCCTGCCGCTCCACTGCGTTGGGCGCTTCGGCCACCTCCACCAGCTCTTCCTCCGGCTCGTCCGGATAGGCGAAGCGCATCAGATAGAGCGGCTTGGCCGACGGGCTGGCGACGAGATCGAACAGATAGGTCCGCTTGCTGGTGACGACCGTCAGATTGGTCGCGGCGCGCGGCTCGAGCGGTTTGACGAACAAGATATTCGCGCGTTTGTTGGGCGTCACCTGCCAGGTCGCGCTGTCGCCGATGGCGACATTCTCGATCACCTCGTCGTCGCCAAACATGATGCTCGCCTGGACCGCGATGCGGCCATCGATACGCACCACCATGGCTTCGTCGTACAGCACTTCGACGAGGCGAGCATCCTGCGCGGCGGCTGGGCTGGCCATCAGCGCGAGGGCGAGCGCGGAAATAAGCGCGCGGATCATGCGGTTTTCTCCATGGATCGATCAAGGGCCTTCGGCGCGGCGGACTTGAACCGGCTTCCGATGCCGGAACCGCGCACACGGGCGGAACTGGTGGGGGATGATGGGGCAGAGCCGGAAGAGGTCGCATAGACCTTCACCGTGCGCGAACCGCCGCTTCCGCCAGAGCCGCCACTGTCATTCGCGGCATAGGCGGCAGGGATCGCGGAAACATCGATCCGGCGGGCCTGCGAACTCGCTTGGCTGGCGGCCTGCGCCTGCGCGAGAGCAGCCGCAGGCGCGGCCTGCTGCGGCGCCGCGGCAGGCGCGGACTGTTCCTCGCGCTCGCTCGCCAGGCCGAACACGCTCCAGCCAGCCACCATCGCGCCCGCTACCTTGAGCACGAGCACCATCAGCGCGACATGCACCGCGCCGATCATGAAGAAGGCCATTCCGGCCTGCGGATCGACCTGCCCGGGGGTGGCGGTCAGCGCACCGAGGATCGGCACGGCGAGTTCGAGCATCACGCTGCCGCCCAGCACCGCGAACAGCGGTGCAAGCGCGCACAGCGTCAGGCCCTTGACCCACCCGGTGAACAGGCCCCGCGTGCCGTTGAACAGCGCCATGACCACGAACAGCGGACCCAGCGCGACCAGCACGCCCAGGGCGATCTTGGTGGTCACCAGCAGCCCCACGGTTCCGAGCATGAACAGCAGCGCGCCGAACCACATCATCCCGGCAGGCGAAAAGGTCGAGATATCCTGCGCACCCGCGCTGGCTTCCTGCACCGCCAGGAACACGACATCGATCTTCTGCGCGAAGAGATCGGTGGCAGAGCCCCGTGTCCCGCTGAGAACCCCGGCAAGGTAATCGGGAGTGGCAACCGCGAGGTTCCACACCACGCTCTGATATGCGAGCCAGCTGGTGGCGAAGGTCAGCACCAGCCCCAGCGTCATCATGCACGGGACGAGGCTGCGCACGCCGATATTGGTGCGTCCGGTCAGCAGCGCGAACGCGAACAGCACGATGAACAGCGTCAGGACGAGCGTGAGCACCGTGCCGAGTGATCCCCCGGGAGCGAACAGCCGGCCGAAGGCCGCCGCGCTGGCTTCACCCGCGATGCAGTCGACCCCGCGCAGCGCCGCGGCGACGCCATTGCCGACCTGATCGGTGGCTTGCTGGCAGTTCACGCTCACTCGGCCGCGAGGCGCAGGGCCTCGACCCCGGCCTCCCCTTCATCATTGGCGCCGCCCGGCCACCGGGTTCCGGTCAAGGCAGGGAACCACTCGCTCGGCGCGTCGCCCAGCGCTTCGCGCAACAGGTCGAGCCGGCGGACAGAGCTTTCCCGTCCCGACAGCAGCGTCAGCACTTCGGGCGCGCCCGACAGGTCGAGCCGCACCACCACGCTGGCATCGGGCTGTCGCACGAGGAAGCAGCGGCTGTGCGCAGGCAGCGTGCGGATCAAGGCGAGTTCGTGCTCGGTAAGTCCGAAACCATCGCAATAGTCTTCGGGCCGCGCGCGGCTGTTGGGCATGAACACCATGGTGGCGGTCTGTTCGACCAGCGCCGTCGAAATGCGGCTTTCAAGTGCATCGCGCGCGGATTGCGTAGCGAAACCGACCAGCGCGTTGCGTTTGCGCAAGGTCTTGAGCCAGTCCCGAATGCGCGCAGCGAAGACTTCGTCGTCGAGCGCCTTCCAGCCCTCGTCGATCAGGATCATGGTCGGCTTGCCGTCGAGCCGTTCCTCGATCCGGTGGAAGAGATACATCATGGTGGGCGTGCGCAGCCGCGGGTTTTCCAGCAGCGCGGTCATGTCGAAACCGAGGACGCGCGCGCCAAGATCGAGCCGGTCCTCGGAATTGTCGAACAGCCAGGCATGTTCGCCCCCTGGCCCCTCACCCGCGCCGATCCATGCGCCGAGCCGGTCGGCAAGATCGCCCGGTTGCGGACGCCGCGTGCCCGATAGCAGTTCCCTGAAATGCCGCAGGCGGCGCAGCGAAGCATCGTTGGCATAGGCGGCATCGACCGCCGCCGCGATGGTCTGCTCTTCTTCGGGGCCTTCGGCCTTGAGCAGCACGCCCAGCCAGTCACGCAGGAAGGCCCGGTTGCCGGGCGTGTCGGGCAGCGCCAGCGGATTGAACCCCGTCGGTTCGCCCGAGCGGATGCTGTCGTAGCGTCCGCCAATGCCGCGCACGAACAGTTCCGCGCCGCGATCCTTGTCGAACAGGATCGTGCGCGGGCTGAATTTCTGCGCCTGCGCGGCGAGGAAGTTCATCACCACCGTCTTGCCCGAACCAGAGGGTCCGATGACCGAGAAATTGCCCAGGTCGCCATGGTGGAAATTGAAGAAGAACGGTGTCGCGCTGGTGGTTTCGAGCAGCGTCACCGCCTCGCCCCAGTGATTGCCCTGGGCTTGCCCCAGCGCGAAGCCGTGCAAGCTTCCGAAACTCGCCATGTTCGCGCTCGAGATCAGCGCGCGCCTTACGAGATAGGCCTCGTTGCCGGGGAACTGGCCCCAGAAGGCGGGTTCGAGATTGGTATCCTCGCGTACTGCGATCGCGCCGGTATCCGCCAGCGCGGCAGCGCAGGCGGCCATGGCGTCATCGAGCTGGCCGAGCTGCCGCTCGCGGACCATGACGGTCAGGTGATGGTCGCCAAAGCCGACCGCGCCATTGCCCAGCGCATCGCGCGCCGCCAGCATGTCCGCGCGTTCGGCAGCGGCTTCCTCGTCCGCCGATTTGAGCCGGCGGATTGCCAGGTCCATCCGCTCGCGCGCGGTCTGTCGCTCGGTCGGGGCATAGCTTTCGCTGACCACCATTTCGAACGGCAGCCGCAGCAGGCTGTCGAGCAGGCCCGGAGAAGTCGCTTCGGGATAGTCCTTCATCCCGAGCATTGCCGCGAATTCGGGTGCACCCGAGCCGCGCGTTTCGATTGCATCGAGCCCGAAACTCACGCGGCGATAGGGCAGCATATGGCCGATATCGACATCGTCGGCTGGCTTGCGCACCGGGCGCATTTCGCCATTGTAAAGCGCGCTCAGCAGTTCGAGCATTTCCGAATTGGTGCTGCCCTGCGGGCCCGTGTATTCGCCCAGCGGGGTCGCCCCATATGCGCTCAGCGCTGCGACGAGACCCTGCGAAGCCGCGCGCAGCGAGCGCAGGTCCTTGGGATCGGGTTCAAGCCGGTCGCCGTCCTGCCGGCGGAATTTCCTGCCGACCCGTTCGACCAAGCCCGCTTTGCCCCGCGCGGGACGACGGATCAGCGTGATGAACTGGTCGTTGACGAACAGCTGGCCCGAACCCAGCCGGTCGCGCCAGCATGCATCGATATGCCGGCTGATCGGATCGGGAAATTCGGCTTCGAGATCGACCGATACGCGGCGGCGGATAACGTGGTGGTACAGCACGAACCGCGCATCGAGTGTCGAGCGCAGAACCACTTCGCGCGTGGCCGCATGCGCGTTGAGCGCTTCGCTGTCCTCGGTTTCGAACAGCAGCCCGGGAACCTGGATCGCGGTCATGACAGAACCGTCGCGCAGCAGCAGCGTGCTTTCGTCGATCAGCCGGAGATAGGGCAGCCGGTCGCCGGCCCGCGCTTCCTTCGCGCTCCAGGCGGCAGCGCCCATCCATTTGGTCTTATGCGGCATAGGAATTGCACCCCCAGCGCTGGTAATTCTTCACCCGCGGGCATTTCGATACCTTGGTGATCCACAGGTCGAAGATGCGCGGCTCGCGCAGGCAGGCGAAATATCCGATCCCGTGCATGACAGCGAAGACCAGCAGTGCCAGCCAGCTGCCGGTGATCAGGAAGGCCTCGGTCGTCACCATCCCGTTGATGATGAAATAGTTATATGTCACTCCCGCGAACATCTGCGGCCGCGTGAGTGCACGATGCACGGGATGGCGCACGAGCGTGGTCATCTCACGCGGCCACGCCCTGAATGCCGGCCACGATGGATGCCGCGCCGAACAGGATGAACACGCCGATGATCACGGTCGCCCCGAAACGCCAGTTGAGGCGGCCGGTCAGCATCATGAAGCCGACTGCGGCAACCGCCATAACTGCCACCGCCGTGGCGACATTGCCGAGCAGCGTGCCCTGTAGCCAGCCGAGCGCGGCGACGATCGGCCCCGAACCCACGGGATCGGCAGCCTGCGCGAAAGCAGCGCTGGGGGTCAGGAAGGCGGCCAGAACTGCCGGAAGGGTGAACTTGCGACTCAATTGATTACTCCCGTGAATGATCGGACAGGCGGCCCATGATGGCCGCCACGTAAAGCTGCGTTTCGCGGATGCGCGGGACACCGCCGGCGCGGATCACCCGCCCGGGCCCGGCATTGTAGGCGGCAAGCGCCTTCTCGAGATCGCCGTCGAACCGGTCGAGCTGTTCGCGCAGGTAGCGCGCGCCGCCTTCGAGATTGGCGAAGGGATCGTCGGGGTCGACGCCCAGATCGCGCGCCGTGCCGGGCATGAGCTGTGCCAGTCCGCGCGCGCCCACCGGCGATACTGCATTCGCGCGCCAGCGGCTTTCCTGCCACACCAGCGCCTCGATCAACGTCGGGCTGAGATCGAAGCGTCCGGCGAGTTCGGCGACCTTGGCCTGGTAGTCCTGGGGCACCAGCCTCGCGTGGCGGACCGGGTCCGCCACGGCGATGTCGGGCACGACGATGTCACCCGGGACCTCGGCCGTGCCAAGGGTCATCGATTCATCGGGCGCAGCCGGTTGCGCGCGGCCTGCGCCGGTTACCCAGCGCGCACCGTCCGCATCAATCTCCAAGACATCCGCCCTTGCATCAAGGGCGGGAAGCGCGGCGCAGGACAATCCGATTGCCAAGGCCCAGCGTGCGAGAATCATTGCACCCTCCGTCCCACCGCGTCTGGGCACGTTTCATGACAAGAACGTGACGAAGCGGCGAATGAGTGAGGGCTGGATCCGGTGACCGCATGAAAAAGCCCGCCTCCCTGTGGAAGGCGGGCCCTGCGGCTCGGCCGTTGCGAAGATCAGCGGAGCGATAGCGCGTAATAGCGTGCGAATTCGCCCTGCTCGAGCATGGCCAGCGCCTTGCGGGCAAGCCGGCGGGAATCGACCCATTCGCCAGTGGCGGTCTCGAGCTCGACGCTGCTGCGCATGTTCGCAGCGGTAGCGAATTCGGTGCGGGCCGCATCGTAATTGCCCATCCGCGCGAGCGCGATACCGTGGTTGATCAGGCGTGCCGGATCGTTCGCGGCCAGTTCGTCGCAATTCTCGATGGCCTGCCGCGCTGCGGCATTGTCGTTGGCCACCAGTTCTTCATAGCCGACGTCGAACGCGGTGTCCGGGGCCTGCGCGGTGGCAACAGGGCCCTGCGCGAGAAGGACGAGGGCAACGCTGGTAATGATCGCCATGACAGCTCTCCTTTTATGTTGTGAGTGCATGTTTGAACCCCGGCCCTGCCGACTGCAACAAATCTGTAACTTTGTCATAAAACCGTAATCCGACCCCACGGAAACGGTTTTCCGCCATTTCGGCCAGGCCGCCCGGAATGATCCGAGGTTCTGCAACACAACGGTCATCTTTCGACAAAAACTGTCACGAACGATCCCTAGCGGGGGATTCGCGATCCGAGATTTCCCATTTCGTTTCATCCGGCTTTTGAGGGGACCGTTACCCGTGACCAATTTCCATCATTCGCTCGTCCTCGGCTGCTCCGCACTGGATCTTGCCAGCTGCGGCGCCGACGAAATCGTCTCGCCGGGTACCGGCGGTGACGTGATCATCAACAACCCGACCCCGGCCCCGACGCCGACCCCCACGCCGACCCCGACGTCGACGCTGGTGACCCCGGCCGCGGGCTGCCCGACCATTTCCGACCCGGTCGGCCTGACCGATGGCAACACCATCACCGGCCCCACCGGCGAATACCGCGTCTGCACTCTGCCCGCGCGCTTCACCGCTTCTTCGACCCTGCCCTACATCGAAGGCCTGCTCTACCGCATCGACGGCCGCGTCGATGTCGGCACCGACGGCGGGGCTGCCGATACCGGCGCGGACACCGACGTCGAACTGACGATCGAACCGGGCGTGATCCTGTTCTCGTCGGGCTCCGGCTGGCTGAACGTCAACCGCGGCAACACGATCAATGCGAACGGGACTGCCGCGCGTCCGATCATCTTCACCAGCCGCGACAATGTGCAAGGGCTGAACACGGCCAATTCCTCGGGCCAGTGGGGCGGCGTCGTCCTGTCGGGCCGCGCTCCGGTAACCGATTGCATCGCCCCGGGCGCAACCCCGGGCACCACCGCCTGCGAACGCCAGGTCGAAGGCGCCGCGCAGCCGGCCCTGTTCGGCGGCGCGACCCCGACCGACAGCTCGGGCAGCATGAGCTACGTCCAGATCCGCTACTCGGGCTTCGTCCTGTCGGGCGACAGCGAACTGCAGGCGCTCACCACCGGCGGCACCGGTTCGGGCACGCAGCTCAGCAACATCATGAGCTACAACAGCTCGGATGACGGCGTCGAATTCTTCGGCGGCCAGTTCAACCTGCGCAACCTGATCGTGGTCGGCGCCGAAGACGACAGCCTCGACACCGACACCGGCGTCAAGGTCGACATGCAGAACGTGATCGCGATCCAGCGCCCCGGCGTCGGCGACACGATCATCGAGGCTGACTCCTCGAACGGTCTGGAAGAAGACACCCCGCGCCAGAACACGCGCATCTCGAACGCCACCTTCATTGCCAACAGCGGCACCGGCGACCAGGCGATCCGTATCCGCGGTTTCGCCGACTACACGATCGTCAATTCGGTCCTGGTCGACAATGAAGGCTCCACGCCGTGCCTGCGCATCGACAATCCCGAAACGCTGAACCGCGCTGCCAATGGCGCGATCGACGAAGCCGGCCCGGTGGTGTTCAATTCCTTCGTGCTCGATTGCTCGGTGGACTTCCGCGACAGTTCGGGCGGGGTGACCGCGGCGCAGATCGAAACGCGCTTCAACGCCGGTTCGAACAACGATGCCAATTTCACCAACACGCTGTCGATGGGCTTCGTAAACGGCACCAACGAGAACGGTGTCGCCGTGTTCGATCCGACCGCGATCTCGTCGTTCTTCCAGACCCCCACCAACATCGGCGCGGTCTATCCGGGCAACGACACCTGGATCCAGGGCTGGACCTGCAATTCGGCAACGGTGACCTTCGATGCCGCGGTCTCCGACTGCAGCAGCCTCCCGGTCTACTGATCCGCATCGACGGCTGCGGGGCGCGCATTCCGTGCGTCCCGCAGCCGGTTTCGCATTTCGCATCGGCGCCTTCGCAGGGCTCCAGCACAGTTTTTAAGACCTGAATATGAGGGGGTCTCGAACCATGTCGACCGGCAAGCAGCTTTCCGCGCTGCTCCTGCTCTCCACCGCGCTCACCTTCCCTGCCGGGGCCGCATTCGCCCAGGCAGCGAGCACCGGCGCCGAAGGCGTACCCGCCGATGAAGATCCCGCCACCGACGCCATCATGGCGCAGCAGGCCGAGGGCATCGACGACACGCCGCAGGAGGAAGCGTTCGAGGAAACCGATATTTCGGTCCCCGGGGGCGCAATCGTCGTCACCGGTCGCCGCCGGCAGGACGTCACTCGCGCCTCGTCGCAGGTCGTCTCGGTGCTCGACAGCGCCAGCATTGCGCGGACGGGCGAAGGCGACATCGCCGGCGCGCTGACCCGCGTCACCGGCCTGTCGACCGTGGGCAACGGCCTCGTCTATGTCCGCGGCCTGGGCGATCGCTACTCGCTCGCGCTGCTCAACGGCCTGCCGCTGCCCTCGCCGCAACCGCTCAGCCGCGTGGTCCCGCTCGACATCTTCCCGACCAGCGTCATCGCCTCGAGCCTGGTGCAGAAGACCTATTCGGCCAACTTCCCCGGCGAATTCGGCGGCGGCGTCATCAATCTGACGACCCGCGCGGTGCCCGATGAGAGCTTCGTCAAGGTCAGCGCGGGTGTTTCGGGCGACACCGAAACCACCTTCGGCACGGGCTACACCTATTACGGGTCCGATTACGACTGGTTCGGCTTCGACGATGGGCGCCGCGACCCCGGCCCCAACCTGCGATCCTTCCTCGACAGCGGGCAGTCGCTCAACGACCCCGGCGTGGACCAGCAGGCCATCCTGACCGAACTGGGCGATCCCAATCTGATCCTCCTGCAGAGCACCGACGAACTGCCCGTCAACTGGTCGGGCGGCATCACCGCGGGCACCAGCGTCGATGTCTTCTCCGACGGCCGGTTCGGCGTGATCGCCACTGCCTCGCTCAGCAACAAGTACCGCAATCGCTTCATCACGCGGCAGGCCGCGCTGAACGGCGATCTCGACCTCGACCAGACGGGCAACCAGTTCCAGACCGACCAGCGGATCCTCGCCAATGCCATGCTCGGTTTCGGGCTCGAAGTGGGCGAGCACCGCTTCCGCCTGACGAACCTCTACATCCGCGATTCGCTCAAGCGCGCGTCGCTGGCGCAGATTTCCGACCTCACCGACGACGATGACGATCTGTTCCAGAACACCGGCTGGTACGAACGCCAGCTGCTCGACACGCAGTTTGTCGGCGAACTCGAATTCGGCGACCTGTCGATCGACCTGCGCGGCGGTTATGCCCAGACGCAGCGCGAAGCGCCGAACGAATGGGAATTCGTCTATTCGCGCGACCTCAATCCCTCGGGCGGGTTCGACGATATCTATCTCAACCTGCAGAACGGAGGGCAGCGTGGCCGCACCACGGTGGCGTTCTCCGACCTGACCGAAGACCTCTATTACGGCGGTCTCGATGTCAGTTACCAGCTGGCTAACTGGCTGGGCGTGACGGTGGGCGGCGCCTATACCGACACCGAACGCCTGTCGCGGCGCCGCGAATTCGACATCCGCACGACGGGCGATTACCCGCTGGCGTTCGGCGCGCTGCGCCCCGACAATCTGCTGGGCGATGCGCTGATCGCGCTGGGTTACGATACGGAAGCGCAGACTGCCGGCGGGATCGGGCCGTTCTCCTACACCATTATCGATACCACCGCCGCCGATCCGGCTTTCTCCGCCGGGCTCGAGATCAAGGCTGGCTATGCGCAGGCGCGGATCGAACCGCTTGCCGGGGTCTCGCTCGATGCGGGTGTGCGCTACGAAGACGCGACGCAGCAGGTCGTGCCGCTCGGGCTCGACGGCCTGCCCAGCGGATCGGCCAATGCCACGCTGCTGAACAACGATTATTGGCTGCCCGCAGCCACGCTGACTTGGGAAATCGCCGACAGCCTGCAGGCGCGTTTCAACGCGTCCAAGACCATCGCGCGCCCCCAGTTCCGCGAGCTGATCCTGCAGACCTATTACGATCCGGAAAGCAACCGCCAGTTCACCGGCAACCCCGGGCTGGTCGATAGCGAGCTGACCAATTACGAAGCCCGCGTCGAATATTACTGGGGCTCGGGCAGCAAGTTCAGCCTCGCCGGGTTCTACAAGGACATCGAGAACCCGATCGAGGTGTTTTCGAGCTTCAACGACAACACCGTGGTCAGCCGCTTCGCCAATGCGCCCCAGGCCGAACTCTACGGTGCGGAAGTCGAAGTCCAGTGGAACAAGGACCTCTACACGCTGGGCGACTGGTGGGACAGCAAGCGCTTCGTCGCGATTGCCAACTACACTTACACCCAGTCCGACATCAGCGTGCAGGCGGGCGACCAGGTCAATGTCCCCGAACTGGGCGGCCTGCAGTCGGCGTCCAACTTCTTCGAGGACGGTACCGCTCTTACCGGTCAGTCGGACCATATCGCCAACATCCAGCTGGGGCTCGAAGACCTCGACCGCGTCAGCCAGATGACCTTCCTGTTCAATTACGGCAGCAAGCGCGTGATCAGCCGCAGCACGCTGTCGCGCCCGGACATCCTCGA
>Ga0105357_10001490_pt1 | contig 12570 bp, 7 predicted proteins | sample GOMGulsemesocosm_4_FD_83660 | JGI IMG/M metagenome (GOLD analysis project Ga0105357, IMG submission 83660) | Methane-oxidizing microbial communities from mesocosms in the Gulf of Mexico - GOM15B Gulf of Mexico | ecosystem: Environmental > Aquatic > Marine > Cold seeps | place: USA: Gulf of...
ACTAAACATTTCAATTTGAGCTTGTGTGGGTTTATTTGCACTCGTTCCGTATGAACTAAACAAAACGCAAGATAAAACTAAAATAGATCCTAATACTCTATTCACTCAATGTTTCCTTAAACTTTTATTCTTGTTTTTAGAGAAGCAACCCAACATAAGTTACGTTTAGATTACCAATAAAACGACCAGGTTATGACGGAGGGCATTATAAAGAAAGTATAGTAAATTAGAAAGATAAATTTAAGCTAAACGAGTGAATAGCAATGTAAATTAAAAAAAGTATAAATGAGCGAGCTGCCTGGTCGCCCCGAAGGACGACCTAAACTGCACATTCACTGCACATTATTATTAATACGTTTGATAATAAGCTTGCTTTAAGCGGTTCGAATTTGCATAAATGTATTCGCTGCTTAAACGATCGTTGTTGTAAAAAGTACTATCAAGGTTATAAAACAATTTTGTATTATCACCAGTACCCGGCGTTAAGTTATTATGACTTTTTCCAACTAACGTATTCACTGAATATTGCCATGTGGGCTTACCTCGTACCTGAAAGTATTTATTATTGTAATCTTTACGTGGTGTTAGTGGTATTGAAAAACCTAGGCCAATAAATTGGTTGCTTTCTTCATTATCCACTTTGGTATTTTTATAGGTTATGTTAAGCGAAACATCGCCAAACATACGTTCAAGCTTGAAAACTACGCCTTTGTCTTGTTGCCAATATTGGCCTACTTGTAATTCAGCAGAAGTATTTAAATGAGCATTATAATATTTGTACTTACCAATAATTACATCTCTTTGTTGCGGCTGAATTGGAGGCCAACAACGCACAAATAATGGATTACAACCAGTATACGGCTTTATTTCAGCAGTTATTTGGTTTTCATACCTTGCTGTTAATAGGTTAAACTTATGGCTACCACCAAAACTTTGCCAACGTATTTCGTTAGCAAGGTAATTATAAGTGTCACGATATCGACCGAAAAAAGTCATGTTTTTCACAGAATACGGTAATGATATGGTCTGATGAAAGCTGTACTCTTGCAGGCCAGTTTTTTGTTTTTTTTGAGCAAAAACTTCACCCTCTTCAAAGTTTTTTGTTTCCGCCACTTGTGTAGTGTGTTGAGCCGTTATTGCAGCGCCACGCCACAATGGCAATTCAAGATGGCTTATTAACGCTAAAGAGGCATCAAAAGCACCCACTTCGGTACCTACTGTAGAGACAATACCGGGCCAAAAAGTAAAACGAGGTTTCAGCCAATAATCATTACTATTATCTAAATCAGCGGTGGGAATCCTTCGCTGACTCGTAAAAGTATCGGTAGATATATCAACCTTTAATGGTTGATTATCTCTTAAGAAGGCATCATATTCAGCTAAATTACCTTTTACTACGGCAATAGGGATTTCTCGCTCTTTGAGCACCAGTGTAAAATTTGAGTAATTATGCCGTATGTGTTTGCTCATAATCCCCAAAACAACGCCAATTCCATCTATTTGGTTACGGTTATAAATGTGATTTTCTATTTCTATATACACCGTATTTAAATCAGCCTCGCCGACTTTAATTGCTTCAAAGCCTTCTTTAGCCAGTAATTTTTTTACTCGTAATCGTTCAAGAATACCAGAGCGGTCAATAACAGCGGGGTCTACATCATCTATTGGTGAATATTCTTGATCACTGTTTAATTTACTGCTAATGGCGCTATTACGTTCACTGTACTGCGATGAACTATTTACCCCGTTAAAATCAAGGGGAATAGTTAATCCTACGCTGTAGTAAACATCATCTTTCAATTGGTCGTTGCTACTTGAGACAAGTATATCGGTAGATAATTGAATGCCACTAGTAAACCAGTTTTTAGGTGTGGATAAATGCACTCCTAATTGAGTGTCGGCTGCATCATACTCTGCTGAGAGTTTAGCCCATTCATAAGGTTGCCAGGCTATCCCTGCAAAAACGCCATTTAGCCTACCTTGTTGTGAGTCACTCTGCCCTAACCCTAGGGAAAAATTAATATTTTCAAATATATTTTTTGATGCAACAACATATTTAGCATCGAAGTAATTGGCAGCTCCGCCTATATCTTGAATACCTACGGCTAAACTAAACCAGTCTTTAGGAATAAAAGGTATACCCAGTTTAATATTTGCCGACAAATCGGTTAAGCCATCTTTGCCACCAAAATTATAGTCCGCTAAGCGGCCTGATACTTCCACATATTCCCATAGTCCAACGCCAAAGTTATAATTATCACCAACACGATAACCGCTTCTTGTTTCAACTTGGTTGCCATATTGTATATAAAGCGATCCTTCATCGAATAATTTTGCTGTAGGTGTATTTATTAAACCGCTATAGCCTTGGAAAGACATGGTTGCTTCAGGCTCAGCCGCTATTATAGTGGAAGGTAGCAAAGCCAATAAAAAAAGAATACTGCGTTTCATTTAAACAAATCCCTAGCAAGGTAAATTAGAACAATTAAAAGTGAAAGTGGCGAAAAGTAAAGTGTAGAATAATAAAAAACCCGCCAATAGGCGGGCTTTATTTTAACTGGGTTAAATTAACCGCTTACGGCGCCAGTAGCACCAGTAACTATGTCAAGTGGTACGTCTTCAATAACCACTTCAGTTATCGCTTCAACAGTAGATGGGATCTCTTCTGTTTCAATTACAACGTCAATACCCTCATCTACTGCATCTTGTACAATAGTTGCTTCGATTAGAGTAGCTTGGTCAGATATTTCTACCTGTGCGTCGGCTAGGTCTCCTAGGGCAGTAACAGCTGCAGGATCAGCCAAGGCAGTAGCGATGTCGGTTTCTTCAACAAGGGCTTCTACTACAGTTTCAGCAACAACCGCTACCGTTTGAACGTAGCTGTTAATAGTTTCTGCAATAGTACTACCTTCTTCTCCAGTCACTGCTGCAAGTGATGCATTAACTAAAGTTAATGTATTAGTAATGCTAGCAGCGTCTCCAGCATCAGTTACTGCTGCTGCAACCGCTTCAGTGTCTGTAGAGTCAACAATTTCGATATCATAAATATTGGTTGTTGATAAATCCACACCCAATATTTCACCAACAATAACCGAGGCATTTTGTTGTAAGGCTTCAACGCCTGCAGGAGCCAAGTTGTCAATATCGATATTTTCATTTGCCGCAACTTGCGCCAATACAGCATCGGTAGCCATAGTAGTTAGCGTATTTGCATCGGCGTCAACTGGCACACCTTCACCGTTTTCGTCAACTTCAGCAATAGTAAGGGTAGTTAATGATAAACCAGCTACTTGTGAGTTAGGGATCAAATCACCACGTGCTACATCACCACAGCTTACAGCGGCATCACAGCGCATTTGTGTGTCGTCATCAGCGGTAATATTAACCACTAACGCGCCAACAATGGCATTACCGCTAGCGTCTACTACAGTCGCCGAGTAATCGCCATTTTCATCTGTTTGTACATCAACAGGATCTGTGGTCAACGGCGTAGTGAATTCTGTATCACTTGCTCTGTATATTTGAACTTTAGCATCAATTAATGCACCTTTTACAGCTGAACCCGTCATAGCCAATGTAGATGGTGTTACAGTTGCTGTTGAATTATTGTCGCTACCACATGCAGCCAAAGCCAAACTTATACTAGCAGCTAACGCTGTGCGAAATATTTTTTTCATTTTGAATTGCCTTATATATTTATAAAAGAAAAGTAGATTATTACTCAGAATTCCGTGTTATGTTCAAAGTGCATAGTATTCGTTCGGATACTAATTGAAATTGTTAGTAAATACAACTGGTTTTATTGTCTCTACAGGGCCAGCGTATTAACCACAGATGTAAACCCTACGGTTAGACCTTCATCATCGATAGATTGGATAACTAAACTAACTTGTTCAAATTAGACTTGTTGATCTAACGTGATTTTATCTTTACTGAGAAAAGCTTTCTCAGTAAAGATAAGAACCTTGCGCAGGGTTGAGGTGCGCAGGTATTGGATCAGGGATGTTTTTACAAGTATTAATGATTTAACATCACAGTGGGATGGGGTAATAAGTGTAGGGATGGCTGAATCAGAGCGCCATGTAGCTTGTGGCCAATATTACTTGACCACTTCAATTAGCTAAATTCGTAAAATACTTTTATAACTGGCAATTTCTACATCATATTCAGAATATTGTTTTAAATAGTCTGACATCCCCTCAAGGGCTTCAACATCGCCATGAACAAGTTGAATAGCTGTTTTTTTATTTAATTGAGAGTTCTGTAACCATTGTAGAATTTCTACGTAATCAGCATGTGCAGATAAACCATCAATTATTTCAATTTTTGCTTTAACTGGAAGCCATTGCCCGTGAATTTTAATCGTTTGTTCGCCCTTAATTAGCTTTGCTCCCCTTGTGCCACCAGCTAAAAACCCAGAAAATAACAGGGTTGTTTTATAATTACTGAGCAAGCGTTTCATATGGTGTAAAATTCTCCCTCCTGTAGCCATGCCACTACCGGCAATAATAATATGAGGCATAACTATCTCAGAAAGTGCTTTAGAGTCATCCACACTGCGTACATAGGTGTTCATTTGCTCCATTAAGTTACATTGCTCAGCACTAAGGCGATGTTGTTCATGGTATTGGCAATAGATATCAGAGACTTTTATTGCCATTGGGCTATCAACGTAAATAGGGAGTTTAGGAATTCGTTTTTCTTTAATTAATACCGCTAATATATATTGTATTGCCTGAGCTCTTCCTACCGCAAAGCTTGGAATTAACAGCACACCCCCTTGGCGAGCAGTGGCATTGACAACTTCGGCTAACTGCTCAAATGGATCGAGTGACTTATGACACCGATCACCATAAGTTGACTCTAAAATTAGCAAGTCTAAATTAGGCAATGGTTTGGGTGGATGCATGAAAACATCTTGAGATCGGCCGACATCACCAGAAAAGCCGACAACCTTGCCTTCGGCTTTTAAGATAACACTAGATGCACCTAAAATATGACCTGCATATTGAAGTTTAATGCTGATATCACCAATATTAAATTCCTGTTCAAACTCAACTCCTTTAAACAATGACATACATTTTTCTGCAGTTTCTTTATCGTAAATAGGCTCTGGAGTTTTATGCTTTCCTAACTTATATTTCTTATAAAAGTAGGCGTCATCTTCCTGAATATGACCGCTATCGGGGAGTAATATTGAACACAAGGCAACAGTACTTGGATGAGTATAAACTTTTCCTCGGTAGCCTTGTTTGTACAAAGCGGGAATAAAGCCAGAATGATCAAGGTGTGCATGGGTAAGCACAATGCCATCCAACGTTTTAATATCGACAGGAAGTCGTTCTCGGTTGCGTTTTCTCAGCCACTTATAGCCCTGGAAAAGTCCACAATCAATCAATATTTTTGTCGTCTTTGTTTCGACTAAGTATTTAGACCCTGTAACAGTTTGTGTTGCACCTAAAAAAGTTATATTCATGCAAAAATCCTAAAAACGCCATGTTGTAGGTTACTTAATTTCAATTTTAACGGTTTTATTTGGGACTTCTTTCAAAGGACGTAAAAAACCTTGGAATAAATTTCCCATGTCATCATCAAATAATGATGGAAACATTGATTTATGCTTAATGACTTCCATAATATCTCTCCTCACTATGATCTACATTTACTGGTAATTAAAGCATAGTCGACGGTTACTTTTTGACCACTTAGATTTATTGATTTAGATCAAAGTTTATTAGGAAACGACTAGAAAGTATAAGAGCACTATTTTTTGAATTCAGGTTATCAATGGCCTGGTTAATTAGATAAGTATTTATGTGATTCATCAACAACAATGAGTATTAACGCAATAACTAATAAAGTACTCCATTGTTCGAGTGTCACAGGGGAAAGCTGTAGTAATTCTCTTATTCCTGGCGTGTACATAGCCGCAATATGAATACCTTGAGCTGCTAACATACCAAAAAGAAGAAATTTATTACCAAAGAAATATTGCTTAAATATCGATAACGTTTCTGAGCGGCTATTTAGTACATGTACATTTTCAAATAACACCATTAATAATAAAGTAATATTACGTGCTTCTTGCTCCGCAACACCTGTGTCTATTTGCCATTTAAATAAGGCAAAGGCTAAACAGCCCATCACAATGGCATTTACAATAATACGTTCTAACATCAAGCGATTAAAAATAGGTTCACATGGAGGACGAGCCGCCTTTGTTAACTCATTACCTTCTGCCGGCTCAAACGCTAACGCAACATCTTGTATGCCGTTGGTAACAAGATTTAGCCATAATAATTGCAGAGGAAATAAAGGTAACGGTGTACCAAACAGTAGTGAAAATATCACTAGCAAGATTTCTGCAGCGCCTGTTGAGATCAACAAAAAGATAACTTTTCTAATATTATTATAAACAATTCGACCTTGCGTTATACCATCAACAATAGAGGCAAAATGATCATCCGTTAAAATAATATCGGCACTTTCTCTTGCAACATCAGTCCCTCTCAACCCCATTGCAATCCCTACGTGTGCATGATTAAGCGCTGGCGCATCATTAACTCCGTCACCTGTAACAGCAACAAAATCACCATCATGCATAATTTGTTCAATTATTTGCCTTTTTTGATGCGGGGATATCCGCGCAAAAACTTGCGTACTATGTACACAATATTTAAATGCTGTTACTCCCTGTTCAAAAGCTTCGGCTATTTGTATGCCAGTTACCGCTTTCATGTTTGGTGTGGCAATACCTGCTTGTTGCGCTAAAGCCATTGCTGTTTTGGGATGATCGCCGGTTATCATGGCAACCTTAATTTTTGCTGCTTTACACGCCGATACAGCCTCAATAACATCATGACGTAGAGGGTCAATCATGCCAACCATGCCAATAAAAGATAAATGAATTAACTCGTCTTCTAATTGACCTGGCACTAGTTTCAATTCTTTATAGGCTATCCCTAAGACCCTAAAACCATCACTTGCAAGCTGATCTACATACTGAGTTAATTTCAGTTTATCCTGATTGTGAACTTTAAAATCACACATGGTCAATAAGGTTTCTACGCTGCCTTTAACAAAAAGCATGTGCTTACCCTCAAACTCATTAACACTCGCACAATAGGCATTTTCAGATTCATAAGGGATTTGCCCTACTTCCCTATAACGACTACGAACTTCTTGATAATTAATACCTAACTTTGACGCTAAAACCAAAAATGCAACATCAACCATATCTCCCTGACCTTGCCAGCCTTCTCGTGTTTCTTCTAAATATGACTCATTCGCTAATAAACCAGCATAAGTTAATAGTTTCAGTGCTTGCTTTGTAGTTTGCTCAATAGTATTTTTATTCAAATTAGACGACGATGAGGGTAAAATTTCTCCATGTAAATCCAGTCCTTCACCTGATACATCAAAACTCTTACCATCTGCTAAGGTAATATTTTGTATGGTCATTTCATTTACAGTCAGGGTACCGGTTTTATCTGATGCGATATAAGTACAAGAGCCTAATGCTTCAACTGCAAGTAAGTTACGAATAATAACCTTCACCTTGGCCATTCGTCGCATACCAATAGCTAACGCAACCGTAATTGCAGCTGGTAACCCTTCAGGTATTGCCGATACAGCTAAAGCAACGGCAAGTAAAAAAACCTGTCCAATTTCATCACCACGTACTAAGGTAATTATAAAAATAAGCGCGATTAAAAGTAAAATTGCGTAAGTTATTCGCTTTGTGAAAACCTCAATGCGCAGTAATAATGGTGGTTTAGTTTGCTCACTTTCTATATCTTCAGATATTTTTCCTAATTGTGTATTGATACCTGTAGCAATAACATAGCCACTACCGCGGCCATTAAGTACTGCCGTGCCTGCATAACACATTTGTTGTTTATCTATTAATTCTTGGTTTTCATCGTCTAACTTATTTGTTCCAGCAAACATTTCAACAACGTCTGAAACTGCCTCTGATGCTTTGACTATTATTTTATCAACAGGCATAGATTCACCAGTAAGCATAGACTCATCGACTTTAAGACTACTGGTTTGTTGCAAGACCATATCAGCGGCGACTTTGTCTCCTGGGACTAATTGCAATAAATCACCAGGAACAATAATTTCACTGTCGACTTTAACAAGCTTATTATCACGAATAACATTGGCAAATGACGGCACCATTTTTTTAAGTGCTTTTGCAGCTTTTTCTGCAGAATACTCTTGAATAGTACCTATAACAGCATTAATGAGTAATACAGCGAGAATAAAAATAGCATTTATATACTGACCTAGAAATAATGATAGTATTGAGGCGCCAAATAACACATAAATGAACGGCCCCCTAAATTGATATAAAAAGACCTCTAACAAACTCTTTGCTTTTACTTCCGGTAAAATATTTCTCCCAAACTTAACTAATGCTTTTTTAGCTTGCTGTTTAGTTAGGTTTTTGGAATAGGATTTCACGGTTAATCACAAAGGTGTTTAGTTACATCAGGAAAAACAGTTTTCATCGTTTGATAAAAGAACGTCAGCTCTTCATTTTCTACCTCATCAAGACGAATTAGCTTATTTAATTTTTCCATAAAAAATATTCTCAAGTTTAGGTTGGCTTTTAAATATTCAAACATATATCCTCCATCAAAGTATTTTGATAAATGTATTAAAGCTTACTATATAACAGCTCAAAAGTTGCTAACACGTTGTGCCATTTCTTTTGGGAAAAAGCATCTGAACCAAATATTTCAGACATAGCAAGTCCTCACTATAAAACACAAATAAATTATAGGTTAACATTCGTACAAAAACAGATTAATTAACAAACAGCCGATCTGAATCAAATTTACATGCTATTTTCTAAAAATATTTTCAAGTATCCAACTATACAAAAATTTGCTCGAGCGGTACTAAAAACTAATAACATTGATCATTGTGCACTGATTTAATTCTTGTATTTGGCGCAGACCCTACCGAAAACCACAGTGTATTAGGCGGACAACTCATTAAAGCCCACTTAGTTGGTGCTAAGCTTAAACAACAAATTTTGATAGCTGCTTACGGGTAGACAACAGTATTATGGAACAGAGCCTATTATATATACTCTAGCGGCTTGGCTTATGGCAAACCACACGCTTACTTACCTTTACTCGCTTTTTCGGCTAAAGCAATATGCATACTCGCTTTAGCCACTGAATCAGGGTTTAATGATATTGAATCTATACCACAAGACACCAAAAACTCAGCAAATTCAGGATGATCAGATGGCGCTTGTCCACAGATACCGACTTTGCAGCCACATTTATGAGCAACTTTTATTACCTGAGCAATCATGCTTTTAACCGCCTCATTTCTGGCATCAAACAAACTTTTTAACTCGGTTGAGTCCCTGTCTATACCTAATACCAGTTGAGTTAAGTCATTACTGCCAATGGAGAAACCATCAAAGCGCTGGGCAAACTGTTCTGCAAGAATAACATTGGACGGTATTTCACACATCACATAAACCTGTAAGCCCTCTTCGCCACGGGTTAACCCTGCATCACTCATTACCTCAAGCACTTTATCAGCTTCTTGTGGTGTACGACAAAATGGGATCATTACAATGACATTATCGAACCCCATTTGCTCTCGAACCTTCACAATTGCCTGACATTCTAGTTGAAAGGCTTCTCGATACAAGGGATGGTAATACCGAGAGGCGCCGCGTAAACCTAACATAGGGTTTTCTTCTGTTAATTCAAAAAACTCACCTGCTAACAAGCCTCGATATTCATTCGACTTAAAGTCTGACATTCGTACAATCACAGGTTTAGGATATTGTGATGCAGCAATTTTACCTACGCCTAAAGCAAGGTTTTCAACAAAAAAATCGCTGCCTTTTTCATATCCTTGGCATAACTGAGCTATTTTTTCTTTTACCTTGCTATCAGTAACTTTTTCGCTATGAAGTAGCGCCATAGGGTGGACACCAATTTGGCTCGATATAATAAATTCTATGCGGGTTAAACCAATACCAGCAACGGGTAAAGACCACCATTTAAAAATACCATCAGGAATGGCAGCGTTAATCATTATATCTGTACTGGTATCGGGGATATCTGATAAGTTAACCTCTTGCGTTTCAAAATCTAAAAATCCATCATAGACAATGCCATGTGAGCCTTGGGCACAGCTCAAGGTTACTTTTCGTCCATTGTCCAACATGTCAGTGGCATTTTCACAACCAACAATAGCGGCAATTTTTAATTCACGACTGACAATCGCCGCATGACTTGTTGGCCCACCGCTATCGGTAATGATACCACTCGCTTTTCGCATTAATGGCAGCCAGTCAGGATCTGTTTTTTCTGTCACCAACATCGCACCTTCGGGAAAGTGTTCAACATCCTCAGGGTTTGTCACTTTAAATACTTTACCCGTTGAAATAGCACTACCAACACTAGAGCCCTCTACCAACATCTTTGACGTTTCTTTTAGCTGGAAATTGACTAATACCGAGTGATTTTTTTGAGACTCAACCGTTTCTGGCCGCGCTTGCACAATATATAGTTGCCCTGAATCGCTGTCTTTTACCCATTCCATATCCATAGCTTTGCCATAATGCCGCTCTATACTTATTGCCCAATTAGCGAGTTGTAATATTTCGCTATCAGACAAAACCAAACAAGTACGTTCTTGGTTAGTTGTTTTTACAGTTTCTGTGCTTTGTGTCATTAACAGGTGATCACTTTCATCCGTGACTTTTATTTCAAAATCTGTAGAGGTCACAAAACACATTTTTTCGAGTTTACTACCACATTGTTTTTCAATAATCGGGCTATAATATTGCTGTTTTTGACTTGTAAGTGTTTTTTTAACAGTGTTTAACAAAGGCTTATAAACCATAAACTTGTCTGGGATAACACTGCCTTTTACTATGGTTTCACCTAAACCCCACGCGCCATTTATTTCAATGACTTTGTTAAAGCCTGTTTCCGTATCTAGCGTGAACATCACCCCAGCAGCCTCAGCGTTTATCATTTGTTGAATACCTACGGATAGAGCCACTTTATCATGTTCAAAGCCTTGTTTTTCACGGTAAACAATCGCTCTGTCGGTATAAAGTGAAGCGAAGCAGTGCTTACAGGCCAGTAGTAAATTATCAATACCAATAATATTCAAATAGCTTTCTTGTTGCCCGGCAAAACTAGCCTCGGGTAAATCTTCAGCCGTTGCTGAACTTCTCACGGCGACACTTGCATGAAAAGATTTTTGAGATGGCGCTATTTTTTTCGACAGGGCTTGATAAGCACTAATAAGATCTCCTTGTTGTTGGAAAGTGAAATCACCTCCAGCTATTAGGTCTCGGATCGCTCTTCCCGCCTTTAGTAAACTCTGACGCCCAGCTTGATACTCATCAAGCTGGTGTTTAATTTTGCCGTTAAAGTTATTTTGTGCTAAAAAGTCGATAAATAATTGTGCGCTGGTAGCAAAACCTATGGGCACCTGCACATGGGATTTAGCCATATGCACAATCATTTCACCTAAACTGGCATTTTTACCACCAACGAGTTCCAGATCAGATAAGCTTATTTGATCGAACCAGAGTATGTAGTTACTTTCTTGTTCTGACTGTTTGTTCATTGCTGCTCCTCAAGAAACGCCAATACATGACAAAAAGTATCGAGTTTGCCATAATCAGCTTCGCTAATTTTAACGCCTGTGCTTTTTTGCAAAGCCTCTAAGAAATTTATGAAATCCATCGAGTCTAGGTCACACTCATCTCGGATATCTTCTTCTACATCAATATCCACTAGCTCAATTTCAGGCGCAACTTCTTGTATGGCTTCAATGATGAGTTGTTCAAATTCTTCCTGTTTCATAACCGCTCCGGCTTTTGTATATTTTTAGCTAAGGCATTTAAAAATTTACCTGCAAACATACCATCTATTACTCTATGATCAGCGCTCAAACTTACCATTATTTGCTCGCCAATATTTATGTTCTCATCTTGCACTTGTGGCACTTTTTTCACTTTGCCAAAACCTATAATGGCCACTTGCGGTGGATAGATAACCCCAAAAACATTGTCCGCGCCACGGTCACCCATATTAGTTACCGTGATAGAAGCGCCTTTTAATTCAGAGCTTCTAAGGCGCGCTTCGGTATCCATACTTCTTGCGCGAGAGATGACATCTTGCAAGGCGGCCATTATGTGTGGAACGGCTAACTGCTCCACATTACGTAGTGCCGGCACCACAACACCTCCAGTGCGTAAACTAATAACATTGGCGATATTAATTTCAGTAGAGGGTTCAAACTGTTCATTGAGATAAAAGCCATTGAGCTGAGGAAATTTTTGCAGTGTTAGCGCAACTGCTTTTAGTAATAAAGCTATCAATAAAATACGATCTTTAGGCGACTTCCCTTGGTTAATCTGTTGTAACCAAAGTTGAGCATTATTTACTTCAATGCTCTTACTAAGATAAAAGTGAGGAATAGTTTGTTTAGACTTCACCATGGCAGCGGCAATTGCACTGCGCATTTGTGTTAGTTTAGCGCTAGTTTGCTTGGATTTTTCTGGTGATG
>Ga0105357_10001494_pt1 | contig 12538 bp, 11 predicted proteins | sample GOMGulsemesocosm_4_FD_83660 | JGI IMG/M metagenome (GOLD analysis project Ga0105357, IMG submission 83660) | Methane-oxidizing microbial communities from mesocosms in the Gulf of Mexico - GOM15B Gulf of Mexico | ecosystem: Environmental > Aquatic > Marine > Cold seeps | place: USA: Gulf of...
GGCCTATGATCGCGGCCAGGCCCCCAAGCTCGGCACCATGGGCCATGGCTCGGGTACCACGCCCACCCTGATGGGCAATGACTATGTGGCGATCACCGACAACGCCGACGGCCAGGTACAGGTTGTGGTTTACGCGCAAAAGCCCCGGTCTGGATCACAGCAGGTGTGCCAGCAGGGTGTCTTCCCGGCCGGGCGCGGCGCCTCTGAGAACTCTCTGGCGGTGGTGGGCAATGGCCTGATTGTCGAAAACAACTTCGGCTACTTCGGGCCGACGGAAACACCGAGCGCCGAGCCGGGCATCGCCCGGGTCAATGTCTTGGATGATGTGAGTGGCGAACAGCGCTGTGAGCTGGCCTGGGAGAATAAAACCCTGTCATCGCCCTCCTCGGTGCCCAAGGTATCACTGGCCAATGGCCTGGTGTATCTCTACACCCGCGATAAGGGCAACCCCGACGACCTGCACGCCTGGTACTTTACCGCCGTGGATGTTACGAGCGGCGAGGTGGTGTTCAAACAACTGACCGGTGTCGGCTGGCTGTTTAACAATCACTACGGCTCCATCACCATCAGCCCCGACGGCGCCGCCTATATCGGCATGATCGGCGGACTGGTGAAAATAAAAGATCAGGGCTGAGAACTTTAAAACCTTGGCCTAGGCATCTAGCCAATGGCTGCTGAATGCGCAGAGCCCCCCCATTGCAGACAATAAAAAACCCCAGCCTGGCGCAAGCCAAGCTGGGGTTTTCGAACAACCCTTACTCCCGCCTAAACATCGGACGCTGCAACAACAACTCCCTCAGAGCACACCTTCAGGTTTATACCAAATCGCCGAGGTAATCGCCCGCTCCTGAATAAACGCCGGTGTCATGGGTTCGATGCCGAGGGTTTTGGCGTCATAGGTCGACCAGCGCGGGGTGGGAATTTCTAACACCCGCACATAGTAGAAGGCTTGCTGCTCGGCCTTAAACTCAGGGTCCCGCCAGAAGGCGGCTATGTCTGTGCCCCCGGCATGAACTATTAGCCGATCGCATGTGTCTACCTAACGAGAAAGATCCAAACAGAGCTCCCTCGCTCATGAGAATCAGAGTTTGTTAGATGCGGCTTGCTCCATAAATGAAGTATCAAAACGAAGCTTAATATTATTCTTATTACCTAAAACTGTGCCATCGGCCATTTCAATACCGACAAAATCTGGATCAGAAGCACCGTTGCCAAATAGCCCTTTATCAAAACTGAAATTTCGGACTAAATCCATTGTCTTAAGCATACGTTCAGATTTAGCGAATGAAGCAGCCTCATCAGCCGTATACATCATTGCGGTTGTCTTCAACTGTGCTTTAAACTCAGCTGTTGTCGCACCACTCTGCTCTGCCATGTAGGCAATCGCAAGTTCAGACTCTTTACCTTTAGCTATCATGATTTTGAGTGTTTCATACCAAGCACCGACTAGGGCTTTTTTAAATCGTTCATCAGCATCTGATTTAACGAAAGTGATATCGACGATTTCTCCAGGTATCTTGGAGCTGTCGAACAAAAGGTTGGCTCCTTTACTGTTTCGCACTTGCTGAAGTGGGGGGTTCCAGGTGGCCACTGCTCCATTACTGTCAGTCATGAAAACACTGGCTATGTCCGCATCACTCTGATTGACCAATGTAAGGTCTCTCTCAGAAAGACCGTTCATATCCAGCGCTCTGGCCAACATGTAATGGGAGACGGAGAGCTCAACCAGACGAACTTCACGACCTTTCAAGTCTGCAATCGTATTCGCATTGCGTGCTACAACGCCATCATTACCGTTAGAGTAGTCGCCAACAATCAAAGCTGTTGTATCCACACCTCCAACGGCCGGAATAGTTAGGGCGTCCATATTGGTCGCTGTGACCGCATCAAAGGAGCCAACGGTGTAAAGGTTGATGGATTCAATGTAATCGTTGACCAACACCACTTCGATTTCAATACCGTACTTATCTGCCCATTTGTCAACAATCCCATGATCGGCCGCATAAGACCAAGGCTCCCATCCGGTGTAATGAGACCAAGCAAGTTTAAAGCTGTCTTGAGCCATAGATACTGACGAAAGTAGCATTACAGCTACTGCTACCAGGATTTTAAAGAGATTATTCATATTTCTATTCCTTTAGTTATGTCACTCATCAAACAATTTCCAATACAAATTCATCGGAGACCTTGTTCCCTTTTTCCATTTTAGATATAGAACTTTCCATTTTGGACGTCACTGAGTCCATTTCGGTAATGGACTTCGCCATCTGCGGAATTGCATCGCGCCGGAATTGGCTAATTTCTTTCATTGCAGCATCGACGTCGTTGAATGCCTGCTTCAACTTCTCAATATCCAACGTTGCATCAGCAGCCTGCTGCTGTATCTTGACACCTTGAGTTTTAAGTTGTTGAGCAGTCTGTACAATCAGGTCATCCGTTGTTGAAGTAATTGCTTGAACACCTTCTAGCACACGCTTTTGATGCTGTAAGGCCACCTGTAGTGTCGCTGCGGTATTAAGGGCGGTGATAGTTACATTGAGAGAACGGCTAACACCGATGATCAGCTGACGATTATTTCTTATAATAACTTCAGTTGCCAATATACCCTGCTGGTTGACTGCTAGCTGCTGCTGTAAATCGAGAATACGTTGTTTTAAAGGGAAGATAAGTTCTTCCTCGATAAATTTTCGCTTTTCATCGTCGGCTGATAGGCTCGATATCGCCTCTTCCAGCTTAATGTCCAAGAGCTTAGCCAGTTCAATGTAATCTTGTAGTTTAAACGTCAGCTTGCGCATACGAATCTGATCGTCATTAAGTGTGCTGTTATCGCGTTCCAGCTGCCCTTTTCCCGACTCCAGCGATTTCACAATGTCATTGATGACAGCATCAACCGCTTGATACTTGGCAAACCAATTGGACAGCGGAGTGCCTACACCAGGGATCTTGGACATGATACGGCGCAAGGTACCCATAGTGAAATCTACCCGATTTGGGTTAATCGAGTTAACCTGCCCCTGCAGATTCAACAAGCTGTTACCCACCAGACCACCATCTTCTGCGTCCTTTACTAATGTGGTCATCGGTGCCTTCAACATCTTGCTTTGTTGTGCCAGTTCTTTCTGGATGGGTTCACCAATCCGGGCAATAGAGTGCCTATACTGCTCCCTAACCTCTAAGTCTTGCGCACTCACAGACATGAATCTTTCGACAATTTCGTCAGCCTGCGCCACCAGCTCGGGTTTGGCTTGGCCTACAGTGACCGGTAATTGCTCGTCTTTAAGGCCCAAGTCCAGCTTAATTTCATCCGCCGTTTCGACCTTAGGTGTCTCAGTAACAACAATGTTATTCATAAAAAATCCCTCTTCACTCATTGTTTTAGTTTATGGAATAGATGTCTGCTCGTTTAATAAGACGGTGTAATTCGTCCATTGCTTGGTCGTAGTCGATAGACGACTGCCCTGGCTGGGTATCGATGCTAGAAATTTTGGCGCTGACTTTATCCAGCGAAGTCATCGCCACTTCGTTTTCATGGAAGATATTTTCTACACGCTGTAATTGGTTTTTATGTAGCGCAAGTCGTTCTTCTACCGCAGCCCTGGCTTTAGCTTCGGTTCCAATAGTAATATCTTCATAGGACGCCAGTTTATCCCTCAGATACTCAGTGTCGATTGACTCAATACTGCGCAGCGCGACCACAGCACGGTTTAGCTCATCGATACCGCCTAAGTACACTTGCTCAGCTATAGTGCGATAACGGTTGAACGTAAACTCTTCACGATTGAACTTTCGTTCCAGTACTTTGACGAAGGTTTGAAACTTACCCTCAAATAACTCTAATTGTTTAGTTCCTGTGGAGTTGTCCAGCTCGAAAAATTCGTTCGACAACGTTTTAATGGCCGCTAGCCGTTCTTGTTCTAATTGCTGACGATAGCTTTCGACTATTCGAGAGGCTTGTTGGTCACCGCGTAAAAACACATCCCAACTAAAGCTGGTGATCCCGATCAAACCGCTGGCTCCGGTCACAACTAGGGCTGTTACAGTTGGTTCGATCAACAAGGCAAATGCGCCACCCAAAGCTACGCCCATAGCCGACAACAAAGACAAAGGTTTCTGACTGCTGTCTGAAATGACGGCTTTCTTAATAGCGGCAGGTGATAGATCTCGGTGGTTTATCATAAATTACAGTTCCTCCCTCACCAGTGCTATTTCAACGCGGGGTAAGCGGTAATTAAAGGCACGGTTTGACTCGCTAGCTTTTTTCGACAAAGGTCTTGAACCGCCAAAGCCAACCGCTCGGTACCGGTTTTTATCGAAATCATGCGCGATCGATATATAGCGTAAAACAGCGTCCGCCCGATCCTGACTCAGGGCAAAATTGGCTTGTTTATCGCCTCGTGTTCCTGTGTGTCCACGAATCTCAATACGGTAATTTGGATAATGACTGAGGTCACCAATAAGGTTATCGATCTCCCCCTTACCATCAAGTGTCAACGCATCATTACCACTGGAAAATCCTACTTTACGTGCTTTTAATGAACCGACTTCACTCAAGGCTTGCCATTTATTATCACTCAGCGCGGTAAAAGTTACCTGACTGGACCCAGCATTTACTCCAGGTGCTTTGAAACCGCCGACATAGGCATACTGGTTATACAAATCGGTAATGAACTGGCTGTTAAGCAACTGATAGGGATCTTCTCGAGGAATGGGGCTGCGCTTGAAGTCGCCGTGATCCATGAGTACGTCCACAGCACCATCAATTGTGCTGACCAATGCATCGACAGAAAAACTGTTTTGCGAAACTCCAAACCAACGTTCAGCGTTGTCGCTCAGCGATGCCCACTGTGCACCTTGTACCAGTGCATCTGCAACCTTGGTTGATACTCTATATTCCTGCTGCAGATCCTTGATCAGTACATCTGGATTGCCCCGGTAGTACTTCAAGGTTTTGAAGTAGGCTTTGAGCACACTCTTAACCTTGCGAGGCTCTTTCGCCGCGTTGCCCTTTGACGCTAGAAGAATATCGACAATTAACTGCTGAGTATCCTCAGTCCCCAAAATACGCACAAAACGTTCATCACTGACGGCCTTGGATACCTCAGGTTCCCAAAGAACAGCTATATCCGCCTGACCAGATTTTAGTTGCTTGAAAGCATCTTCCGAACCGTTGGCTGTTAGGTAAAGGCTCTTGTCACGAAACAGAGGCACATCGAAATGGCTGACCATCGACTTAGCCAAGTGCGCGCTGGGTGAATCAGGTGTCCAAGTATAGCGCAGACCGGAAGCCTGTTTCAGAGCCTCCAGGTTGGAGACAGTCGCTTTATTGGCAACAATGGCATCACCGCCTTTCGACTCATCGATTACAGCAATAATAGGTCCAGGATAATTAAGAGGTTCACCATTCAATATGTAGCTATCGACGGTGGCCACAGCAAAATCCAATTCGCCCTTCTTAAGCTTCTTGAATCGCTCACTGTAGTTGGCCGTATCATCGATACAGTTCATACCGTAGCCTTCGCGATGTAGATTCTTTTTCATGATCGGCGAGCACAAGGGGAAGTACCCCACCCAACTATCCATACCGATCGTTATCTGGCCTTTATTCGCAGCATCGGAGACAGAAGATTGACGTCCCAACGATATCTGGGGCTCAATCATTTTCCAGCCGACCATCGCCGCAATACCCACGAGTGTCGCACAGAGTACTAACTTGGATTGCAGCTTCATTGTTAACCCTTACCTTCAAACACTGATACATCAAAATCATCTGCTTCGGCCAGCACTTCATCTAAACCTGCCTTCAGCGCTTCAGGGTTGTTAGCTGACTTGTAATAAGAGTACCCAACCTTATTCAAGGGGTGATTTGAATCAATGCAAAAGCCAATGGTGTGCATGGTAATCGCCGTGCTGCCGACCATTGCGTTAACCACATTGCGAGGATCATAACCAGTACTAGCCATACCATCGGTAACGACTATAAGGTTGTACTCGCCATAACCCAGTTGTCGCTCTGCCTGTTTGGTTAAGGCCTTTACACCTTGCGCCACACTGCTAGATAGAGGAGTCCCGCCACCAGCGTATACGCTTTTTACCGCCTGCAATGTAGCGCTGCTGGTGTGCTGCCCAAGGGGCATACGTTCTTTGGATCCATTACTGTCGAATGCATAAAAGCCGACATTGGCATCGCTAGGTATCTGTGTCAAAAACTGAGCGATGGCCTCTTTGGCTACTTCCATCTTGCGGCTTGAGTTGGCGCACTTACTATCATCCATAGACCCTGACCCGTCTAGCACCACATAATAGTTTTTTGCCAGTAATGCATCCGAAGTCACGGGGGTTTCGTTGCCCGTAATGTGTGGCCAAGAGTAATCTATCCCTTTTTCGGCATAGGCCATAAAAGCGTGACCAGCGGCAGAAGTTGAGCCGCTTATGGATTGTGATTTTCCGGAGCTCTGGCCATCACAGCCAGCCAACACCAACCCCAACCCCAACCCCAACCCCGTCAGTGCAATTATCGGTAGTGAAAAGTTCATCATGATTTCCTTAAATAGGCATAAAGACGTCGGATTCAGCTTCTACGCTGATGATGCGGAAGACTACTCGCATATTTGAGCGCCACTCTTTTGCATTTTGGGGTGCGCAAGGATCGACACCACAAATACCCGTTGCTGGTTGAGCTATGCCAAGGCCCAGCGGCTCAAACTGGGATTCATCCATGATTACACTCTTGAGTTGCGCGTATTGCAGAATTGAGTTTCGAACTGTTTGGGCACGCGTAACGCTCAGATTTTTAGCGCTTTGCTTTATACGTCCTAACACAACAGGCTGAGACCCTTTCTTCTTACTGCGTAGGTAGTTAGAAGGGTCAGAATGACCTTCCACAGTGATGATGGCACCACCGTAAGTAGCGGCAAGTTCAATTACCTGGTCAAAGTCCGCCTTGTAAAGATCCGCAGAAAAGTTGTTTTGATTCGGAGCAAAAAACACTTCAAAGCTATAAAGCTCGTCATCGGCCAGCGAGCCCTGTTGCTGTTTTCGACTGACTAGCGCCGATACCTTACTGGAATCGAAGCGAGGGGATTCAACGCTAACCTGCGTAAAATTCGTAGCAAGTGATTTATAATTCAAGTCGGCATTAACCAATTTACTGTTACTTGATTTAAGTAATCCCAACCCGTATAGACTACTACTGGCTTCAGTAGCAATGGCTCCGAAGTTACGAGGATAGTTGGCATCGATAAAGAACTTCAAATTACCATTCAGCCCTGAAAACTCACAATCTGCGTATAGGCCCTCAGTGTCTGCGAGCGCTTCCGGTGCATCCAGTAGTAACTCAGCCGCAGCTCGAAAGGTTTTTTGATACTTCACGCCCTCTGCGTGCTTGTTTTTTACTAATTGCTTCAACTCGTCCGTTGCTTGTAACAAACTACTGGCCAGACTCTCGACTTCCGCTTGGTTCTCTTTGTAATAATCTGCACGCACAGCATATACATCCGAAATTACGCGGCTTGCTGTCTTTGTTGACATTAATATACGAGCGCCTTTAACCGAATCCTCTGCACCACTACCAATATTACCGCCGGAAGTTAGCGCCAGCGCATCAGGGATGATCACGAAAGCTGCGTCTATATCCGCTTCATACAATGCCGCCATGGGACTATTATCTGTACCAGTCAAGTCTGGAAGCCACTTAATTGTTACATCGGCTGCGGACAGATTTGCATCTTTCAGTACACGGTTCAGATAATCGACGTGCGGGCCATAGGCTTGCACGGCAATGGTTTTTCCACGAAGATCCTTGGCGTTGCGGATGGAATCCTTAACCACCAGGGCATCCCCACCAGCAGACCAGGTCATCTGGTAAAATACGACCGGCTTGGTAGCGGGGTTTTGGCTCAACAGCTCTGATGCCGTCGCGATCATACCCATGGTGCCGCGCAAATAGGGAGTTCTACCACTGAGGTAGGCCTCGACCTGCTTGGAAAAATCATCTTCGCGTTCCAAGCGATAGTTCAAACCATTCCGCGCAAAGATGGAGCCATTAACAGTCCGCGCACTGCTACCATTGGCGTAGATGGTGGCGATATCCCCACCCCATGTGATGATGGGCAAGGTGTTAGCATTATCTTTAACGCTGCTTACTGGCGTCTTAACGACTTGTTCCAGCGGTTTAAAATCGATGTATTGGGGTGCTGCTAGTGCTGTCAAAGGAAGACAAACTGCAACCATAATGGCGGTTAACTTCTTCATCACTGCTCCTTGTTGATGCGATGGCTAAATGAATTTATGCGCTTTCGGGCGTCGTTGATTCTACGTTTAGTAATGTTTGAAAACTGTCGGGATGCATCAAGTTGAAAGCATCAACATGCTGGCGAACCTTCGGATTGAAGCCTTCACGTCGGACCGACTGAATTAGCTGGTTAAACTCAGCGGAATTTTTTACTTCGGTCGAGCAGGCAGCGCGATCAAGTTGATGATCGCCAACAACCCGCCCACCTCGAGTCATACAATTATCGCCGCGATCATCGGTGTAGTAGTGTGAGAGCACCAACAGACGAGAGCCTACAAAGCAGGCCTCGTGAAGATCATGCGTCACAAAGAAAATGGTGAGGTTTTCCTGCTCCCACAACTCTAATAAGAAAACCTGCAATTCATCTCGTGTATCAGGATCCAATGCCCCGAAAGGCTCATCCATCAATAAAACGGGCGGTTTCATGATCAGGGACTGCGCAATGGACGCGCGCTGTTGCATTCCTCCAGAAAGTTCATGTGGGTATTTGTGCGCAGAGTCAGCCAACCGTACCCTCTCTAGGTAGCCCATCGCTTCATCGGTATGTGACTTATTTTTATAGAGAGGATTCCACCACTGCCCATCGGTAAACGTCTTACCAAGCAGTACATTATCCAGTACTGAGCGATTAGGAAAGAGTGAGTATTTCTGGTAGACAATCCCGCGCTGGACATCGGGTACAGACACTGGCTGGCCATCTATTGTTATATTGCCAGTATCCGGAGTTTCTTGACCCAAGATAAGTCGTAGCAATGTCGACTTACCGCAACCTGAAGGCCCAACTACCGAGCAAAACTCTCCAGCCGACACAGATAGATCTATATTATCGAGCACCACCTTTTCGTCATAAGATTTGTATACGTCTTCAACGTGTAATTTGAAATCAGTCGCCATATCCATAGCTTATTTCTCCGTATACCAACGGTACTGCTTACTGATGATCAAGCGCAGTAGGTAATCCATAAAAAATCCCAGTAAGGTGACCAATATAACGTAAGGGATGATTACTTCCATACTCATGTAACGCCTAACCAAAAATATTCGGTAACCGAGGCCCTCAGTTGCGGCAATAGCTTCGGCTGCTATCAGGAAAAGCCAGGCGGACCCGATACTGAGACGCAACGAATTCAACAACCGCGGCATGATTTGTGGTAGAACGATTTTGTAGGTAATAGCAAGTTGCGAAGCGCCAAGCGTTAGAGCTTTGGTGATCTGCTCGCGTGGTATTTTACTAGCGGCCATTTGTACGTCTCGTGCCATCACCGGGAATGTACCGATAAATATCAGGACGACCTTGCCTACCTCGCCAACCCCAAACGCGATAAATAAAATCGGCAGTAGGGCCAGAGGCGGAATCATTGATGTCACAGTAACGAGCGGGCTGGTCGCCGCACGCATCCCAGGATACAAACCGCTATTGAGGCCAACTATCAAAGCCGTCACGGTGGCTAAGGTTAAGCCAATACCCAACCGACTCAGGCTGGCAAGTGTGTCATTTAATAGAAGGTATTCTCCGGTGCGTCGGTCAGGTATAAATGCTACGCGTTCGACGGCGTCGATCATCTGACTGATACTAGGCAGCAACTTGTCGGATGGGTTGGCATCAAGCCGTATATCCGAAGCAATTAAGTAGGCTGATAACACCAAAATAAATGGCAGTAAGTGCAGACCCCAGCGTAGCCACGGGGCAGGAGAGGCATGAAGCCCCAGTAGTCGATTTTTGTTCATCCCTGTACCAATCATTACCTTATACTTTACTAAAGTTAAATTATAATTATCATAAGTCAATAATTATTGACCTAAAAAGGAGGTGGCATGGCATTGCCAGAGAAAGTTCGAGAATGGTTTATCTCGATTAATGAAGAGGAGATCACGCTTGGTGAAGCCTTTAGTTCCATGAAGGCGATCGCGCTGGAGCAAGGTTCGATTCCACTGGTAGTTCAATTGGCGGAGAACCCGCGCTTTGATCTCCCAGGTGTAGATATATTCAGCGGGGCAACTGATTTGGAAACTCATGATTACATTCACATCCTTTTGGGTCGCGGTGTCCTTCCAAAAGATGAAGCCTTTGTGCTGGGCTTCACTATGGGGTCTACCAACCGCGTCGGTACCATAGAGGAAAAACTCTATGGGCTTTTTACGCAATATTTATATCCAAAGCATTACCGCTTTGCCGATGATGACTTCCAAGTCTACAAAGATGCTGTACGGCTTGGCTATATTTCTGACTGCCAGCCTTTGGACAGTATTGACTACCAAGCACTGGGGCACCTTTCGCTAAAAGAAGCCCGAGAATGGGTTGGAATTGAGCCTGACCTTCTCAAAGCCTACTACCGTATTGAGGCGCGGCGTTACCCAGCGACGTTTGAGAGTCAACGAAACATCAGAGATTGATAATACCGAGTGGTATGCAAATGAAAACAAAAGAATACCTAAACCTCGACTTTTTTCCATTACCGGCGGTGATTACTCCATTACACCTGCTGAACTCGGTTATTACTGGTGTTTTTGGGACAGGTACCTTCCTTCGAAAGGTAACCACACTTGAAGGCATTATAAATGCGCTACTGCCGCATGGCAGTTGGGCACATTTACGTCAAAATGCTATTTCACTGCTGGTGTTTGGCGCCCATTCAAGGCATATGGGCGTAATGTGGTTTAGTGTATGGCCTGATCGGTTATCTGTTGGCTGTAGACTTAATAAGCAGCGATCTATCAAAGTTTGTATCTCAATCGCCAGAACAGTGTTTTTTGAGGATTGATGTGGTCAGTCTCCCTGTCAAGGAAGTCATCTAGCTTAAATCACATTTATTTGGCCTTGTCGTAGGTGTTTTATGTGGCTGGAGTGGAAACCCAAGGCTAATCACGCTCCTTCGCTGCGGCATTGAAGGCCTCTTTTATATCAGATGAAGACACGTTATCCACCCCCATCACAACCATAGACATCAATAAGAGCTGAGCACCAAAATTGCCGTTGGCTACTTTGGCTTTGAGGTTATTTTCTGTTTGTATTATCCCAAAATGAACTTCGAGCTCATGCGAAAGGCTCTTGTAGGTAAAGCCGTGTAGCTTCATTTGAGCACGAAAAAAACGGGTCAGTGTCAACGCCCACTGAGAGTGGTTGACATACTTACTTGGGGTGTTTGATCTGGCCATTTGATGAACTTAAGCTGTGTATTTTTGACAAATGCTAGCACAAAGTTATCGCAGCTTGTGTCTCAAGCGAACATTTAATGAAATCACTCGTAAGCCTACAATCTAGCCAGTTGAAGCATAGGGAAAGCAGAAAGTGAAGATCGTTTGTTATCTATTTCGGCTAATTAACAGCTGACGGTTGAATGTCCAGCATGTGATGTCGTTGAGAACATTTGTACTTCGACTGCCCGGCCCTACTGGCACAAAGCCCCCCCATTTCAGACAATAAAAAACCCCAGCTTGGCGCAAGCCAAGCTGGGGTTTTCGAACATCGATTACTCGCGCTTAAACGATTGGCAGCAACACCTAATCGGCGCTCAAAGCACGCCCTCAGGTTTATACCAGATCGAAGACGTTATCGCCCGCTCCTGAATAAACGCCGGTGTCATGGGTTCGATGCCGAGGGTTTTGGCGTCGTAGGTCGACCAGCGCGGGGTGGGAATTTCTAACACCCGCACATAGTAGAAGGCCTGCTGCTCGGCCTTAAACTCTGGGTCCTGCCAAAAGGCGGCGATGTCGGTGCCACCGATGGTGTTGCTGTAGCTGGCATCGGCTATGTCCACGCTGTTGCCCACCGCTGGCAACTTACCAGTCGCATCATCAAGCTGGCGCTGGTCGGCCGCCGCTATGTCAAACACCTGCTCATGACTGACCCCGGCGGCATCAACCCAGGCCTTGATGACCTGCACACGGTCGAGGTTGGCACCCTGCGGGTCTTTATTGGCGAGGATTAAAAAGCCGGGGGCTTTTGCCTCAGTCTCGTTGGTCACGCTAGTAGCATCAGCGCCTGAAGCCGCCAGCAGATTGCCGCCCATGGGCACACCGTTGGCGTAAGCGTGGCTGACCAGGTTGGGGTTGTTAAGCGAGTCTGCGTCAAAACCCCAACCGGCGAAGAAGCGCACCAAAATACGCGGCCCGGAGGTGGCGAAGGTTTCCTTGCGGCGCATGGCGTCGAAGATAGCCTCGCGGGTATTGGACTCGGCCCAGACACCGGCCAGGCCGCCGGAGCTCCAGCGAGTCACCGGGTTAATACCGTCGGGCACCAATAATGAC
>Ga0105357_10001497_pt1 | contig 12529 bp, 13 predicted proteins | sample GOMGulsemesocosm_4_FD_83660 | JGI IMG/M metagenome (GOLD analysis project Ga0105357, IMG submission 83660) | Methane-oxidizing microbial communities from mesocosms in the Gulf of Mexico - GOM15B Gulf of Mexico | ecosystem: Environmental > Aquatic > Marine > Cold seeps | place: USA: Gulf of...
CCTCATGCGCACTTACTCTTTTTCGCAATTAATAATAAAGAAAAGGAGATGGGGATGAGCTGGGAGCCAGAAATTGAAGAGCTTCGGAAACGCCAAGAACTTGCCAAAAAAATGGGCGGAGAAGAAAAGCTAGCGCGTCATATTAATGCGGGGAAACTTCCTGTGCGAGAACGCATCGACAAGTTGCTCGATGACGGTAGTTTCCATGAGGTTGGCTCTATCACTGGCAAGGTGGAGTATGACAGCGACGGCAATATGATCGGCATGCAGCCGGCCAACCTAATCACTGGGCGCGGTAAAATTCGAGGTCGGCGCGTTGTTGTTGCAGGCGATGATTTTACCGTCCGCGGCGGTGCCAACGATGCCGGGATCCGCGAAAAGCTCATTCATGTTGAAGCCATGGCAAATCAACTTCAATTGCCACTCGTCCGTCTTGTGGATGGAACCGGCGGCGGCGGATCAGTTAAAACCATTGAAACAGAAGGCCGCACTTATATTCCCGCCGTTCGGGGATGGGATATTGTCGTAGACAATTTATCCACTGTGCCCGTTGTGGGTCTGGCCCTTGGATCAACGGCTGGCCTTGGTGCCGCCCGCGTTGCGGCATCTCATTATTCAGTGATGATCAAAGAAACCTCTCAAATGTTTGTGGCCGGACCGCCAGTAGTTGCGCGAGTAGGCCAAAAACTCACTAAAAATGAGCTGGGCGGATCCGACATTCACACCCGCAACGGGGCTGTCGACGATGAAGCCGATAGTGAAGAAGAAGCCTTCGAGCGGGTCGCGCAGTTTTTATCCTATCTTCCGCCATCTGTGCATCAGTTGCCAGAGCGGAGTGATCCAGCCCCAGATACAGACCGCAGGGATGACTGGCTCATAAAAGCTATCCCGCGCAATCCGCGCAAAGTCTATAAAACACGAAAAATTATCGACTCAGTCGTAGACGCGGACAGCTTTTTTGAAATGGGCAAAAAGTGGGGACGATCGGTCATCACAGGATTTGCCCGCCTTGATGGCTGGCCTGTAGCGATTTTGGCAAGTGATCCCTATCATTATGCAGGTGCTTGGACAGCTGATGCAGCAGACAAGGTTCTCAGGTTTGTAGATCTTTGCGAAACGTTCCACTTACCCGTTGTGCATCTGGTGGATATTCCGGGATTCTTGGTGGGTCGCGAGGCCGAAGAGCAAGCCACCATTCGTCACGGCGTGCGGGCGATGACTGCCATTTGGCAAGCAACCGTTCCCTGGTGCACGATTATAACGCGAAAAACATATGGCGTGGCAGGAGCTGCCCATATGAACGGATCACGCTTTAACTTGAGATACGCATGGCCCTCCGGTGACTGGGGATCGTTACCTATCGCAGGTGGCTTGGAGGCGGCCTATAAAGCCGAACTTGAATCCTCCGACGATCCTGAGGCGAAGCTTGCCGAGATTGAAGACCGGCTGGAACAACTTAGGTCACCGTTTAGAACAGCCGAGCGGTTCATGGTGGAGGAAATCATTGATCCAAGGGATACCCGCAAACTCTTATGTGAATTTGCGGATCTTGCCGCCCCTCTTCGGAAAACGGGCAAACCTAGTTTTGGCTTGCGTCCTTAGTCCGTTAGAGAAATCCATAATCGCAGTAGGTGACGTTTTTCCGCTGGATCATCATAATCTTCATAGTCCGTACGGGCATGAAGATTAGTATGATTTGACAAAAGCTGAATGTCACCTGGCTGCAACTCCATATCCAGATATAAATCCGGATCTGCAGCTATGGCTTCATAGCTATCGAAAAAGGCCTGCTCGTCTTTACTAAAGGGTCCAACGTCATCATGCCTTGTGACGGATCTGAAATAATCCGCGTGATAAAATGTCCGAAGTACACCATCGGCGTACCTACTGGGAATTACATTAATGTATTGCGTTCCTGAACGACTGCCTTCATTTCGAATATCCAATCGCACCGGATCAAACAGGCGCGCAGCGAGATCGGGCCGTGTTTTCACCAGTTCATTAAATACCGAAACCGAACTGACAATACGGCTCTGTCCGCCTGACTTTGCAGCCTTAAGACATAAAAGCCCGACAACATCCGCACCATCACAATGATATTCGATATTTGATGATGTCTTATAAAGGCGTGACATTTTATCTGATGTCGCCGCCCCCGTATCAGTCACATGCCCTAGCAGATCCCCTGCTGGGTTCTGGCCGCCGGGCCGTCCCATATGAAGCCCAAAGCACCAGAAGAACAGCTCAGCTTCGCTTTTTGACCATTCGGCGACGGGGATGCCTCGAATAACTTGAAAGCCGCGCCCTCGCCCTAGCTCTGACCGCCAATTCGCCATTTTGTGTGACAGTTGCGGCAAAGGAAAATCCTCAGCCAATAATGAGCGTCGCTCTTTACCTACGAGCTTAACTGCAGCCATCGCGGCTTTTATTTCATCAATTTCAGACGGCGAGAGTGTCTCCACCCAATCTGATTGGCGGCGGAGGTCTTGCCCCCGCCATGCCGCGGCCACAGAAAGTGGCTCAGTCAGATTACCCGCATGTGGGCGGTTGAAATAATGAGCGCTTTGTTCCTTAAAAGACAGAAATCCGCTGTTCATGATCAATCCGCCTTTTTAAGACGACAAAGGAACCTCTGTTCGCCGTCCATTAACAATTCATTGCGTTGATTATGAACCGTAGATTTCAGGGTAATAATTCCGGTGTTGGTTTGTGTTTTGAGATCTGTGATCTCCAGCAGTGGATAAACAGTATCACCTGCAATAAGAGGATTCACAAAACGGCTGGATTGGTCAATAAACCCGATCATACAGTCCGCGACGACATGGGGGAATAAGCCAGCGCCCGGCGCTGTTTGGATAAGGACCTGAAAACCATGGGCCAATAGCCCCGTATATCCAAGAGCCTTACAATATTCATCATCATAATGAATTGGGTGATTATCGCCTGAGGCCAGTTGGAAGGCTGCAAAGTTAGCGTCGCCTATTGTTCTAGACGGAATTGGGAACTTGTCACCAACTTTCAACTCTTCAAAGCTTTTGCTTGGGACTAGGGGATTTGAAAATGGATCATAACGATCGGGGGTATCTTCTGATTTGCTCATTTCGTCCTCATATAAACATTACTGATTTTCCGGCGATTCTAATAAGTCGTTATTTTCACCGCAATATCTCAGCTTGTTTTTGTTTTTAGTTGTTAATAGTGAGTCGTTTCCCTGCAATGAGAACATATTCTCATCCAAAATAAAACCTGCCCCCATGCCTATTGATTCAAACTTGCCTCTTAATGTCCGCAATAATCCTCGATTTAGGGGAGGGTATAGACTAGAATACGGGAGTTTTTCGCCATGAAGATTGGATTAATGGGGAAAAACGTAAAAATATTTATGCTGCCCATTGAATCATGTTGACTTAAAACAGCGCATAGATATATTGCGGCCTTCAATCGAGGTGCGCGAAGAAATCGTTTTTTTGCCCCCATCCATTATGTTCGAAACGGATCAGCTATGTTTGCAGTGATCAAAACCGGCGGTAAACAATATAAAGTCGCCAAAGACGATGTTATCAAGGTAGAGCGCCTGGCAGGAGAAGCCGGCGACACCGTACAATTGGACCATGTCCTAGCTGTAGCTGCCGATGACGGTGCGCTTACAGTTGGCGCTCCTGTTGTTGAAGGTGCTGTTGTTTCAGCAACTTTGCTTGAGCAAGCACGGGCCGACAAGATTGTTGTCTTTAAGAAAAAACGTCGTCAGAATTACCGGCGTAAAGCTGGACATCGTCAGGACATCACAGTTCTGAGGATTACTGACATTTCTGCTTCAGGTGCTAAAAAAGCGGCACCAAAGAAAGCAGCAGCGAAAAAAGCAGCCCCTAAAAAGGCAGCTGCTAAAAGCGAGGAATAGACTAGATGGCACATAAAAAAGCTGGCGGCTCGTCCCGCAACGGTCGCGACTCCGCAGGTCGCCGCCTTGGTATTAAAAAATACGGTGGTGAAGCCGTTATCTCTGGCAACATTATTTTGCGCCAACGCGGTACTAAATGGTACCCGGGCGACAATGTTGGCATGGGCAAGGATCACACCATCTTCGCCGTTACTGAAGGTAAAGTAAAATTTATCAAAAAGAGTGGCGGAAAGATCTATGTATCCGTAGAGGGTCAGGCGTAAGCCCCCCAACAACGGAACAAAAAGATTTACGAAGGGGAATGGTCTAACCATTCCCCTTTTTTTTGTTTTTAAAACGGCGGCACTTTCGCCTGATACAGACGGCAAAACCCATGAAATTCCTTGATCAAGCTAAAATTTTCTTGAAATCCGGTAACGGTGGTCCCGGCGCGCTTAGCTTCCGGCGAGAAAAATATATTGAATTTGGGGGACCTGACGGCGGTAGCGGCGGACGAGGTGGCTCTGTTATTGTGGAATGCGTTGACGGTCTTAATACACTGATCGATTACCGTTATCAGCAGCATTTCAAAGCAAGAAGTGGCCATCATGGCATGGGACGAGACAGAACTGGTCCCGCAGCCCAAGACGTGATCTTGAAAGTCCCTGTGGGAACGCAGGTTCTCGAAGAAGATAACGAGACGCTGATCTGTGACATGACCAAGGTTGGACAAACTATCACTCTCCTACAAGGCGGTGATGGTGGACGCGGCAATGCTGCGTTTAAAACCTCAACTAACAGAGCACCTCGGAAAACTGAGCCAGGCTGGCCGGGTGAAGAGCGCTGGGTATGGCTACGCTTGAAACTCATTGCAGACGCCGGCCTTGTTGGTTTGCCAAATGCCGGTAAATCCACATTTTTGAGCGCAACAAGTCGTGCCAAACCAAAAATTGCAGATTATCCATTTACAACATTAGTACCCCAGCTCGGCGTTGTCGGCGCGGGCGGTAAAGAATTTGTTCTGGCTGATATTCCAGGCCTCATTGAAGGTGCCTCCGAAGGCATCGGTCTTGGGCATCGGTTCTTGGGCCATGTGGAACGTTGCCGTGTTCTTCTACATCTAATTGATGGCACCGAAGAAGATGTCGTCAAGTCCTATAAGACTATTCGCGGTGAGCTCGAAGCTTATGCAGATCATTTGGCTGCTAAAGACGAAATTCTGGTTCTCAACAAAATCGATGCGCTTCTTGACGAAGAAATTGACGAGAAAGTCGCTCTGCTTGAAAAAGCTTCCGGTAAAAAGGTCATGACAATTTCTGCAGCCACAGGTGACCGGGTTGAGCCCTTGATGTTTGTGCTTCTTGATATTATTGGCGTCGCCAAAAAAGTTGAGAAAGAAGCCGAAGTTCTCGAGCAAATTGAAGAGGCGGGAGAACAAGCACCCACATGGCAGCCTTAATTGAAAGGTTCACTGGAGCAAAAAGGGTTGTTGTTAAAATTGGCTCGGCACTTCTCGTGGACGGAGAAACAGGACAGCTTAGAAAAAACTGGCTAGCGGCGCTGGCAAAAGACATCGCCCAGATGCGCAAGCATGGGCAAGAGGTTCTTATTGTCTCTTCTGGATCTATCGCCATGGGCCGGACAGTTCTTGGCTTGAAACCTGGCGCGTTAAAGCTGGAAGAAAGTCAGGCCGCAGCCGCCACAGGGCAAGTTTTATTGGCCCATGCCTATCAAGAAATTCTGGCTTTTGAAGACCTCAAAATTGCGCAAATTCTTCTCACCTTAAGTGACACAGAAGAGCGCCGGCGCTATTTAAACGCCAGAAGTACCTTATCGACGCTCCTCTCCTTAAACGCAATTCCAGTCATCAATGAGAACGACACGGTTGCCACGAGCGAAATTCGGTACGGTGATAATGACCGATTGGCGGCCAGAGTTGCTCAAATGATCGGTGCAGATTGCCTTATTCTGCTCAGTGATGTCGATGGCCTATACGAATCTGATCCAACGCAAAATCCGGAGGCCCGTTTCTTTCCCGAAGTTACAGATCTGACCGACGAAATAATGGCCATGGGCGGCGGCGTCCAGACGGAATTTGGCAGTGGCGGCATGATCACAAAACTAAAAGCTGCGCAAATAGCCACGGCTGCGGGCTGTAACATGCTCATTGCCAGCGGAACCATTGACCGCCCCCTTAAGGCGATTTCCGAAGATGGCGCGCGGTTTACTTGCTTTGTGGCAAAAGATACGCCCAGAAATGCTCGAAAAAAATGGATTGCGGCAAGCTTGTCTAGCCAAGGACAACTGGTCCTTGATGCAGGAGCCGAAAAAGCCCTCCAACGCGGCAAAAGTTTGCTTCCGGCGGGTGTTTCAGCTGTTCATGGTGAATTTGAGCGGGGTGACCTCGTCACCTTGATTAATCAAGATGGCCGAGAGCTCGGCCGAGGCCTGTGTGCATACTCATCTTCTGACGCTGGCAGGATCATTGGACATAAAAGTGGTGAGATTGCAGAAATTCTCGGTTACTCTGGCCGAGATGAAATTGTCCACCGCGATGAACTGGCTTTGAATTAAACGACTTTAAACGGATAATATAATGACAGCACATTCTAACATTACCGATAATCAGTCTATCGACACTGTGATGGAAGAACTGGGCGACCGCGCAAAAGAAGCGGCCCAGATACTGTCACTCGCCCCGACCGTGGCAAAAAACAAAGCCCTGCGGGATGCTGCTAAATCCTTGCGAGACTGTAGCGCTGAAATTCTGGCGGCTAATGCCGCAGATGTGGAGGCTGCTGTTCTAAAAGGGATTTCCGCCTCATATCTTGATCGACTGAAGCTCGATGAAAGCCGAGTTGAAGCAATGGCTAAGGGCCTTGAAGATATCGCAGACCTGCAAGATCCTGTTGGCCATGTGATGGATCAATGGGATCGCCCAAACGGTCTTGATATATCGCGGGTTCGGGTGCCATTGGGCGTTATTGGTATTATTTACGAGTCACGACCAAATGTTACTGCGGATGCTGGCGCACTTTGCCTGAAGTCCGGGAATGCCAGTATTTTACGCGGTGGATCAGAAAGCTTCCGATCAAGCCAGGCCATTTGGAAATGCCTGCAAGATGGATTGCAATCAGCTGACCTTCCAACCGATGCAATTCAAATTATTCCAACAACGGATCGTGCTGCTGTCGGTAAATTATTGACCATGTCAGACACTGTAGATGTGATCGTCCCTCGGGGCGGCCGGAACCTGATTGAACGGGTTCAAAATGAAAGCCGCATTCCGGTCTTTTCTCATCTGGAAGGTTTGGTTCACATCTATTTGGACAAAAATGCCGATGTGACAAAAGCCGCAGAAATTGTTTTCAATTCGAAAATGCGCCGAACTGGCGTCTGCGGATCTTTGGAAACCCTTCTTATAGATCAGAGCATTGTCGATACTCATGGAATGGCAGTGCTCAGCAAACTGCTGGATAACGGCTGTGAGGTCAGAGGCGACCAAAATGTATGTGCCCTAGACAAACGAATAATCCCTGCGAGCGAATCGGATTGGACAACTGAGTATCTGGACAGCATTTTATCCGTGAAAATCGTTGATGATATCACTGACGCCATGAAACATATTCGCACCTATAGTTCCAGTCACACAGATTGCATCATTACCGAAGATGCGGTTGCGGCAGCTCGTTTTCTAAACGAAGTTGATAGTGCAATTGTCCTTCATAACGCCTCAACTCAATTTGCCGATGGCGGCGAATTTGGCATGGGGGCAGAGATCGGTATCAGCACAGGTAAAATGCATGCGCGCGGTCCAGTTGGCGTCGAACAGCTGACCAGTTTTAAATATCAGGTTAGAGGCACGGGCCAAATTCGCCCCTAAACAATATGCGATCAAAAAAAATCGGACTTCTGGGCGGATCGTTTAATCCCGCTCATGATGGACATCTTTATATCAGTGAAACAGCCTTGAAAGTTCTGGGGCTAGATGAGGTTTGGTGGCTTATTTCCCCGCAAAACCCGCTAAAATCTGCCGATGATACGCAACTTTTTGAAAATCGAATGATCCAAGCTAAAGCTTTATGTTCGAACCCTGCAATCCGTATTTCAGATTTTGAACGCACCCATGGCCAAACCTATACGTCTGACACTTTGAGTAAATTAAAAGAAATCTATCCAGATTGTCAGTTCGTTTGGTTGATGGGCGCAGATAACCTTGCGCAAATTCCCAAATGGCACAAATGGGCAAATATCTTTGAAACAGTGCCTATTGCTGTATTTGATCGTCCGGGATATACCTTCAAGGCGCTTGGTGGAAAAGCTGCGCGCACTTACGCAAATCACCGTGTTTTCCCTGCGTCACCTGGCCGGCCCATTCTCGATTTCGCGACGAGATCGACACCAGCATGGACGTTTGTTACGCATACGAAACATAAATTGAGCAGCACATATATAAGAAAATGCGTCAACAACGCAGGAAGTGCTTGCTCTTAAGCCATAAAATTCCCAAATTAGGGAAAGATTTAACTGTAAACCCCTTTATTGGGAGTAGAATAGACCCCTTATGAACGCTAAACAAGCTGCTGCTACTAAATTATGTGACATTGTCCAGAGTTGCCTTGAGGATAATAAAGCAGAACAAGTCGTCACAATTGACTTAACAGGCAAAACCTCCTTTGCAGATTTCATGATTATCGCCAATGGTCGCTCCACCCGTCATGTGGGTGCGCTAGCTGATTTCTTGAAAGATGCCATTAGAGACGCCGGCTTCGGCGTCGCTCACATTGAAGGTAAGTCCAATTGCGACTGGGTCCTTGTGGACGTCGGCGATGTTATTGTTCATATCTTCCGGCCAGAAGTTCGGGATTTCTATAATCTTGAAAAAATCTGGACAGAAACGACCCCCAAAGAAATGTCAAACTAGTCGAGACTTATCGACAGTGCAGGAGAAATGTCCATGCGGCTGACTATTGCCAGTATCGGTAAATTTCGCGCCGGACCTCTTGTCGACCTTTATTCAGAATATGCCGCACGTATTCCCTGGGATCTGTCATTGAAAGAGGTTGAAGAGAAAAAACCTCTTAAAGGTGACCAGTTAAAAACCAGGGAAGCCGAGCTTCTTATGAAGTCTATCCCAAAGGGTGCCAAACTTATTGTTTTGCACGAACGCGGGAAAGAGCTTGGGAGTGTGGAATTTTCCAAACTTTTGGGTAATTTTGAAGATGATGGCGTCCAAGATGTCGCCTTTCTAATTGGCGGGGCCGACGGCCATAGCAAAAGCACATTGGACAAAGCCGACCGCCTCTTGTCACTGGGGAAAATGACATGGCCGCATTTGATGGTTCGCGGATTGCTTGCAGAACAAATCTATCGGGCTCATTCAATTCGGACCAATCACCCCTACCACAGGGTATAGAATTCCTCCCCTAAAACGCCCATCTTGTTGAATTCAATAGTAATTTAATCTAGCACAAGATATAAATACCCATCATGAAAAATGCTGACACTCCGAAAAATCGCCCTGTATTACTGTGCATCCTTGATGGATGGGGACACAGAGAAGATAATACGGATAATGCCATCGCCCGGGGCAATACGCCCAACTGGGATCGCATGGTTGCAAATCGCCCCATGGGCCTGCTATCCACATCCGGATTAGATGTCGGGTTGCCAGAAGGGCAGATGGGGAATTCAGAAGTGGGCCATATGACCATCGGTAGTGGCCGAGTGGTCTTGCAAGACCTTCCTCGTATTAATCACGCGATCGAAACTGGCGAACTTGCCAAAAACAGTAATCTCCAAGACCTGATCACCAAATTGAAGCATAGCGGTGGCACGTGTCATGTGGCAGGGCTTTTGTCTCCAGGGGGTGTTCATTCCCACCAAAATCACATGCTTGCCCTTTGCCAAATTTTATCAGACGCTGGCATTCCCGTTGCCCTTCACGGCTACACCGATGGCCGTGATACGCCTCCGGGAAGTTCTTTAGGTTTTGTCACCGAAGCCGCCGATGCTCTTGCCAAAATGAAAACGGCAAAATTGGCGACGCTCTGCGGCCGTTATTTTGCTATGGACCGGGATAACAACTGGGATCGGGTTCAAAAAGCCTATGATGCCATGTTCAGTGCAAACGGAACGTCTATGGCTAATCCGGCTGATGCCGTTCAATTGGCTTATGATAATGGGGAAAATGACGAATTTCTGTCACCACTTATCGCAGAAGGCTACGTCGGCGTAAAAGAGGGCGATGCTCTCCTTACCGCTAACTTCCGGTCAGATCGGACACGCCAATATTTAAACGCCGTGACCACACCGGATTTCAGTGGATTTGACACAACCCAGCAGCCAAAACTTTGTGCCATCGTTGGCATGGTCGAATATTCATCGGCTTTAGCCCCGCTCGTTCCGGCCTTATTTCCGCCTGTAGATATTCAAAACACGCTGGGCCATGTGGTTTCCGCAGCCGGCCGGCGCCAGCTCCGCATTGCAGAAACTGAAAAATATGCTCACGTCACCTTCTTCTTAAACGGCGGCGAGGAAGATGTATTTCCGGGCGAAGAGCGCATTCTAATTCCAAGCCCCAAAGTTGCCACCTACGACCTTCAGCCGGAAATGTCTGCGTTCGAAGTAAAAGACAATCTACTAAATGCAATCAACGCTGGAACGTTTGACCTGATCATTGTCAATTTTGCCAACCCGGATATGGTGGGACATACTGGTGTGATGACGGCTGCGATTAAAGCTGTAGAGACCATGGATGATTGTGTTGAAGATCTCGCTAACGCGGTTGAGGCGGCTGGCGGAACAATGTTAATCACTGCGGATCATGGGAATATCGAGTTGATGAGAGATCAGACAACTCTCAAGCCTCACACAGCACATACAACAAATCTTGTCCCGTTCGTTTTGGCTGCAGGAGATGAGAACGCCACTCTTAAAAACGGAAGCCTGGCAGATATTGCGCCGACAATCCTATCTCTAATGGAAATTGAAATACCTGACGAGATGACCGGTAAAATTCTAGTCACCCCCTCAGCCAAGCACTCCCGTAGCCGTGCGGTATCTTAGCAAACATATAAAACCAACCTTTTCTGTAACCGCGGTTGCAGCCCTTTTGTTTTGCCTAAGCGCCCTAAGTTTTAACGGTCACTATGCGGTGGCCGGCCCTAATGAAGAGCTGGTCAAACTTCGAAAAGCCTTATCCGCCTCAACGGTCCGACAAGAAGAAATATCAGCCCGACTGCAGTTGTTATCAGGAGAGATTACATCTTTAAAAGAGAAGTCGGTCCGTGCAGGACAACGGCTACGCCAGCTTGATCAAAACATGATTGAAACAGAAGACCGCCTATCCGATATCCGGTCGGTCGAGAAACAAACGCTGGCGGACCTCTCCAAACAAAACGCAGGTCTAGCCGATACTCTCTCAGCACTCTTACGCCTCAGCCGTCAACCCGAAGGCAGCTTGATCGGTAGCCCCGAAAACCTAATCAATACATTGCGCGCCGCCACGTTGTTGAAATCGGTCATTCCTGCCCTTAAAAAGCAGGCAGACCAACTCAGTGAGCAGTTGGACACATTGGCAACGTTGCGCGATCAATATGTAACTGAACAACAGAAATTTGCGAGCTTGCGAGAAGCGCGGTCATCTGAACAACTGACCCTTGATCAACTGCTCGACACGAAGAAAGCGACCAAATCTGCTCTATATGGCCGCAACGCAAAAGAAGGCCGGGAACAACAACGATTAAGCATAGAGGCTCGTGACCTTGTGACTTTAATGGCCCGTTTGGAATTTCAAAAGAAAGCGCGGCTTAACACAGAACGAAAACGCATTGAGACCGAAATTAGACGACAGGAACAATTGCGCAGCGATCAGGAAAAAAGAAGACGACAAGAAGAACGGCGACTGGCTGAAGACCAAAGATTGCAAAACACTGAAACCGCGAACTCTATTCCACGGCCTGTTCCCTCACGCAAAAATAATGCGGCTCCAGAGCCCAAAAAAGAACCCACCAAAGTGGCCTCTTTATCAACTCTTGGGTCCCGCCGACCATTTTCTTCAATAAAAGGTACCCTTCCTTTACCAGTTGGCGGTAGAATTGTTTCCAATTACACGAAAACCCGTAAAAAACAGCAAAGAAACGGAATTGTGATCGAGACGCGGCAAGGAGCTGCGGTAATATCACCTTATGATGGGCAAATAGCTTTTGCAGGACCGTTTCGCCATTATGGGTTATTGTTAATTATCGACCATGGAGGCGGGTATCATACTCTCCTTGCTGGTTTAGGCTCCATTGAAGGAGAAGTTGGGCAACTTTTATTAGCTGGCGAGCCCGTTGGCAAAATGAAAGCAAGCATTAATGTTAAACCAACTCTATATATGGAGTTACGTATAAAAGGATCGCCGGTAAACCCCATTCCATGGTTAGCGGCGGGATACAGAAAGGTCAGTGGGTAATGAGAAATGTTGTTACAGGCTTTTTGGCGATTGCAGTAATCGCTCTGTCTTTGGCTATATTAACGACGCCGAAGAATGAAGTGGCTGCGAGTTCCGAAACCTATCGGCAGCTTAATCTTTTCGGTGATGTCTTTGCAAAAATTCGCGAAGACTATGTGGAAGAGGTAGATGATGCCGATCTAATAGAAGCCGCA
>Ga0105357_10001499_pt1 | contig 12521 bp, 9 predicted proteins | sample GOMGulsemesocosm_4_FD_83660 | JGI IMG/M metagenome (GOLD analysis project Ga0105357, IMG submission 83660) | Methane-oxidizing microbial communities from mesocosms in the Gulf of Mexico - GOM15B Gulf of Mexico | ecosystem: Environmental > Aquatic > Marine > Cold seeps | place: USA: Gulf of...
TCCCCATGTGAGAGTAGGTCATCGTCAAGCGCTTATACCGAAACCCCCGATCTGGTAACAGGTCGGGGGTTTTACTTTGTGCGCTGCAAAACCAACGCGCGATGAACTACCCCTGCGCTGACAGCAGGCTAGTGGTCGGCTCTACTTACGGCTAACTCGTACAATACTTGGCTCGGGAATTCCCGGGTAATGCTGTGGGGGCTGCTGTTTGCCGCTGCGAGTGTAGTGGGCCACTCACAGTGGCCCTGGGTCGTCAGCTAGCCTCGTGCCTTTCTGAGTGTTGGGCACTTGCTATCCAGAGCATCCTATCCGTCCAGAAGGTTTTAAAGCTTAGGTTTCAACAGTTTTGCGTTCAGGCCGCTTGAGGATTTCGGATATGTTCGTCTGATGCGATGTTTTCGGCCCACCTAAAGCCTTGCTCAGGAGTAGTGAGTTTCAGCACCTGTTTCCTGCTGGCCCGATGCTAAAAAGCAGTATGTGTCGGACACGTATTTGCTACAGTTACACGCGAGCAATAAAAAGAGCGCCCTTGAGCGCTCTTTTTGTACTCCATAAAGACATCAGGCCTCGGCGCGGCCCCACTCGATGTCCTGCAAGTGCCGCCACATGATCTTGCCGGTGGGAGACTTGGGGATGCTGTCAGCGAATTCAACGATCTGCGGACATTTGTACGCAGCCATATTGTCCTGGCACCAGTTGATGATGTCCTGTTCGGTGGTGCCGTTCTGCCCTGCGCTCAGCACGACCACGGCTTTGACTGTCTCGCCGCGGCGTTCGTGAGGTACTGAAATGATGCAGACTTCCTGAATGGCTGGATGGGCGTACATCAGTGATTCAACCTCCGCAGGCCACACCTTGAAACCGGACGCATTGATCATTCGCTTGACGCGGTCCACGAGGAAGAAGTAACCCTCTTCGTCGTAGTAGCCGAGATCGCCGGAGCGGAAAAAGCGTTCGCCGTCGACCTCAACAAAGGCTTCTTCGGTCGCATCAGGGCGATTCCAATAGCCTTGGAAGATCTGCTCACCGCGCATAATGATCTCCCCGGTTACGCCTGGTTCCACCTCTTTCAGGGTCTCCACGTCGATAACTCGCGAATCAACCCCAATAAATGGGATGCCCAGACATTGTGCCTTGCAGGCGTGCGGAGGATTGACGTGGGTGGCGGCGATGGTTTCGGAGAGTCCGTAACCTTCCATATAGATCAACCCGGTCTTCTGCTGCAGCTTGGCTGCCACAGCCGCCGGCATGGCTGCTCCGCCACCGCCGATGCCGGTCAGTGAACTGATATCGTACTGGTCGATATCGGGATCGGAGAGCATGTCGACCACCATGGTGGAAATGTTGCGCCAGGTGTTGATCTTCAAGCTTTGGATCAGCGTAGCGGCGACCTTGCGGTCCCAGCGGGTCATGACCACCAGCGTGCCGCCAGCGTACAGGGTTGAGTTCATGCACGACTGCATGCCGGTCACATGGAACATCGGGACAGACACCAGGTGGATACAGCTGTGTTGGGTGTTGACCCAGGCGGCGCCATAGACGGTTGTGGCCATTACGCTGTGATGCGTGTGTACGCAGCCCTTGGGGTTGCCCGTGGTGCCGGAACTGTAGGGGATGACGCACAGATCCTTTGGGCCGGCGGTCAAAGGGCCTGGTTGTATGTTGGCTTGCAGTGCGCCCTGCCAAGAGCTCAGGCCGGCTTGCTCGAGTGGTTTTGCCGGCGCGGCAACGGCGTCGGGTAGGGTCAGATCGGTAGGTTCAACTACGTACTCGCTGTACGCAGTGACGATCACTTCCTTAAGTACGCCATTGCCCACGTGCGGCGCGACAAATTCGCTGAGTTCCTGTGCGCACAGGGCAACCGGCGCCTGGGTGTCTTCAATCAGGTAGGCCAGCTCGGCTGTTCGGTTCATCGGGTTAACCGGCACAACCACCGCGTTGGCGCGAAGAATCGCAAAGTAACCGATGATGTACTGTGGGCTATTCTGCATATAGAGCAGCACCCTATCACCCGCTTTCACGCCGGCTTGCTGCAGATAACCGGCCAGGCGTTCGGCTTGGTTCTGCAGCTCGCTGTAGCTGATATCGCTGCCGTAGTAATGAATGGCGGGGTGGTCTGGGTAGCGCAGCGCGGAGACGGTGATGTTGTGGAACAGGTTGGTGGCGGGGAGTTCAAGCTGCTTGGGTACTTGATCGGGCCACACGGGGAAGTGACGGTCAAACATACATCCAGTCTCCTGCTTGTTATGCAAATCAGACGAACCGTTCTCTGCGCGGCTTCAGCAGGACGGCACTGTTATTAGAGCGAGGCGACAGAATAAGTCTCACGAAGAGACTAAGGAAGGATACTTTTGTTGTGCTGTTGTTACGCCATAAACGGCGGTGAGTGCGGGAGGCCGAGTTGTCACAGGGTTGAGCGTTGATAAGGTATAGTAACCGGCTGATCCTAGCGCCCACGCGCTGATAGCCAGTCGTCGCCAATAGCGTTTTTTGCAAGAGGAGCCTACAGATGAGTCAGGACCGGGTGTTTATCTTTGATACAACGCTGCGTGACGGCGAGCAGAGTCCAGGTGCGTCCATGACCAAGGACGAAAAGTTGCGTATCGCTCGGGCGCTGGAAAAGCTGAAGGTGGACGTAATCGAAGCCGGCTTTGCGATCGCCAGCCCCGGCGATTTCGACGCGGTCAAGGCGATTGCCGACAGCATCCAGGACAGTATCGTTTGCAGTCTTTCACGTGCTGTGGATGCCGACATTGATCGCGCGGCTGAAGCGCTTGCCGGCGCAAACGCTGGCCGCATTCATACCTTTATCGCGACCAGCCCGATTCATATGGAGCACAAACTGCGCCTGCCGCCGGAGCAGGTGGTGGAGCAGGCTGTGCGGGCGGTAAAGCGCGCCCGCAATCTGTGTGCCGATGTCGAGTTCTCCTGTGAAGATGCCGGGCGCTCGGAAATCGACTTCCTTTGTCGCATCATTGAAGCGGCGATCGATGCCGGTGCACGCACCATCAATATTCCTGATACCGTTGGCTACGCCATACCCCACCAGTTTGCCGATACGATCGGCCAGATAATCAGTAGGGTACCCAACGCGGACAAAGCCGTGTTCTCTGTGCATTGCCATAATGACCTGGGATTGGCCGTGGCCAACTCGCTTGCCGCGGTGACGGCCGGCGCGCGTCAGGTAGAGTGCACCATCAATGGACTCGGTGAGCGCGCGGGCAACGCTGCGCTGGAAGAGATCGTCATGGCGATCAAGACCCGTCAGGACCTTCTGGGTGTATATACGGGCATAGTCACCGAGAACATACTACCGGCATCAAGGCTGGTCTCGGGTATTACCGGCTTTCCGGTGCAGCCAAACAAGGCCATTGTTGGCGCCAATGCGTTTGCGCATGAATCGGGTATTCATCAGGACGGCGTACTCAAACATCGCGAGACCTATGAAATCATGAGTGCGCAGTCGGTCGGCTGGCACACCAACAAGCTGTCCTTGGGTAAGCTGTCGGGCCGCAATGCTTTTCGCTCACGCCTTGAAGAACTTGGCATGGAGTTGAGCGGTGAAGCGCTGAACGCCGCCTTTGCCCGTTTCAAGCAATTGGCTGATCGCAAGCACGAGATATTCGATGAGGACCTGCAGGCATTGGTAACCGATACGCTCACCGAGGTGGTCGAACATATTCGGCTGATACACCTTGAAGTGGCCTCCTGCATGGGTGAGGTGCCGCATGCAACGGTGCAGTTGAGCATCGACGGCGTAGAGCAGGAGGCGCGTGCAGAAGGCTCCGGTCCAGTGGACGCGACCTTCAAGGCAATTGAGCAAATCATGAATTCCAATGCCAGCTTGCAGCTTTACTCGGTCAACGCGATCACCCAGGGTACCGACTCGCAGGGCGAGGTCACGGTACGACTGGAGAAAAGCGGGCGTATCGTCAACGGCAACGGCGCCGATACCGATATTGTCGTGGCGTCTGCCAAGGCCTATATCAATGCCCTCAATCTCATGCGTGAAGGGGCCTATCGCGCGCATCCACAGGCGGCAGACGTTTGATGCAGGAGCAAGCAAGGCTGGCCTACCTGGAGGCCATGGGTGTTACCAACTGGGTGCCGCGACAGGCGCTGTCAGGTGTGCCATCGCGACAGCCCTACAGTCTTCCCGTTGTGGCAGAGCAGACCGCCACCCCTGTTGAAGCGACGCCGAGGACGGTGCCGGCGGCACATTCGGCGTTACCTGATATTGCCCCACCCGCGCCCGCTGTGGCTCGGGCAGCAGCTGTTGTGCAGCAATTACGTGCCGGCAAGATGCCCGATGTCCCTGCGCCGGTTGCGCAGCTGCAAGCCGCAGAGGTGGCAACGCCAAACGGCCCTGCGATCGAGCCGTTCTATTTGCAGCTCTGGCTTTCTGGCCCCTGCGCGCTGCTCACTGAAGCGCCAGAGCCGGGCATGGAAAGCGCCACACCCGCGTTTCTTTTATTGCAGGACATACTATGTGCAGCAGGGCTTCCGCCGCGGCCTCGGTTACTGGTCGATTTCCGCTGGCCGCTGAGCCGCAACCCGCAACTGGATCGTAGCGCCGCTGCAGCACATCGCGGCTTGCTCGCTTTTGTGCAGGGGCGTCTGGAAGAGCATGAGTGTGTATCTCTGGGCTGTTTTGGCCCGGCCACCGGGCTCCTCGTCGAAAGCGACCTCAGTGCGGTAGATCAACTGTCCGGCCGTGAGGTCGCGCTGGATAATCTGCCGGCGGCGTGGTTTGCACCTGATCTTGAGGTGCTGCTGCGATCTCCAGCGCGCAAGGCGGCGCTTTGGGCACAGCTTCGCCGAGTCAAGTCACGTTGGCAGGGGCAGGTATGACGGGGCTATCGTTTCGTGCGATGCAGGAGTCTGACTTGGATGCGGTGTTGGCAGTCGAGTTCGCGGCCTTCAGTCACCCTTGGACCCGCGGCATTTTCCTCGATTGCATCAAGTCCGGTCATGAGTGCTGGCTGGTATTCAGCGGGCTGCAGCAGGTTGGCCACGGCGTAGTGTCTGCCGCCGCCGGAGAGTCGCACCTGCTCAATATCACCATAAAGCCGGAAAGCCAGGGCAACGGTTATGGCCTCGCCCTGCTTGAGCACCTGATGGGCCGTGCCAGAGCACGCGATGCTGAAGTTACCTTTCTGGAAGTGCGCGAGTCCAACCGCAGTGCAGCCGCGCTGTACGAGCGCTTCGGGTTCAACGAGATCGGCCGGCGCCGCAACTATTATCCCGCTGTCGGTGGTCGCGAAGACGCGTTAGTGATGGCTTACTCACTGATCGAGTAATCGAGCACGCCTGACGGCGCGGCGGATTTTCAGGCCGGCAGACGGATTTTCTCTACGCAAGGTGTTGCAGTATGTTGAACAGGTTTGGAGTGTTGGTTTGAGGTTGTCGGCGCGAGGCTGGGCGATCACGGGTCTCATCGTCTGTACCTTGGCTTGGGCTGGCAACGCGCTGGTGGCGCGTGCAACAGCGGGCCAGCTTCCGCCCATCGGCCTGTCGTTCTGGCGTTGGTGTACTGCATTATTGCTGCTGCTGCCCTTTACCTCACGCAGCCTGTGGCAACGGCGGGCGCTGCTAAGTCAGCACTGGAAGCAGATCGCTGCCTTGGCTGCGTTAAGTATTTCTTCCTATAACACGCTGTTGTATATGGCAGCGCAAACCACTACGGCGATCAACATTACGCTGGTCAATACCGGCTTGCCGGTGGCGGCCTTTATCTGGTCGATTATTTTGCTGCGCCAGTGGCCCACGCCGCAGACGCTGGGCGGGACGCTGTTGTCGTTCAGCGGCCTGATGGTGATTCTCAGTACTGGCAACCTGGACCGGCTCGCTCAGCTGTCGTTCAACCCTGGTGACTTGATCATGTTGTTGGCAGTGCTCACGTGGGGCCTGTACTCGGTTCTTTTGCGGCGATGGATGGTACCCGTGCCCGGGCTCACCCTGCTCGCTGCGATGCTGTTGTTCGGCGTGCCATTGCTGCTGCCATTTTATCTCTGGGAATACAGCCATACCGGCGCCATGCCGATGACGCTGGTTACGCTCGGCGCCGTCAGTTACACCGCGGTAATGGCCTCGCTGGTGGCCTACCTGGCCTGGAATAACGGTGTACGGGTGCTGGGCCCTGCAACTGCTTCTCTGTTCAGTTACCTGATGCCAGTATTTGCCGCCTTGCTCAGCGTGCTGCTATTGGGCGAGCAACTGCACTGGTATCACCTGCTCGGCGGGGCTTTGACTTTCAGTGGGCTGGTACTCGCCACCCGGCCTGCGCGTGAGCGGACATGAGAAAGCTCTGCGTCATACCGGGCGACGGCATCGGTACGGAGGTGACGCCTGTTGCGGTGCGCGCATTGCAGAGGTTGTTGCCCGACCTTCAGGTTGTGGAAGCGTCAGCAGGCTGGGGCTGCTTTGAACAGCAAGGCAATGCGGTGCCTGAGCGCACACTCGAGCTCATGCGCGAGTGCGGCGCGGGTCTATTTGGTGCGGTACAGTCGCCCGCGCGCGCGGTGCCGGGGTATCGCAGCGCCATTCTCACCCTGCGGCAACAGCTTGGGCTCTCGGTCAACTTGCGGCCGGTACGCAGTTGGCCGGGCATCTCACCCAGACCCGGTATCGATCTGATGCTGTTGCGTGAGAACAGCGAATGTCTGTACATCGGTCAAGAGCATATGGCGTCGGCCGACAAGGCCGTCGCTCAGCGGCAGATCACACGGCAAGCCTGTGCAATACTGGCGCAGCGCGCAGCCCAAGTAGTTCGGCAGCGCGGCGCAAGGCGTATAACGCTGGTGCACAAGGCCAATGTGTTGCCGCTGACCTGCGGCCTGTTTCGTGATACCTGTCGCGCGGTGTTAGCGACGGAAGGTCTGGATGGCTTGGTCGATGAGCGGCTGGTTGATGTGGCGGCGCTGCAGTTGGTCGAGCAACCGCAGCGGTTTGATGTATTGGTCACCACCAATTTGTTCGGCGACATCCTGTCTGATCTTGCTAGTTATTGGTCGGGCGGTCTGGCTACCGCGCCTTCACTTAATTGGGGTGACGGCATTGCACTGGCGGAACCGGTTCACGGCAGTGCTCCGGACATCGCCGGTAGCGGCCGAGCCAACCCAATCGCAGCGCTGCTCAGCGCCGCATTGTTATTGCGCTACCATTGGGCGTTGCCGGAGGCTGCGACATGTCTGGAAAATGCAGTGGAAGGCTTTCTTAACGACACACAGGGCGCAGATCTGGGTACTCAAACGACAGAGCGAGTGGCAGAGGGTGTGTTGGCACGTCTTGAGCTGTCGCAGAAATGAAAAGGCAGGAATAAAAAAAGGCCTAGCCGAAGCTAAGCCTTTGAAATCGTTGGTGGCTACACCTGGACTTGAACCAGGGACCCCAGCATTATGAATGCTGTGCTCTAACCAGCTGAGCTATGTAGCCATCCGAGGCTGCGCATTATTCATTTCCGCGCTTGGCTTGTCAAGCCTGCCTGCGTATTTTTTAACTGTCATTTCAACCGGTTAACTTTTTTGCTGCAGCCGGGCGGCATCGTGCCGGTCCGCGGGGCTTACTGGCTGCCCAGGTGCAGCGATGTAGCTACCCTGGCGTCTGCTGTCGGGTCGGTGCTGCTGACATCGATGAGGTAGATGCGTTGCGGGTCTAGGCCAGCGCTGTCGACCAAGTAGGACTTGATTTCAGCAGCCCGGCTTTGCGCCAGTCTACGTAACAGCAGTTCGCTCCGGCTCCACAGGGTTAACACGGCCTGTTCCATTCTGGCGGCGCGTTCTTCACGGTCGAGCTCCGCCCAGTCCGCAGGTGGTTGCTGTTTCAGGCGTGCGCGGTAGATGCCTTCGAGCAGGGCGGGTTTGTCGTCCTCATCTATGTCCAGCAGATCGGGTGCAGCGGGAACCTCCTCGCCCATCGCCTGCAAGGATTTGAATTGTATTTCCTGGTATTCGCTTTTCAGGCGTTCGGCTGCGAGCGTTGGGCCGTCGGCCTCGGCTGAGCTCATGCCTTCGATTTCCAGTGTCAGCACGGGGCGTTCCTTCAGGGCGCTGGCCAGTGTGTTCAGATTGCTTTGCGCCGCCGAATCCAGGTTGTTGCTGCCGGCAGCGAAGGCGACTTCGCTGAGGTCCTGGTCGCTGCCACCCACCAGCCCTGCGATGAACTTGAAGGGGGCTTGTACCGCGCGTACCACCAGGTTGCGCAGGGTTTGCCAGACAATCGGCATGACGCTGAACTGAGGGTCGTCCAGGTTGCCGGAGACGGGTAGCTCGATGTCGATATTGCCTTTGGTGTCCTTTAGCAGGGCTACAGCCAGACGTATGGGCAGGTCTACAGCGTCCGGGCTATCAACTTTTTCACCCAGCTGCAGGCCCTCCAGCAACACCTTGTTCTCGGCGTTCAATTGGCCCTGTTCGATTTGGTAATGCAGGTCGAGGTTGAGGCGCCCTTTGCGGATGCGGTAACCGGCAAACTTGCCGGAGTAGGGGGTCAGTGTGGTGAGTTCGACGTTGCGGAAGCGGGTAGCGATATCGAGGCTGTTGAGCGGGTCGAAGGGGGTGAGTTTGCCCTTGATGCTGACCGGGGCGTAGCGGTCGACCTTGCCGGTCACGTCGACGCTGGCAGATCGGGTACTTTGGTTGTCCAGCGTGCCGATACTGCCATTGAGTTGTCCGATAGCGGTGGCGAAGTTGGGCCGCAGACTGAAGTCGGCGAAATTGGCGGAGCCGTCGCGCAAACTGATGCCGCCAATGCGAATGCCCATGGGGGCGCCAGCGTCTGCACTGCTGCTTGGCTTGCCAGGTTGGTCGATCATAAGGCCGCTGAAGTTGGTGCTGAGGTCTTCATTGATGATGAAGCGGGCATAGGGCTGTTGCAGGTCGACCTGTTCAATGCTCAGGTTGTTGCCGACGTACTTGATGCCGCTGAGCTGCAGCTGTTGCCATTTGACCAGATCGCGCTTGCGTTGTGCATCGACCACATGCAGCTGACTGACTTGGGCGTCGCCGCTGACGGCCAGCTGTAAAGGGCTAATGTTGCTCAGGATCAGGTTGAGGTCACTGTGAGCCTGGCCGCTGCGTAACTGGATGCGCACCAGTGGCTCGACATACGGGCGAGCCAGGCGCAGATCGATGTTGCTGGTGGTTACCTGCAGGTTGGCGCTGAGCGGCTGAAGGCTGACTTGGCCGCTGGCGGCGAGTTGTCCGCCATTGTTCAGGCCGGTGTCCAGACTGAGTGTGAAGGGTGTTTCACCGAGGCTGTCAAAATCGCTGATGCTGAGATTCAGAGGCCCCAGTTCCAACGCGACATCCGTTTCGGGTACCTGGTCGCGCAGGTGCAGCTGGTAATCTTGCAGCTCTACCTGTTTGATAACCAGCCGCCAGGGCTCGGCCGCTGGGCTGGCGTCGGCTGTTGCTGGTTCGCCGTCGCTGCCTTGTGGAGCGGCTGGCTCACTGGGCAGCTCTTGCGGTTTCTCCTTAGCCCGGGTTTGCCGCGTAGGTTGCGACTGGTTATCTGGCGTGCCCTGGTGCTCTGGGCTTTCAGATGCAGCGTTTTTTCGCTCCAGCAGAGCAAGCAGGTCTATCTGGCCGTCGGCTTCGCGGGCTGCCCACAGTTCCAGCTGGTTGCTGTTTACAAGGCTAATGTTGGCTAGTTGCTGCACCAGATCCAGTGAAGCATCGCGGACCTCCAGCGAGGGGAGGCGAAGGCGCGGCTGGTCCCGGGCGTCAATGCCGAAGTCCGACAGGGTTAGCTGCGCCTTGCTCAGTTGCAGGTCGGTGCGTTCGGACAGGTCGAGCTGGTAGTCTGTGCTGGCGTTGAGCAGCCCATCGGTCAAGGCCAGGGCGAACTGGTCACTCACATAAGGCCAGAAGGTCTCAAGGCGCACATCCTGAATTCGCAATGAGCCCCTAGAAGTGAGAGGGACCAGCGTGGCCTCTCCCTGCCAGTCTAGCCTGGCACCAAAAGGGCCACTGGCAACAAGAGTCATGCGTGCGCGGTCGTCGGGCAAGGTGCTGAGGTTTCTGAGCTCCAGCGATAATGCATCGTAGCCGAATTCGACGGGTTTGCTGGGGCGTCTGTCCATGAAATGCAGGCTGTTTTTGATCAGCTCCAGACGGTCCAGGCGCACCGGGAACACAGCTTGATCTGCCGGTTCGGTTTCCGCTTGACGCGGTGGTAGGGTGAAGAGCTGGGTAAGGTTAAGGGTGCCGTTTTCCGCGAAGTTTATTTCACCATGCGCCCGCTCCACTTCCACATCCTTCAGGTGCAGCGCGCCACTCCAGATGCTGTCGAGTTCGGCGTTGACGTAAAGACGGTGAAAGGCCAGTTGTTTGGCTCCGGGGGCGCCGATGTGCAGGTCCCAAAGGGTGGCTTCCATACTGAAGGGATTGAATTCGACGCGACTCAGGTGCGCGGGCACATTGGCATACTTGTCCAGTTGCTGATTGATCACATGCAGTGCTGCGCCGGGCAGAATCAGAAAGCCAATGATGGTATAGGCAAAGCTGATGACCAGGCAGGTGACCAGGACGGTTTTCTTGCGTATGCGCATGGATCGGTCGCTACCTAATTCCGGAAGGTAAAGGGAATTATGGCACGCGAATAGGGATTCTGCGGCCTCAGTGAGCGGCGCCGGCCAGGGTGTTCTATCGGGGGAGTTGCGACGACGCGAATAGTCGGGCAAACAGAGGGGTGTTTGCCTGTCTGACCTTGTGACGAAAAAGCCCCGTCACCATGGGTGACGGGGCTTGGGTAGCGCTGAGTTATTAGACGTTGAAGCGGAAGTGCACCACGTCGCCATCCTTGACGATGTACTCCTTGCCTTCCAGGCGCCATTTGCCGGCTTCCTTGGCACCGCTTTCACCGTTGTACTTGATGAAGTCGTCATAGGCGGTGACTTCGGCGCGGATAAAGCCTTTCTCGAAGTCGGTATGGATTACCCCCGCAGCCTGCGGCGCGGTGGCGCCAATCTTCACGGTCCAGGCGCGAACTTCCTTTACCCCGGCGGTGAAGTAGGTCTGCAGTCCGAGCAGCTCATAACCGGCGCGAATCACCCGGTTCAGACCGGGCTCGTCCATGCCCATGGTTTCCAGGAACATCTGCTTTTCTTCGTCGTCATCCAGTTCGGCGATCTCGGCCTCGATCTTGTTACAGACCGGTACGACGACCGCGCCTTCTTCGGCGGCGATGGCGTTGACCACATCCAGCAGCGGGTTGTTTTCAAAGCCTTCTTCCGACACGTTGGCGATGTACATCACCGGTTTGACGGTCAGCAGGTGGAATTGGCGCACAGTGGCGCGTTCTTCCGGGCTGAAGGTCTTCAGCAGAGTGCGCGCAGGTTTGCCTTCACTGAAATGCGGGATCAGCTTTTCCAGCAGCGCCTTTTGTGCGATGGCTTCCTTATCGCCACCCTTGGCGTTGCGGCTGACGCGGTACAGCTGTTTCTCGCAGCTGTCGAGGTCGGCAAAGATCAATTCCAGATCGATGATCTCGATGTCACGCTTGGGGTCTACGCTATTGGCGACGTGGATCACATTGTCGTCTTCAAAGCAGCGCACAACGTGGGCAATCGCGTCGGTTTCGCGGATGTTGGCGAGAAACTTGTTGCCCAGGCCTTCACCCTTGGAGGCACCTTCCACCAGGCCGGCGATGTCGACGAACTCCATGGTGGTCGGTAGTACTTTCTGCGGCTTGACGATGTCGGCGAGGGCATCCAGGCGTGGATCAGGCATGGGTACGATGCCGCTATTGGGCTCGATGGTGCAGAAAGGGAAGTTCTCTGCTGCGATGCCGGACTTGGTCAGCGCATTGAACAGGGTGGATTTGCCAACGTTGGGCAGTCCGACAATACCGCAATTGAAACCCATAGTGATGTCCTCTGCCGTGTGTGGCGGCGCTAATTGATTCAGGCTTTGAAACTGTGCAGGCGTTGCATGACGGCAGACCACTGGCCTTGGCTGATGCCAGGCAGCTCGCGGATGGCTTCGTCAATGCAGGCGTCCAGGGCTTCCTGTTCGGCTTTTGGCGCGCGGCCCAGTACAAAGCCGGTCACCTGCGAGCTGTGGCCGGGATGGCCGATGCCCAGGCGCAGGCGATGAAAGGTATTCTGATTGCCCAGTTGGGCAATGATGTCGCGTAGGCCGTTGTGACCACCGTGTCCGCCGCCCTTTTTGCACTTGACCACGCCAGGGGGCAGGTCGAGCTCATCGTGGGCTACCAGGATTTCTTCCGGCGCAATGCGATAGAAGCTGGCCAGCGCGGCAACAGCCTGTCCGCTGCGGTTCATGTAGGTGGTGGGGATCAACAGGCGAATATCCTGACCATTGAGGGTCAGGCGGCCAGTAAGGCCAAAAAACTTGCTTTCCGCGCGCAGGCTGACGTTGTGCTTGTCGGCCAGACGCTCAATAAAAAGGGCGCCAGCGTTGTGGCGGGTCAGGTCATATTCCGGGCCAGGATTCCCCAGCCCTACGATTAACTTGATTCCCTGCGTCACAACGGGCGCCCCTCTCGAGTCAGGCGGGAGA
>Ga0105357_10001501_pt1 | contig 12519 bp, 14 predicted proteins | sample GOMGulsemesocosm_4_FD_83660 | JGI IMG/M metagenome (GOLD analysis project Ga0105357, IMG submission 83660) | Methane-oxidizing microbial communities from mesocosms in the Gulf of Mexico - GOM15B Gulf of Mexico | ecosystem: Environmental > Aquatic > Marine > Cold seeps | place: USA: Gulf of...
ACATGTATATGGTTGCGCTCGGCTCGCGGGACTTGAGCCGTGGTAAAAGGCGAACCGTCTGGATTGACGTCCAGAACATATACAAAGGCTTCTTCGATGTCGCCATCGGGCCCCATGGTTGCGCTCAGGCGGAAACGTACTCTTGGAATTCCGTCGGGCTCATCTAAACGCATGTGACCAAAATGAGGAGCAACCGTGCTGTTGTCTTCGTCTTCCGACAGTTCAGGAAAAAGGAAATCCGCTTCGATCCAAAGCTGTCGCTCTTCCGGAATATCTATCTCATCGAAAGCGACATGAAAATCAGACCGCTGGATGCGACGCTGGGACGGATCGAAGGCGAATAAGCGGCATAATGCTTGAAGCGCAGCTGTCTTGCCAGAACCATTAGGACCTATTAAGTAGGTTATTGCTTCGAGGCTAACGTCAGTAGGCTCAGCACCGTAAGATTGAAAACTCGATAGGCGCAGCGTCTGCAATTTCATACTATCTATCGTCCTTGTGTTACTCCTTAAAAATAACGGTCATGCCTTGTTCTTTGTCCATGCGTAATAACCAGCAAAAAGCAAGGCCAGATCCCCCACGCTCACTTTAAACAACATCCTTTCTTCATTCAAAAAATAGCTAATCCGGTTGAGTTATTCCAGTGGCCGTATCGCGAGCCGAAGTTACCATTTCAAACTCTGTTATCTCGCGCAAAATATAGGTAGCGTGATGACAAGTATCAATCTTAATCCAAGCACTTGAACCACCACCGACCTCTCCAGCTGCGCACCTTTCGATCTCTCTAGGGCCCTTGGCGTCGGCATAATTATGCAGGTACGCGCAGGGGCGCAGTTGCACGCCGCCCTCATATACCGCTTCGTTGTACCCCTCAAGCAAAGCGGCATAGGACCAAGCCTGTTACGAGGGGTGGCCTACTTCGGCTTCGCCGCGAGCAAAGCGGGTGGAGACGATGCCGTCTTTGCTGGTCTTGCGCGCCGACTCCCATTGTTTGAGCTCGACAATGACGACGCAATCGTTGTCTTCGTGATTCTTGCCAGTGAGCAGAAAATCAACGCGCTTGGCCGTTTGCGGGATCATATATTCAATGGCAACACCGCAGTCATTGGGAATGGCGTCGTCGTTCAGCACTTTGCCCATATAAACCAGCGAGGATGCCCAGGAGCGTATCTCTTCCTTGGAGACAGACCTGCCAGTACGGTTGCGAAAGGATTCCAGCACGATAGCTTCAATATCGTGCTTGAACACATCATCCAGAAAATGCTGTTTGTCCGTCTGATAGATGATCAACCGTCATAGCTCCGTGTATTTCTTGTCGGAGCCTTTGGCCTTGTCTACGGGGTATTTGGTGTTGTTCTTTTCGATCTTGGTTTTTAGCGCTTCAGCCAGATCAATGCCCAGGTCGTTGGCCATCAGTAGCGTATAGCAGAACACGTCGGCCAGTTCATCGGCGAGGTCTTGTTTACGCTCCAGGGCAACACCATCGATAGCGGCCTGATCCTGCTTCCACTGGAATATCTCCAGCACTTCGGTGGCTTCCAGCACCAGCGACAGGGCCAGGTCCTTGGAGTTGTGAAACTGCTTCCAGTCGCGCTCGTCGCGGAAGGCTAGGACTTTTTCGGTCAACAGCTTTAGTTCGGACACGTTCTCTCCAAAATCCTTGTCAGCAAGAAGGCGTTACCGGCCAGCGCTCGGGCCGGCTCGTTATGTGAGCCACTTTGCATTATCTGTCGAGATTTGTCTAAGCGGTTGCACCAGCCCGTTAAGCCTCCAGGAATATCTGGGGTGACTACGGCCAAGAGATGTAACGGCTTTTATGTCGTCGTCCATGACTCCCACGCTTCAAATACCGCTCACGCAAAAAGGGAATATAAAATAACGCGGTGTACCGTTCGTTCACCCCGCCAATATGTATAGAAAACCGGATAATTTAGACACGTCCTCCTGACGTGTCTAAAAAGCGCTGAAATTTAAACACGTTGTTTTGGTGCTGAAGCGTCCTCATCGTGCTTCGACCGCCCACCGCATCCCGCTTCAACCTCACACCCCGCCACCATCGCCGCATCCTCCGGCTGCAAGGTGCTATGCGTTATTCCAAAACGCACGCGCAGTACCTCCTGAATCTGCGGCAAAAGGTGGTGCCATGCGCTGATGCTGTCTACATCTACGTGCGCGGCCAGCGCGTGGCTGTTGGATGAGAGGCTCCAGATGTGCAGGTCGTGTACGGCCTGCACGCCGTCAATCTGCGTGAGTGCTTGGCTGACTTCAGCGGGGTCTATGCCCTGCGGTACGCCTTCCATCAGTACCCGGGTGACGGCGCGCAGCAAGCGGATGGCAGATACCAGGATGAGCAGGCAGACGAATAGCGAGAGGATGGGGTCCATGATCGCCGGGCCACCGTAGTAGATGATGGCGCCGGCTGCGACGGCGGCGACCGAGCCCAGCAGGTCACCCATGACGTGCAGCAGCGCGCCGCGCACGTTCATGTTCTGCTCGCCGCGCATCAGTACCCAGGCGACGATGATGTTCACCAGCAGGCCCAGGGTTCCGACCACCAGCACTGTAACGCCGTTCACCTCGGGCGTGTCGAGCATGCGCAGCACGGCTTCGTAGGCGATATAGGCAATCACCAGGAACATGAAGATGACGTTGAACAGCGCGCCCAGCACTTCAGCGCGTTGCAGGCCGAATGAATGCTGGCGTGAGGCGGGCTTGTTGGCCAGCCAGGCAGAAAAGGCGCCGACGGCCAGCGAGAGCGAATCGGTAAACATGTGGCCGGCATCAGACAACAAGGCCAGCGAGTTGGCCATGAGCCCGGCAAATACTTCGACCACGGCGAAGGCAGTGGTGAAGATGAGCGCGAAAACCAGCGTCTTGCCGCTGCCGTGGCTGTGACTGTGGCCATGCGCGCCATGGTTATGCTCATGCGCGTGATGTTGGTTGTGTTCGGTCATGTCTGTTTAGCCCCTGGTTCTGCGCTTTTGTTCCGCTAAGGCGGTGCGCTCTGCTGAGTATCAATGCTGTTGCGGATTGGTCTGGATGATGGATTGGCGTTGGCACCGCCCTCCCCGTGTCACCAACAACGGCATTAAAAACCCTGTGGCCGCTACAGGGTCAAGCATGACCAAGCTTTATGGCTTTTCAAGCCTGGTCGCGCAACGTCAGAAACAGCCGCAAGTCGAGTTCCAGCTGGTGATAATCGGGCTCCATGTGCCGGCAGAGCTGACAGAAGGCCTTGTTGTGATCTTTCTCGCGCAGGTGCGCCAGTTCATGCACTACCACCATGCGCAGCAGGGGTTCAGGCAGGGTTTTGAGCATGGCCGAAACCTTGATTTCGTTCTTGGCCTTGAGCTTGCTGCCCTGCACGCGTCTGACAAACTGGTGCTGGCCCAGCGCGTTGTCGATCACGTGCATACGGGTATCGAAATACACCTTGCTGATTGGCCCGCTGCTACGCATGTGCTCCTGCTTCAGGCGCTGGGTGTACTCATAGAGCGCAGCATCGGACTGAATCAGATGCTGCGGCTGTGGCGGGTAACGTTGCTCCAGCCAGGCGCCCAGCCGGTCCTGGTCAATCAGTGCCTGCACCTGCTGCTGCAGGCTGGGAGCGTAGCCGCTGAGGTATTTGAGTGTGGTCAAGGTCGGCTCAGTGTCAAAACTCGTCAGCGGCCGATAATACAGAAACCAACCGCCGGTGGCTTGTAGTCAGGGTCTGGCGCGCTGCGCGCCGTTGGAGCTTCACTGGGCTACGACCACTCGCTAAACCGTCGGCACGGTCCCGCCGTCAACAACAAACTCCGTTCCGCTGATGGAGGCGGCGCGCGGCGAGACCAGGAACGCGATCAGGTTGGCGACTTCTGCCGGCTGCGACGGGCGCCCAAGCGGAATGCCGCCCAGCGAATCCATGATGATCTTCTTGCCGCCCTCATAGTCGGTTCCGGCCTCTTCTGCCAAACGTTCTGCCAGCGCGACCGAGGCCTCGGTTTCAACCCAGCCTGGCGACAATCGGATTACGCGTACGCCCTGCGGCGTCACTTCCTTTGAAAGGCTTTTGCTGTAGGTAGACAGTGCCGCCTTGGCGGCGGCGTAAGCCGTGGTGGCTTCAGGTAACGGCAGTTTATTTTGAATGGATGTCACGTGCACGATGACGCCCGACCCGCGCTGCAGCATACCGGGCAACAAGGCGCGATCCAGCCGCACAGCCGGCAACAGGTTCAGGTTCAGCTCGCGCTGCCAGTGAGCATCGCTGAGTGCGGCAAAGCCGCCACCGGGCGCGGACGAGCCGCCGAGCACGTGAACTACCACGTCTACCCCGCCCAAAAGGCGGACGGCTTCTGCTGCCAGCGTCTCGCAGCCCTCTTGAGTTGTGAGGTCTGCCGCCAGGTACAGGCAATCGGGTAGCTCCTTGGTTATCGTTCGGGCGGCGGTCATGACCTTTGCCCCTTCTGCAAGAAGCAACTCGACCACTGCCTTGCCCACCCCCTTGGTACCGCCGGTAACCAGCGCGCGCTTGCCGCTTAATTGGAGGTTCATGAGGGTTTAATCTCCAGTGACTGAATCATGCCTTGCTCAAGCACAAAAACATGGTCGAGCTGCACCGGACTGCCTGGGAAGTCACCGGTCAGTCGCGCCCTGACGTTGAGCACGCAATTTTCTGTGGCCGCCGCCAAGGGTTCGGCCTTGTAGGTAAACGCTTGGCGGGTCTCGCGCTGCCAGGACTCGATGGCGCTGAGGCCCTGGTGTCGCTGGTTTTCATCCGTCACTGTGGCATCTGGCCGGAAACACGCGTTAACGCATTTGGGATCGCCCCCATTGATGATGTCAAAGCAGGTTGAAACGGCATCAGGAAGTGAAAGTGTCATTACCTAATCTCCTATCTGAACGAATGGAGGCTCCTCCCTACGAGGGGACTCCGTTGGAGGATCATCGAAGCCTTTTCTATTGCTGGGCGGCTGTTGCTGACGATGACCTTGTCCCCACAATAGAGGCAGGCAATAATCCACTCAATACGGATAAATCGAAATGGCAAGTCCCGCAAAACAGGATAATCATATGACTATCTACCGCCCTGGACTAATCGAACTAGAGGCTGCCATGGCTGTTGCGCACAGGGGTTCATTCCGTGCGGCGGCGGTAGACATGGGTATGTCGACCTCTGCGCTGAGCAATACCATCGCCAAGTTGGAGGCCAATCTGCAGACCCGGCTGTTCAGCAGAACCACGCGCAGCGTATCGCCGACCGAAGCCGGCCGTATCTTCATCGATCAGGTGGGGCCGGTATTGCAGGATATGCGCGGCGCGATCGACACTGTGGTGTCGCATAGCGCCGGACCTTCCGGCACCTTGCGTATCAACGCATTCGCCAGCGCGGCACGGGAAATTCTAACGCCGCTGGTGCTGGCGTTTTTGAAGCAACATCCGCAGGTGGACGTGGACCTGGTCACCGAGGGGCGCATGGTGGATATCGTGGCCGAGGGTTTTGATTTTGGCGTGCGGCTGGCCAGCCTGGTACCCAGCGACATGATTGCGATTTCGCTGGGCCGGCCACAGCGCTACGCGGTGGTAGGCTCGCCGGAATACATCGATAAGCATGGCCGCCCTGCTACACCTGCCGATTTGTTGCAGCATCACTGCGTGCGCATTCGCCTGCCCAACGGCGCACTCTTCCCCTGGCAGTTTGAGCGAGACGGCGAGCAGATCAAGATTGATGTTACCGGTCAGCTGACCCTGGATGAGGCCAGCCTGGCCAAGGCGGCGGTGAAAAGCGGGGTTGGGCTTGGTTTATTGATGGAGCACGACGTCGCTCATGAGATCGAAACCGGACAATTGTGCCGCGTGCTGGAAGACTGGACGCCGGCGCGAGGTAGCCTGTGCCTTTACTACCCCAATCGCCGCAATCCGTCAGCGGCCTTTACGGCCTTTACTCATATGGCACGCTCGCTTGCGAACCAATAGATATTGGTTAACCACAGCCGTGGGGCCTCGCACCTAGACCCTACTCCTGCCGTATCCAGGTTTGCGTGCGGCCCAGGATGGGCGTACCGATATAGCCACGCACCTGCAGCTTCTCACCACCGTCGATCAGTTGTGCCTTGCTGCGATAGACCTTGCCGTTTTCCGGGTCGAGAATCTCACCACCGGTGTATTCGTCGCCGTCTTTCTGCAGGCCATTGAGAATGGTCAATCCGATGATGGGCGCGTCCTTGTTCTCGCCTTCGCACTTCTTGCAGGTGCTGTGCTGCTCTTTACCTGGTTGCGGAAAAACCTCTTCGATAGTGCCGCGCAGCGTGCCTCCCTGATCGACAATGCGAATCAGTGCGCGGGGGTTGCCGCTGTTGTCGTCGATGCTTTTCCACAGACCCTCAGGTGAGCTGTTATCCGCCCAGGCGATAGAGGACAGGCAGACGGCTAGCAGTGCAAGAACAAAGCGGCTCGCGCGGGAGGTTGTAGGCATGGACTTCTCCAGTTTCGGATTAAGGGCTATCAACCCAGCGCTGCCGCCCAAGGCTCGATACAAGCGCAGTAATAGACAGCGGCGACATCAGGTTTGCTTGCTTGTGTGACAGCAAGCTAAGCAAAAGAGTTGCGTTGCCCAAGCTGACGAGGTGGAAGTCCAAGGCTTAGTTGAGCGGCCTGTTATGGCCGCATCAGACCCGGTCTGCGCCAAGGTTCAGTGCCAGCGCCGGAACAGCACACTGGCGTTGACACCGCCAAAGCCGAAACCATTCGACAACGCATACTCCATGCTGATGTCGCGAGCCTGATTGCGAATCAAATCGAGCCCCTGCGCTGCAGGATCAGGCGACGTCAGGTTCAGTGTTGCAGGGGCGATCTGGTCACGCAGTGCGAGCACGGTAAATATGGCCTCTATCCCCCCAGCTGCGCCCAGTAAGTGGCCGGTCGCCGATTTGGTTGAGCTGATGGCGGGCCCAGCGCCGTGACCAAACAACGTTTTAATTGCGGCGATTTCACCCAAGTCGCCGACTTGTGTTGAGGTGGCATGGGCGTTCAGGTACTGCACTTGCTCTGGTGATACGTCAGCTTGGCGCAATGCTTGCTGCATGGCTCGCAACGCGCCGTTACCGTCTTCCGGTCCAGCGGTCATGTGGTAGGCGTCAGCACTGGTCCCGTACCCCACCAATTCGGCCAGCGGTGTCGCGCCGCGCGCAAGAGCGTGTTCCAGACTCTCTATCACCAGGAGCCCGGCGCCCTCGCCCATGACAAAACCATCACGCGCCTGATCAAACGGCCTGGATGCCAGCTGCGGCGAGTTGCCATGGCTGGTAGACAGCGCGCGAGCTGCAGCGAAGCCTGCGAGACTAACGCGATGAATACAGGCTTCCGCGCCACCACACACGGCTAGATCTGCCTCCCCAGCGCGGATCAGTCTCGCGGCGTCGCCAATGGCTTGTACGCCCGCCGCACAAGCCGTGACGGGCGTGCCTAGCGGGCCCTTGAACCCGTGCAGAATAGATACATGCCCCGCCGCCATATTGCCTAGAAACGAGGGAATGGTGAACGGTGAAAGTCGGCGTGGGCCTTTGTTGTCGGTGGTGCGCACCGCCTCGACCATCGCTGGAAAGCCACCGACACCGGAACCGATGATGGTCGCTGTACGCTCCTGCGCTTCTGGCGTGGTCGGCCTCCAACCCGCCTGGTCTAGCGCCTGCTGAGCAGCGGCGATGGCAAAAAGGATAAAGCGGTCCATCTTGCGTTGTTCTTTGGGCGGCAGCAGTGAATCCGGATCAAATCCGGCTTCGGTATCCTGCGTTGCATCAGGCACCTGCCCACCAATACGCACGGCCAAATCACCAATCAGCGCTTCGGGCAAAGCACGAATCCCTGATTGCCCTGCCAGCAGTCGCTGCCATACTGTTTCCACCTTTGAACCCAGGGGCGTTACCGCACCCAGACCGGTCACAACGATACGTTTGCTCACCATGTTCCTGCTCCTTCAGTGTGGGGACTCACTGCGTAGACGTTACTATCATAATGAAAGTAACATTGTTGGCCAGCCAATGTATTCATCAATAAGCGAGACGCTATGCAACGTAAAACCCTCCTCCCTAGCGAATGCCCGATTGCCAGAGGTCTGGAACAGGTTGGCGAGTGGTGGAGTATCTTGCTGATGCGCGATGCGTTACAGGGGTTAAAACGCTTCGATGAGTTCGCCCGCAGCCTGGATATTGCGCCCAGCATGCTCACGCGCCGCCTGAACTCGCTGGTCGACGCAGGTATGTTGCAGAAGGTGCCCTACAGCCAGCGTCCCTTACGCTATGAATATATTCCTACCGACAAGGGCAAGGATTTCCTGGTTGTGCTGATGGCATTCGTAAGCTGGGGGAATAAGCATCTCGCGCCGGAAGGCGAAAGCGTGCAGATGGTTGACCGGAATTCAGGGCAGCGTTTGCAGCTGTCGTTTACTACGACCCCTGAAGTGCAATCGCTGCCGCTCGATCGCTGTACTGTGCGGCCAGGGCCGGTAGCGAGCGAAGCCATGCGTGACCGCTTGCATAACACCTAGATCAAGCACCAGAAGCCGTAAAAACGCTCGTCTCACTGCCGTCGCAGTAGAGATGCAAGAGAAAACGGCCATAACGACATGGGAAACAAAAAAAGGGGGCAGACTTTTCAGCCTGCCCCTTTTTCTAACTGGTAGCGCCGCGCAGGTGGAATGCTTGATACACCCCTCGCCTTGCTAACCGCCAGACTCAGACTGCCGTAGCGACCGGCTTGTCTGGATACCAGGCATCCTGCAGCGGGCTGACTTCCACCTTGGCCAGCTCGCTACGCCCCTTGAGCCAGCTTTCTACTGCAGCGCGCTGTTCTTCGCTGACAGAGCCACGCTCGGCCAAGCAAACCAGACCGAAATCTTCGCCGCCAACATAATCCAGATTATTGGCGTCCATTGCCTGAACCAGAAAGTCCTCGAGGAAACTGTCGATCTCTTCGACGGTAAGACCGTCCTTGAATGCCAGGTTCAACTCAAAACCCAGTTCTTGAAATTCATCGACGCAAAGTTTTTTGCGCAAACGGCGCGAGCGGTTGGTAGCCATGAAATATTCCTCTTGGACAAAGACAAGCGAGAGTGTAGCCCACCAATGTGCGGCGGCTGCGGAAAAGTATCAACGTATTGGGCTTTCGGGCGCCAGACCAGACACCGCGAAGAAAGTTAAGCTGAGCAGGCCAAAAGAGCCTGAAAATGAAAAAGCCCAATGCGTAAACATTGGGCTTGATCACTAATAATATGGTCGGGACGGAGTGATTCGAACACTCGACCCCTTGCACCCCATGCAAGTGCGCTACCAGGCTGCGCTACGCCCCGACGATGCTTCGATTTGTCTTCCGAAGCGGGTCGCATGATACATTAACTATCTGAAATGAGAAAGTTTTTTTTCAGTATCAGCGCACGCGCAAAACTTGCAGTACTTCTTCCAGCTCGGCGATGGTCTGACGAATCAGTTGCTTGTACTGGGTCACATCATCTTTGGCATCATCACCGGACAGACGCTGACGCGCACCGCCAATGGTGAAGCCCTGGTCGTACAGCAAGCCGCGAATCTGGCGAATCATCAGCACATCTTGGCGCTGATAATAACGACGATTGCCACGACGTTTTACGGGTGAAAGTTGTGGAAATTCCTGCTCCCAATAACGCAGAACATGAGGCTTTACTGCACAAAGCTCGCTGACCTCACCGATGGTGAAATAGCGTTTGCCGGGGATCGCCGGCAGTTCGTCGTTATGGCTGGGTTCCAGCATAGGCTTCTACTCTGGCCTTGAGTTTTTGTCCGGGGCGAAAAGTCACTACACGCCTGGCGGTAATGGGTATCTCTTCGCCCGTCTTGGGATTGCGTCCAGGGCGCTGACGTTTGTCGCGCAGATCAAAATTGCCGAATCCGGACAGCTTGACCTGCTCGTTGGTCTCCAGTGAATTACGAATCTCTTCGAAAAACAGTTCGACCAACTCTTTGGCTTCGCGCTTGTTGAACCCGAGTTCTTCGTACAACCGCTCAGCCATTTCCGCTTTTGTCAGAGCCCCCATCGGCTATTTCCTTAGTGTGGCGTTGAACCCTTGCTCCAAGGACTTCAGCACTCTGTCCATGACAGCATTCACCTCTTCATCCGTAAGAGTGCGCGAGGAATTCTGCAAGGTCAAGCCGATAGCCATACTTTTTCTAAGCGGATCAATACCTTTGCCTTCATAAACGTCAAACAACCTGAGGTTTTTGAGATGCTCGCCTGCTTCGCGGCGAATGCATGAGAGCAAATCCTCCGCCAGAACGGTGCGATCCACTACCAATGCGATATCCCGTCTGACTTCAGGATAGCGGGACAATTCGCTGAAGCGCGGCAGTTTGCCCTGGCAAATTTTCGCCAATGCCAACTCGAACACAAAAACCGGGCCGTTAATATCCAGGTCGGCAACCAGCTGCGGGTGTAGCGCGCCAAGCAGGCCTACTTGCTGGCCGTCACGCAGAATGCTCGCGCTCTGCCCGGGATGCAGGGCGGGATGCTCTGCCGGTACAAAGGTGAACGTCTCGCCCGCACCGCCGTTGTTCAGAATGGCTTCTACATCAGCTTTGACGTCGAAGAAATCAAGCTTATCCGCACCGTTGGCCCAGCCTTCCGGCAGGCGCGTAGCGCAAGCGATGCCCGAGAGCATGCGCTCCTGCAGCAGTTCGCCATCGGCTTGCGGTACAAAACGCAGACCACTTTCAAACAGACGCACGCGGCCCTGCTGCCGGTTCTGGTTGTACTGCAGCGCCTTACTCAAGCCGGGCCACAACGAGGTACGCATAACAGCCATATCGGTCGAGATGGGGTTGGCTAGCGCCAGTGGCTCGATCTCTGGATCAAACTGTTTGCTCAAACCAGGCTCGATGAAGCTGTAAGTAATAGCTTCATGGTAACCACGCGCAACCAGCAGGCGACGCAGCATGGGCAGCTCGCCCTGCGTTTCCGGCTTCGCGCTCAGCGTCAATGCAGCAGTTGGTGCACTGACCGGCAAACGGTTATAGCCATACAGGCGAGCCAGCTCTTCGATCAGGTCAACTTCAATGCTGATGTCGAAGCGATGGCTGGGTACGTCAACTTGCCACTGGCCTTCGCCCTGCTTGGTGACGGTGAGCCCCAACCCGGTCAGATAGCCGACCACATCAGCTTCGCTCATCTGCATGCCGAGCATCTGATTGATGCGCTCGCTACGCAGAATGATCTGCTTCAGCGTGGGCAACGCGCCCTGCTCTGCCGCTTCAATTACCGGACCCGGCTCACCCCCAACGATCTCAAGGATCAGCGCAGTCGCGCGTTCCATGGCTTCGCGCTGCAGCTGCCAATCGACGCCGCGCTCGAAGCGATGCGATGAGTCGGTGTGCAGACTGTAGCCACGTGCCTTGCCGGCGATGGCGATGGTATCGAAGAAGGCGCTTTCCAGGAACAGATCCTGGGTGCTGGTGCTCACACCGCTGTGCTCACCGCCCATGATGCCGGCCATAGCCAAAGGGCCCTCGTGGTCGGCGATCACCAACGTGTCGGCGCGCAGGGTGATTTCCTGGCCATCCAGCAGCATCAGCTTCTCGCCTTCTTCTGCCAGGCGCACGCGAATGCCGCCCTTTATTTCAGCAAGGTCGAAGGCATGCAGCGGCTGACCCAGCTCGAGCATGACGTAGTTGGTGATATCGACAACGGCGTCGATGCTGCGAATATCACTGCGGCGCAGACGCTCGACCATCCACAGCGGCGTGGCGCGCGACAGATCAACATTGCGAATCACGCGACCCAGATAACGCGGGCAGGCCTGCGGGGCCAGCAGCTCTGCGGGCCGCACCTCGTCATGCACGGCAGCAACCGGATCCACCTGCACGCGCGTAACCACTGCACCGTAATTGGCGCCGACTTCACGGGCCAGACCGGCAATGGAGAGGCAGTCGCCACGGTTGGGGGTCAAGTCGACTTCGATGATGGCGTCGTCCAGGGCTAGGTATTCACGCACATCCTGACCTGTAGGCGCATCTGGCGGGAGTTCATAGAGACCATCGTGGTCTTCAGAGAGTTTCAGTTCGGCTGCGGAACACAGCATGCCGAAGGACTCTACACCGCGCAGCTTGGCCTTCTTGATTTTGAAGTCGTCACCCAGCTCGGCGCCCACCATGGCGAACGGGATCTTGATCCCCGGGCGCGCGTTGGGCGCGCCACAGACGACCTGGAACTGTTCGCTGCCGTTGCTGACCTGACAGACGCGCAGCTTGTCGGCATCAGGGTGCTGCTCGGCACTAACGATTTCGCCCACGACCACACCGCTGAACACGCCAGCGGCCGGAGTAACGCTATCTACTTCGAGTCCGGTCATGGACAGGCGCGCTACCAGCTCGTCACGGGAGACGGCGGGATTCACCCAGGTGCGCAGCCACTGTTCACTGAATTTCATTATGGATTCCTGCTATCAAAAGGGTTGCGGGTGCGGCGCTCAGCGAAACTGCTCAAGAAAACGCAGATCGTTGTCGAAGAAAATGCGCA
>Ga0105357_10001502_pt1 | contig 12517 bp, 10 predicted proteins | sample GOMGulsemesocosm_4_FD_83660 | JGI IMG/M metagenome (GOLD analysis project Ga0105357, IMG submission 83660) | Methane-oxidizing microbial communities from mesocosms in the Gulf of Mexico - GOM15B Gulf of Mexico | ecosystem: Environmental > Aquatic > Marine > Cold seeps | place: USA: Gulf of...
AACATGACTTTTAATGTCTTCTTTTAAAAGGCGGCCTTTAGGCCCCGTTGCCTTTGTAACGGTTGATAAGTCAACGCCCAGCTCTCTTGCAAACTTACGTACCGTTGGGCTCGCGTGAATATGCCCCGCTGGTTTGGAGGTTACAGGCGTCGGAGCAGCATTGGCAGCTGGTTTCGGTGAAGGCTTCGCCAGCACTTTTTCTGCTGCTTGAGAAGCTGGCTTCGCAGCACTAACATCAGCCGTCTTTGCACTCGCTTGCCCCGATAAAATAATAATCGAGTCACCTTCTGAGACTTGGTCACCCACAGCAACTTTAATTTCTTTAACCGTTCCAGCCGCCGTTGATGGGATTTCCATACTGGCTTTGTCACTTTCTAAGGTCAATAATGATTGCTCTTCTTCAACCACATCTCCCACGGCAACATTTACTTCGATAACTTCAACAGCATCAAAGTCACCAATATCTGGAACGTGAATATTAATGTCTTCTACTGATGCAGCCTCTTGTGCTGTTTCTACTGTTTTCTCAATCGGCGCACTCGCCTGTTCGGACGAGTCGACCTCTTTTAAACGAACAACAACCGTGCCTTCTGCCACAGAATCGCCAACCGTCACTAAAATTTCTTCTACCACCCCCGCTGATGACGAAGGAATTTCCATGCTAGCTTTATCACTCTCCAGTGTCAGTAAGGCTTGTTCTACTTCAACTGTATCACCGATGGAAACTAACACCTCAATAACCTCAACGGCATCAAAGTCACCAATATCTGGAACAGCTACATCTACTAAATTACTCATTAAATTCTCCTCTCGCTCGCTCTACACTAACCATGGCGCGGGTTTTTCAATGTCTAAGCCATATTTTTCTATCGCCCGTTCAACAATTGCTACATCAATTTGGCCTAAATCTGCCAATGAATTTAATGCGGTAATAGCAACATAATAACGATCAACTTCAAAGAAACGACGTAGGTTCTCACGTGTATCTGATCGACCAAAGCCATCTGTTCCTAATATTGAACAATGCTTGCGGATAAATGGACGAATTGAATCAGCCAACAAGCGCACGTAATCAGTCGATACAATGACAGGGCCTTGCCGCTCATTCAAACATTGAGATACATAAGGAATTTGTTTTTCTTGCCCTGGTTTTAAACGATTTTCACGTTCACATGCTTGCCCTTCACGAGCAAGTTCCGTAAAACTGGTACAACTCCACAAGTCAGACTCAATATCCCAATCGGCTTTCAGTAACTCTGCCGCCGCGATCACTTCATTAAAGATGGTACCTGAGCCCAACAATTGAACACGCAACTTACTATCTTCGGCTCCTTGCTTAAATAAATACATCCCTTTTATGATGCTTTCTTCGACACCTTCGGGCATAGCTGGGTGAGCGTAGTTTTCATTCATGACTGTTAAGTAATAAAAGACGTCTTCTTGCTCTTTAAACATGCGATTTAAACCATCATGCATGATGACCGCCAATTCATAATTAAATGTTGGGTCATATGAAATACAGTTCGGTACGGATGATGCCCATAACAAACTATGCCCATCTTCATGTTGAAGGCCTTCACCATTTAGTGTTGTTCTCCCTGCTGTACCACCTAAGAGGAAACCACGTGCACGCTGATCAGCAGCAGCCCACACTAAATCGCCAATACGTTGAAAACCGAACATTGAGTAAAAAATGTAAAACGGAATCATCGGTACATCACTCGTTGAATACGATGTACCCGCAGCGATCCAATCACACATACCACCTGCTTCATTAATCCCTTCTTGCAACACTTGACCGTTTTTGTCCTCTTTATAGAACATCAACTGATCTGAATCTTGAGGTGTATACAACTGCCCCACTTGTGACCAAATCCCTAACTGACGGAACAAACCTTCCATACCAAACGTACGCGATTCATCGGGCACAATAGGCACAATCCGCTTACCAATTTCTTTATCTTTTAACAGAATATTTAGTAACCGGACAAACGCCATCGTCGTTGAAATTTCTCGCCCTTCAGGCGTTCCTTTCATCATTGGCTCAAATACAGACAACTCTGGAATATTCAACGAATCTGATTTTTCGCGACGAGCAGGTAAATAACCACCTAAATCTTCGCGCTTTTTCTTCATATACTCTTGTTCTGCCGAGCCTTCTGGGAAGGTTAGGTAGGCGAGATTATCAACATCTTCATCTGAAATCGGTAAATCGAATTTATTTCTAAAGTGAAGTAGTGAGTTGTGACTCATTTTCTTCTGCTGATGCGTCGTATTTTGCGCCTCACCTGACTCGCCCATACCATAGCCTTTAATTGTTTTGGCTAAAATAACGGTCGGTCTATTTGTTTCTTTGCAAGCGGCATCGTAGGCTGCATACACTTTAGCAGGGTCATGCCCTCCACGATTTAAGTCCCAAATATCTTTATCAGACCAATCGGCCACCATCGCTTTTAGTTCTGGTGTGTTAAAGAAATTCTCACGAACATACGCACCATCTTTAGCTTTCATCGTTTGATAGTCACCATCCACACAACCCATCATGCGCTTACGCAAGTGACCTTCTGTATCACGCGCTAAAAGGGCATCCCAGTGATTACCCCAAATAACCTTGATAACATTCCAGCCGGCTCCTCTAAATTCAGACTCCAGCTCTTGAATAATTTTCCCATTACCTCTAACCGGCCCATCTAATCGCTGTAAATTACAGTTAATAACAAACACGAGGTTATCTAGATTCTCACGGCCAGCCATACCAATGGCACCTAAGGATTCTGGCTCATCTGTTTCACCATCACCCAAAAACGCCCAAACTTTTCTATCTGATGTTTTGGCAAACCCTCGATCTTCAACGTACTTCATAAAACGCGCTTGGTAAATCGCCATAATCGGCCCTAGCCCCATAGAAACTGTCGGAAATTGCCAAAAATCAGGCATCAACCAAGGATGTGGATAAGATGACAGACCACCACCATCTACCTCTTGGCGAAAACCATCCATCTGCTCTTCGCTCAAGCGGCCCAACATAAAGGCACGCGCATAAATGCCCGTCGCAACATGGCCTTGCACATACACTAAGTCACCACCATGCGTGTCACTCGCTGCGTGCCAAAAATGATTGTAGCCAACATCATATAAGGTAGCTGACGAGGCAAAGCTGGCAATATGACCACCAACATTCGTATCTTTATTCGCCCGAAGTACCATCACCATTGCATTCCAACGAACGTAAGAGCGAATCTTATGTTCTAACGTCCGGTTTCCAATATATTGCGCTTGTTGCGGAACGGAAATCGTATTGATGTAGGCTGTTGCCGCACTAAATGGAATATCTGCCCCAGCAAATCTAGCCTTCTCAATTAATGTTTCAAGTAAAAAGTGAGCTCGATCTTCGCCCTCATGCTCAATCACCGCTTCAAGTGCTTCAAGCCACTCGTTAGTTTCTTGCGGATCCGTATCATTTACATTAACAATGGAAGGAAAATTATCGACAGACATACATACTCCAGATGAATCAAATATTAAAAAACCAGTACCTGTTTGTATTTCCACAAACACCTTTTTCTAAACTATACTCACTAGTAGGCAGGTTATATATCAGAAATGACATATAACCGTACTGGGTGTTGTACACCCCACTACCTAAGCTTTCAGTATATGCCTATGATAACCATTAATTGATTTAATCTTTAAAAAAAAGACCTTTAATTCCAATGACAAAAAAAAATATTTTAATTCTATCCATCTTTTTATTTACACTCTCTAGCTCAGCCATTGCTGGGAAACTATATAAATGGGTTGATGAAAATGGAAAAATATCATTTTCTGACAAAGTACCGCCCGAGGAGTCAAGGCGGGAACGTGAAGAATTAAATGAAGAAGGTCGTACAATTGCCATTAAAGATGCAGCTAAAACTCCTGAGCAGATTCAACAATTTAAAAGAATAGCGGCCTTACAAAAAAACCAACAAGCTTTGTTAGAAACACAGCTAGCTCTTGACTCAGCCCTACTAAAGACATTTCGCTCTGAAGAAGACATCGACTCGTTAGCAAAAAGTAAACTTGAGATGATTGATTCACACATTACTATCGCCACAGGACAATCTGAGACACTAAAAAAACAGCTTATTCTTCATCAAAAAGCAGCTGCGAACTTTGAGCGCTCTGGAAAAAAGATACCGCAAAAGAATCTTTCAAATATCGAATCTGCTCAAGAGCAATTTGATAAGAATCAACGAGAAATTACTGAGTTTGATTTACAAAAAATACAATTAAGCAAACAATTAGCCAAAGATAAGTTACGCTTCAACACCTTAAAGACCCTATCAACTGAAACGCCAAGCATCCACACCGAGACTATATCGAGCCTTTTTCTAGGCGAGTTAAAATGCAATGAAGGTGATTGCGAGCCCTTATGGCGCAAGGCATTATCATTTATCACTAATGCAGGCGCTATCATCACCTACCGTTCAGACAAGCTAATACTCACTAAAAAACCAAGACTCAGCAAAGACAGAGGTTTCTCATTAACAAAAGTTAACAATAAAGATGGTCTAAATATCATTCTTGATATTCGTTGCGCCGATTCAAAAGGTGGAAAAGCAACCTGCAAAAGCAAACAAACCGCCCAATTAATTGAGGCATTTAATCAATTAAGCTATTAATTTCTAACCAGCAGGGTACCCATCCCTTTATCGGTTAATAACTCTAACAAAACAACATGTGGAACACGCCCATCAATAATATGGGCGCTATTAACACCGCCATTCAATGCATCCATCGCACATTGAATTTTTGGTAGCATTCCACCAAAAATAGTACCATCATCAATAAGCCGATTAACTTCAGTAATGGATAACCCAGTCAACAGCTTATCTTCCTTGCTTAACAACCCAGAGGTGTTTGTTAACAGCAACAGCTTCTCCGCAGACAAGATTTCAGCCATTTTCCCTGCAACAAGATCCGCATTGATATTATATGAAGCCCCATCCTTACCAACGCCAATCGGCGCAATAACCGGAATAAAGTCACCCTGTACCAACATATCAACAACAGCAGGATCAATACTATCAACATGTCCAACATGCCCCATATCAATAAGCTCTGAAGCCTCTTCAGATGCAGCTTCTTTACTGGAAATTTTCTTCGCCCGAATCAAATCACCATCTTTGCCTGTTAAACCAACAGCCGAGCCTCCATGTTGATTAATTAGACTCACAATTTCTTTATTTACTAAACCGCCAAGCACCATTTCAACAACGTCCATCGTGTCGCTATCAGTTACACGGATGCCATCAACAAATTGACTCTTCATTCCTAACTTTTCTAAATGCTGGCCAATTTGTGGGCCACCGCCGTGAACGACGACAGGATTTAACCCTACCTGTTTTAACAGGACGATATCTCGCGCAAAACCACTTTTTAATTCCTCATCCACCATAGCGTTTCCACCATATTTAATGACGATTGTTTTGCCCGAGAATTTTTGAATATAGGGAAGCGCCTCACTTAAAACATGCGCTGTTTGGATCGGATCAATTTTGTTATTTCCCATAATTTTTTTATCTTTAAATTGCCAAATATTACTGTTAAAAAGGTAACTCTATATCTTCATTAATTTTCAATATTTGTTCTCTAAATATCTCTTTAATGCGCTCTAATGCTATTTCATTATCGGCTTCAAATCGTAAGACTAACGATGGTGTTGTATTTGACGCCCTAACTAAACCCCAGCCATCCTTAAATTCAACACGTACACCATCAATCGTAATGATATTGGCATCATCAAATGTTGCTTGAGACTGCAATTTTTCTACAAAGCTGAAGTTTTCACCTTCTTTTAAACTAATATTTAACTCTGGCGTACTAACACTATCGGGTAGTTCAGCAAAAATTTCGGCGGTTGACCTAAATTCTGCTGTTAAAATTTCTAACAATCGTGCGGCCGTGTATAAAGCGTCATCAAAACCAAACCAACGCTCTTTGAAAAAGATATGACCACTCATCTCCCCTGCAAGCTCAGCATTAGTTTCTTTCATTTTAGCTTTGATCAGTGAGTGCCCCGTTTTCGACATAATGGGCTTACCACCATGTTTCGCGATCACTTTCGCTAAATTCCGCGTACATTTTACGTCATAAATAATGTCCGCCCCTGCTTGTCTCGACAATACATCCATCGCATACAACATCATTTGTCTATCTGGCCAGATAACATTGCCGTCGGAATCAACCACACCTAAGCGATCACCATCACCATCAAACGCTAAGCCAAGCTCCGCCTCTTCTTCACGTACCTTATCGATCAATTCTTGTAAATTCTCAGGCTTGCTGGGGTCAGGGTGATGATTTGGGAAGTTACCATCAATTTCACAATATAAAGGAATTACCTCACAACCTAGCGTCGATAAAAGCATCGGAGCCGCTTCTCCAGCCACGCCATTCCCACAGTCGACCACCACTTTCATCATCCGCCCTAAACGAACATCACCGGTAATAGCACCAATATATTCTGGTAGCATCATTTGTTCTTGGTAAGAACCCTCTCCACTTTCCAGGTCTTCTTGTTGAATACGCTGATACAACTGCTGAATGGCATCGCCAGATAAAGTATTACCCGCAATAACAATTTTTAAACCATTGTAATTTGCTGGGTTATGACTACCCGTAATCATTACGCCTGATTGAGTATCTAGCTGATGCGTTGCAAAATACAATACTGGCGTTGGCACTTGACCAACATCTATCACGTTACACCCAGTCTCTTGTATGCCTTTGGATAGCGACTCACTGAGCCTTGGGCTATGCAATCGTCCATCACGGGCTATCACTATCGTCTGCTGGCCTTTGCTTAATGCCTCACTAGCAATCGCACGCCCAATCGAGAAAACACCATGCTCCGTCAATGTTTCATCAACAATTCCACGAATGTCATAGGCTCTAAAAATAGACTGAGGCACATCTGTTTGTGTCACCACTTCAATTCCATCATCACTCATAAAAATATGGCCTACAGATTCATCGCCTGATTTACCAATATTTTCTTTGATTGCTTCCGCAATTTTCTCACGGTCTAACTCTTCATTATCTGTTGATGAGATTTCTTCATTTTCAACAACTTGAGGTTTCTCTGCCGCCTTACTTGTTCTTTTCTTAATTGACTGAGCGAATTTTTTACGCTTATCTTTATTCGTTACAGTAGCGATCAACACACCCAGCATCAAAATAATAACTAACGCCCCAACAACATACGCAAACAACTCACTTTTAGTGATCGGAGCAGTTAACGCACCCTTCTTCATAACTATTCGCCAACGTGTACCGGCTATTTGTATATTCCCCAAATCCACACCTTTTTGATGTGATGAAGCACCTCCACTGGCAAGCTTCAAACTGCCCTGTTTTAATATTAAAAAACCACCCTTTTCATTTCCTATAGCAACACTGAGCGCCTTCTGTATGGCAGATACATCAAAAGTGCTTAAAACCACTGCTAGTAACTGCTCACCTTCTAATACAGGGGCAACAATGGCAATATGGCGATGATCAGTACCCATCATATGAACTTCAGGCATTTGGGCTTTCTTTGATGCCTCAACCTTTCTAATTAAATCTAAACCTGCATACCCTAAAGGTGGGATTGAGATCGTATCGACTTGCATTAAACCTGGCCGAACAACTCGCAGTGAAGTCATTTCATCTGATGTTTTTTGTTCGGTCACCCAGTTTGTTAATGTTTGCCCACTATTGTTCAAGCTAGCAAGCAACGCCGGAGCTTTCGCCAACACCTCTACAGCCTGTCGCCACGTCCTCACTTTCGCTGATAAAATGATGCTCGCCTTTTTAGTACGTTCGGTTAACTGTTCGGCTTCCTCAATATTTTTTTGCTCAACCTGATCTAGATAAACATAGCCCCCAGCACCAGATGCGATAACGAGCAATATCAATACGAGTATGATTTTATTTACCATCTGTTTATCCTTGACCTGTATGACCAAACCCACCTTCACCACGATGGCTATCATCAAAACTTTCTACTTGCTCAAACTCAACTTGTTCCACAGGTACGAAGACTAATTGTGCAATACGGTCACCAATATCAATACTGAATTCCGTATCACCGCGGTTCCAACATGAAACAAATAACTGCCCTTGGTAATCAGAATCAATTAAACCGACTAAATTACCCAAGACTATGCCGTGCTTATGCCCCAAACCTGACCTTGGCAAAATAACAGCAGCTAAATTCGCATCGCTAATATGAATAGCCATACCCGTTGGAATTAACTTCGTTTCTCCAGGCTTAAGTAATAAAACCGCGTCCAAACAGGCACGCAAATCCAATCCAGCAGAACCGCTAGTGGCATATTCGGGCAAGGGAATAGATTGACCTAATCGGTCATCCAGTAATTTAAGCTGTATTTTTTTCATGGTACCTTTTTGCTATTAATGTCACTAATTCACGAGCCAATTCAGACTTAGGCATACTACCGAACTCCTGCTCACCACCTTTCCAATAGACCGACAACGCATTACTTTCACTATTAAACCCTCCGCTATCACGGCCTACCCAGTTTGCCGCAATCATATCCAGCGACTTTTTTTCTAACTTACCTTTAGCATATTCTTCTAAGTTATCTGTTTCTGCCGCAAAACCAACACAAAATGTTGAATTATCCTGTGTTGCGACATTGGTTAAAATATCAGTTGTTTTAATGAGCGTTAATTGCATCTGCGATGCATTTTTCTTTATTTTATTGTCCGCAATTTCAACGGGGGTGTAATCCACCACGGCTGCTGACGCAATAAAAACATCAGCTTGCTCCGACTTTGACATCACCGCATCCGCCATCTCACTTGCACTAATCACATCAATCCGCTCTACACCTGAAGGCGTTGGTATATGTACGGGGCCAGCCACTAACGTAACGTGCGCACCTGCCTCCATACAAGCTTGCGCCAACGCAAACCCCATCTTTCCAGAACTATGGTTGCTAATATACCGAACCGGGTCGATGTCCTCCCTCGTCGGCCCTGCATTTAATAAAACATTTAAGCCTGCCAACTCGCCCGTTTGGAAATACTCAGCAACCGCTTGTGCTAGTTCTTCTGGCTCAAGCATCCGCCCTAGCCCAACCTCTCCACAGGCTTGAACACCTTCGCCCGGCCCCAGAATAACTACGCCTTGTGATTCAAGCCGAGTAATATTATTTTGTGTGTTTTGATCATCGAACATGGCGCGGTTCATTGCAGGGGCTATCATCACCGTCTTCTCGGTGGCCAATAAAAGTGTTGTCAACAGGTCATTTGCCATACCGGATGCTAAACGCGCAATAAAGTCAGCACTGGCTGGCGCCACTAAAATCACATCAGCCCAACGGGCAAGGTTAATATGCCCCATGCCAGCTTCTTCTTCAGCATCGAGCAATTGGGTATGTACCGGCAAGCCCGATAGTGCTTGAAACGTTAAGGGCGTAATAAACTCTGTCGCCGCTGGCGTCATTACAACACGCACTTCAGCACCCATAGTTTGACATTGCCGCAAGATTTCAGCTGCTTTATAAGCTGCTATGCCGCCTGTCACACCCAGTAATACACGCCGATGCTGAAGTTTATTCACAATATTTTTACATCTTTATTAAGTAATACCCCCATTATGTCATACAACGCGATATATTCTATGGTGCACGCCTCTAACATTATCAAGGATTGATTATGTCTATTACTGACTGGCCAGAATTGGAAAGGCCGCGCGAAAAACTATTAAGCCGAGGCGCCGCTTCCTTATCCGATGCCGAACTTCTCGCTATTTTCTTACGCACTGGCACTCAAGGTGTTACAGCCGTCGACTTGTCTCGCCTTCTACTAAAGCAGTTTGGCTCATTAAACGCACTAATGCATGCCCAACAAGCCGAATTTTGCAAAGGGCATGGGCTCGGCAATGCAAAATATGCACAATTACAGGCAGTACTCGAAATGGCTCGTCGATACCTACATGAAAATATTAGCAACAAAAGTGCGCTTAACAACCCAAATGACACCAAACAATTTTTAAAAAGCCAACTAGCCCACCAACAACGCGAAGTTTTTGCCTGCCTTTATTTAGATACTAAACATCAAGTCATCGCATTTGAGGAATTATTTTTCGGCACGATTGATGGCGCAAGCGTACACCCACGAGAAGTCGTTAAAAGCGCGCTCCAACATAATGCTGCAGCCGTTATTTTTGCTCACAACCACCCGTCAGGTAATCCGACACCAAGCCAGTCTGATATAAATATTACCCACCAATTAATTAGTGCTTTAAAATTAATTGATATTAGAGTTCTGGACCATTTAATCATCGGTAATAGCGAGACCTCTTCACTTGCTGAACTAGGCCATATTTAAGCCTAAAATCTAGATTTTTCTTTACTCAATCATCGTATTCTGGTATAAATTCGCACCGTTTCGCAGTAAGCTGCCAATCAATTAATTTTAATAGAGGTTTTATCATGTCTAAAGTATGCCAAGTCACTGGCAAGCGTCCAATGTCGGGAAACAATGTTTCTCACGCGAAAAATAGAACTCGTCGTCGTTTTGAGCCGAACCTTCATCATCACCGTTTTTGGGTAGAAAGCGAAAACCGTTTTGTTCGCTTACGCGTTTCAGCAAATGGCATGCGTACAATTGACAAAAATGGTATCGACGCTATTTTGGCTGACATTCGCTCACGTGGCGAAAAAGTTTAAGGACTGAGAAAATGAGAGAGAAAATCAAACTAGTTTCAAGTGCAAAAACAGGTCACTACTACACGACGACTAAAAATAAACGTAACATGCCTGAAAAAATGGAAGTCAAAAAATTTGACCCAACCATCAGACAGCACGTAATGTATAAAGAAGCTAAAATTAAATAGCCTCAAGATAAAGCAACAAATAAAAAGCCCGTCAAATTGACGGGCTTTTTTTGATGTCTAGTAAGGCAATATAAGACATTCCATCTTTTTCGACACACCGCAAAACCTTCAAAAATTTACCACTACACGGCCCTGCAAAACATTCGCCTGTCTCTATTTTAAACATCGCACCATGAATGGAGCATTGAATATACAAACCCGCTCTTGTCAAAAACTGATCTGGAGTCCAGTTCAATGGCGCACCCGTATGGGGGCAACTGTTTTTGTATGCCCGTAACGTCATATCTTTCTCGCGCACAAAAAAACCGCTACAAGCGCCTCTTCCTTCAAGGTTAATATCAAAGGCTCTGGAGCTCAGGCCTTCAAGCGTCCCAACTTCAACCGCTTGTACATACTTGGCCCCATTAATTTCTATTTCTTTTACTTCCACCAGCCTTTTTTCTTTTCTTTAGGTGGCTCATCAGGAAGCACCTCTTGATTGGCCAGTGTCTGCATGGAAAGTATTTTTTTCTTCAGTGCTAGATTCATTTTTTCACTATTCCCTACTTTCACTTGCATTGCTTGAATATCTTTTCCTGTTTGCTCCCTCACTAGATCCAACTCTGATTGAAGAGCCTTTAGGGCATTTTTCTCTTCTTCAGCAGGTTCCTCATCAAAGTCGGTGACCGATGTCTCCATTTTAATTTCTAGATCAAGCAACATCGTTGATGCATCATCCAGTTGTTTTTCCAACTCTTTTATTCGCATTTCAGATGCATCACTTTCAGCACCTTTAGATGCTTTTCTTTCAACATCGGCAACCTGATGTTTCAAATCACTATTTTTTCTATTAATAGCCTCTAGTTTTTCTTCCAACTCCGCCTTCTCTTTCTCATTAGCATCGCGAGAACGCGTCATCTCATCCACCCTTTTCAACGAGTGCTCCGTTTCATTTTGTGCAGCTAATAATTGCTCTGTTAATTGAGCAACCTTGTCATCACTATCTTTATCAGCATTGGCAATAAACTGCTCTTTTTCCCCTTTAAGTTGTTTTAACGATTTCTCAAGCTCAGTAATTTTTTGCTGTGCAACTTTTGCAATATCGTCACCTGACAGCCTAGCTTGCTTTAACTCTTTTAACTCAACGGATATTTCTTCTTTTTCACTAACGACTAAAGACAAATTCAACTCTGCCGTTTCAAGACTAGCAACTTGCGTTTGAAGGTCTTTCTCAGAGTGCTGGAGTTTATTTTCTAACGCCATCAATTGCTCTTTAAACAAAATCCCTTCTGTTTGCTGCTCTGATGACAACGCTTCTATGGCATTCGTTAGCTCTACACAATGTTGCTCGCTACTTTCAACCAAAGAGCTTGACTCATTAAATGATTTTTTAGATGCCAGCAACTCTTCTTCTAGTGTCTCTTTAGCATTCACAAACGTATCAATTTCCGACTGCTTTAACTCAACAACTTGTTTGAATTTAGTCGACTCAAGACGTGCTTTATCTAGCTCTGCCAACAAGCCCTTTTGGTCCCCTGTAGCAGCAGATAAAACCTTTTCGGCATCAAGAATTTTTTGTTGTAGCACATCATTATCGGTACAGGCTGATACCCATTTCTCTTCGCTAGATAACTGTAGCTCTCT
>Ga0105357_10001505_pt1 | contig 12498 bp, 15 predicted proteins | sample GOMGulsemesocosm_4_FD_83660 | JGI IMG/M metagenome (GOLD analysis project Ga0105357, IMG submission 83660) | Methane-oxidizing microbial communities from mesocosms in the Gulf of Mexico - GOM15B Gulf of Mexico | ecosystem: Environmental > Aquatic > Marine > Cold seeps | place: USA: Gulf of...
TACAACTTCTTCAAGAAAATGAACTTTTTGATGGGGCATATATCAGACCACTTGTATATTTAGGCTATGGGGTTATGGGACTGTACCATAAAGATTGTCCTGTAAAAGTTTCTATTTCTGCATGGAAATGGGGAGCATATTTAGGAGAAGATGGTTTAAAAAATGGTATTCGACTTAAAATCTCTTCTATGACTAGAGGTGGAAATACATCTGGGATGGGTAAAGCTAAAGCAGTTGCAAATTATCTCAACTCTCAAATGGCAAAATATGAAGCAGTTGAAGCTGGATATGATGAGGCACTTTTAAGAGATGATCAAGGATATATAGCAGAAGCAAGTGGAGCTTGTTTTTTCATGGTAGAAGATGGAAAACTTATCACTCCTCCAAATGATAATTCTTTAAAATCAATCACTCAAGCTACAGTTATAGACCTAGCAGCAGATATGGGTATTGAAGTAATAAGAAGAAGAATTACAAGAGAAGAAGTATATATTTGTGATGAGTGTTTCTTAACAGGAACTGCTGCGGAAATCACACCAGTTAAAGATGTAGATGCAAGAATCATTGGGATTGGATCTCGAGGTCCTATAACTGAAAAAATACAATCAGCTTATTTTGATGTAGTTGCAGGTAAAAATGAAAAATATCTTAAAGATTTAACATACATTAATTAAAAAATATATTTAAGATGAACTAAAGTACAATTATATATTATTGCACTTAATATAAAAAAAGGGAAACAAATGCCAATAGATAACGACTATTTTAAAAATAGACAACAAGACAATAAAGGTTCAGAAAATAAATCGAACAACAATAGTAACAAAGGTGGAGGCGGAGGCGGATATGAGCCACCTTTCCAACCACCAGAGATATTTAAAAACTTTAATAAACAATCAGGAATTATTTATGTAATCATACTTATAGTTATAGGTTTATTTATGACAAAACCATATGTTATCATTAACTCTGGTGAAGTTGGTATCAAAGTAACAACTGGTAAATATGAAACTGAACCATTACAACCTGGTTTTCATCTTTTCATCCCAATGATACAAAAAGTTATCACTGTAGATACAAAAGTAAGACTTATCAACTATAAAAGTATAGAAGATATGAGTGGATTTGGTTCTGGAATCAAAATCAATCCTGCTATTAATATCCTTGATGCGAGAGGATTACCTGTATCTATTGAATTAACAGTACAATACAAACTTTTACCACATGGAGCACCTACGACTATTGCTACTTGGGGACTTTCATGGGAAGATAAAATCGTAAATCCTGTTGTTAGAAATATTGTAAGAAATGTTGTTGGTGGGTATAATGCAGAAACATTACCAATGCAACGAAATACAATAGCTACTCAAATTGAAAATGGTATCAGAAAAGAGATTGAATCTTTAGAGGGTAAACCTGTATCTATTGAATCTGTTCAATTAAGAGAGATAGTACTTCCTGCTAAAATTAAAGAGCAAATAGAGAGAGTACAAATAGCAAATCAAGAATCAGAAAGAGTAAAATACGAAGTTTTAAGAACAAAACAAGAGGCTGAAAAAAGAGCTGCTAAAGCTATCGGTGATGCTGAAGCAAATAGAATTGAAGCACAAGGTCGTGCAGATGCCGTTACAATCGAAGCTGATGCTCAAGCAAAAGCAAATAAATTAGTAGCTCAATCATTGACAGAAAAACTTTTACACTTAGAACAAATTAAAGTTCAAGGTCAGTTTAATGAAGCATTGAAAGTTAATAAAGATGCTAAGATATTCTTAACTCCTGGTGGTTCTACTCCAAATATTTGGGTAGATACAAAAAACGCAGCAAGAGATTCATCAATCCGATAACAAGATAAAGGGATTTTCCCTTTGTCTATTTATATTATTATGCAAAAAATTAAATATATTATAATCTTTACACTTCTTTTAGCACTAGGGATGGTTTATATTCAACTCATCGACTATAAAAATATCACAGGTACATTACTCAAAGATAATCAATCAAATAAAAATACAGTACAAATACTAGAAAATAAAATATCTCTATTAGAAAATACCACTCAAGAATTAAAAAATACTATCATATCATTAGAAGAAAATCTATCATTAACACAAATGAAACTAGATACACAAAACTATACTCAAGAAAACAATGCAAGTATTGACTTTCAAGACCCATCACAATCAATAGAAAATATACTAAATAACACAAATGATGAACTTAACCTACAACCAAATATTACACTAGATAATGAAAATCAAATAACAGGTTTTGGACTAGAATATAAGACAAAATTTTAAAGGCATCTCCCAATGGAAAATATAATCAAAAAAGTAGACTTTGAAAAACAAAATGGACTCATACCAGTAATCACACAAGATCATGAAACAAATGAAGTATTAATGCTAGCCTACATGAATAAAGAAGCACTAGAATTAACACTAAACACAAATTTTGCACACTATTTTAGTAGGAGTAAACAAAGAATTTGGAAAAAAGGAGAGAGTTCAAATCATACCCAAGAGATACAATCTATCAATATAGACTGCGATAATGACACTCTTCTTCTCAAAATAAAACAAAATGGTGTAGCTTGCCATACAGGACGAAAATCTTGTTTTTTCACTGATTTAAAAACAAATACAATAGCAAGTGAAATTGAGATTGATACAACATCAGCTTATGGAGTTATAGATACACTCTATCATACTATTCAAGAGAAAAAAAATGATGATCCTACAAAATCATATACAGCAAAACTTTTGCAGGGTAAAGAAAATTCTATGCTCAAAAAGATCGTAGAAGAAGCAGGTGAATTTACCTATGCTGTAAAAGACAATGATATAGAAGAGGTGATATATGAAGGTGCTGATCTGATGTATCATTGTTTAGTTGCACTTGCATCAAAAAATGTATCCCCAGATAGAATCAAACAAGAGTTATCAAGAAGATTTGGATTAAGTGGAATAGAAGAAAAAAATTCCAGAACTGAAAACTAATCTAACAGTAAAGTTTCATTTCTACTCATATAACCATTTTTTACATAAAATATTATTTACTATATGTGTAATATTGTAACTTTTATTCTCCTTTGAATAAATATAATTAAAATTATTAGTATATTTATTTTATACAGAGAAAACCAAGAAATATTTAGCTATACTTGTACTAACGAAAGATGATTCAAGTTGCACAACTTTATATTAGATTTTCAACCACCTTACTTGTAGGGTGTATTTAAACAAAAAGGAATTTGCATGGCAGATTTAGTAAATGGAACAGTAAAATGGTTCAACGGTGAAAAAGGTTATGGTTTTATTGAACAAAAAGATGGCGGAAAAGATATATTCGTTCACTTCAGACAAATTAATAAATCAGGTTATGATAGAGCTTCATTAAACGAAGGTCAAGAAGTGACTTTTGAAATTGGTGAAGGCGAAAAAGGTCCTCAAGCGGAAAACGTTACAGGTCTATAAGACTTTCTTTCGAGCAGTCTTTGCTCGAAATTCTTTACTCTCAATTTAATTTTTACTTATTCAGTCAAAAATTTTAAGAAAAAAATCCCACTTTTTTATCTTTATCAAACATACTTTTTTCTTCTTTATGTATTTCGTCTATAAAATCTTCTGTTTTAAATAATGGATCATCCATAATAGCCAATTTATAAGCTGTGTTTTTGATAATTAATTCAATTTGACCACCAGTTAATTTTGCACTAGTCAATTTTCCGATATCAAAATTTTTATCAAAAGGTAAGGTTTCAGGAAGTAGTTTTTCCCATAATATTTTTCGTTGTAATTCATCTGGTTTTAAAAATTCGATTTTATAATTAAATCTTCTTGAAAAAGCCTTATCTATACTATCTAGTAAGTTAGTTGTAGCTATTAAAATACCATCAAAATTTTCTATTTGATCCAAGAAAATATTTTGCATTTGATTGTGCATCTTGTCACTACCACTAATTTGACCACTCACTCGATTACTTAAAAATTGATCTGCTTCATTTAAAAGTAAAATTGGTTGGGATTTTGTCTTGAGACAAAGATCTTTATAATCATCAAAAATCTTTCGTACATTTTTTTCACTCTCTCCCACATACATAGATAAGATTTTACTACAATCAAAACTAAGCACTTGCTTTTTTAAGGATTTTGCTAAGGCTAACGCCGTGATTGTTTTACCTGTCCCTGCTGCTCCATAAAAAATAATTCTTGCATCTATACTTTTCTTTTTATCTTTTATTCCCCATTTTTTCAATCTATCTATAACTTTTTTATCTACTTGTTGTAGAAGTAAATTGAGGGTACTTTTTGTTTTATCGTTAAGAACAACATCTTCTAAGCTTTTTTTAGGCTCTATTAACTCAAACATCTCTTGTTCTTCTATTAGCATATCGAGTTTTATTTTTTGCTTTCGCGTTCGTTTTTTAATGGGGTGTGATATTTTATACAAAATCTTTTCTGGAATATAAAAATTTCTATTTATCCCACCAAAAGGGCTAAGCATCTCATCATAATCAATAAGACCATTAGCAATAAGTATTCCGCTCTCTTCCAATAAACTTCTATATTTAATCTTTTCATAATCATCAGAAGAAACCAATGCTATTAATGAATTCATATCTCGTATAGACTCATCACTCCCACCATATTCCTCTTTTAAAAGGGCTAAAAATATCATTTGTTCTTGTTCGTTTAATTTATTTTCACAAAAAAAGTCTTCTAGCATAATAGTAGTCGATGTTGTTTCGATTCGTTCTTTTATTCTATTTTCTAATAATAAAAGTTTAGATCGTAATCTATTTGCATTTGGTGAGTTCTCATTAAAATTGTGTTTGATTATATTTAATTGTTGTGCTAAATCAATTCTAAAAAATTGATCTTGTAAATACTCCAAATGATCAGAATATTCTTTTATCTCTGGCAAAACCAAATCTAAAGATCCCATTTCTAAAAGTTTTAAAAATGAAGAACTTAATTTTACTGGTGTATTTATCAATTCTAATTGAGATAGCTCAGAAAGTTTTGTCGCAGAAAAATTACTTTGAACAATCCATCCAAGTTCAAGTAAATTTTTCAATAAAAATATTTTATCTAAATGCTCGTAGATTTTTAAATCATAGAACTCTGATAAAATATCAATAACAAGTAAATTATCCACAGCTAAAATATATTGCTTTGTTAAATACTGTAAAATTTTTACTTCTTCTACATCACATTTAAGTTGTGTATAAATATTTAATTTAGCAATATCTTTTGACTCTATAAACTCAATTACATTCTTCATTTTTTCCCTTAAACCATGACAATGAATATTTGATATCATCATTTATTTGTTTTTTCAAATCCTCAAATTTGTCAAACTTTTTATTATTTCTAATCTTTTTTATAAATTCTATTTGTACATTTTTTGGAACTTCTTGATCAAAATCTTTTTCTAAAATATGAGTTTCTATAGCAAATTTTCCATCTGTCGTTACTCTATGACCCAAAAAAGTAAGAGAATTGTATATTCTTTCATTTAACTGTGTTTTTGTTATATAAATACCCTCTTGTGGTATCAGAAAATCACTTACTTTAAGATTTATTGTTGGAACAAATTGCTTTTGACCTAAGCCTTGTCCTTGTATTACAAAGCCACTAAATTGATAATTATATCCTAATAATTTGTTTGCAAGTTTTATATTACCATCTCTTAAATATGATCTAATAATTCGAGAATGTACTGGAATATCGTTTATTTTATATTCTTCAACTATTTCAACTTCTCCATCAAAAAGTTCTATTAAATTTTCACTATTATATGCGGCACTATGTCCAAAATGAAAATCATATCCGACCACTATTTTTTTTAGATTTGGAAACTCTTCTCTTAAAAGTTTTATAAATTGTTTTCCATCTAAATGTTTAATATTTTCTAAGGGATAAAAATAAATTGGATACTTAGTATGCTTTTGTCGATCCATTAAAGGGGAAATATTGGCATAATTTGTTTGGATAACAATTATACCACCATTATCATCTAATTTATTAAATAATTGTTGATGAGCTAAGTGCATCCCATCAAAACCACCTATTGCAATACTAGTAATCGTATTTTTTTTAATAACTATTCCTTTTAAACTAATTTGGTATAATATCTAAAAAAAATTAAGGATACTATTATTGAACTGTAAAATTAATATATATCAAATCGTAAAAAAAACAAATGACAATTTTGAACCAATTATTCAAGAATTTATTAAGATGTCTAGTAGATGGGCGAAAGTAGAAGTTCATAGTTTATTTACAAAACAGATTTCTAAAGCACAATCAATTGGAGAAAAAGAATCTCATCAAGCATATAATGAACTCTATGTTCCTAAATTATCTTCTGGCTACAATATAGCACTAGATGTATTGGGACAAAAACTAGATAGTTTTAAATTTTCTAAATTAATTGAAGACAAACTGACTATAAATTTTTTTATTGGAGGAGCGTATGGGTTTGACAGAGATTTTTTATCAAAATGTGACAAATCCATATCTTTAAGCGAATTAACTTATGCACATAAAATCGCCAATATTGTTCTGTGTGAACAAATATTTCGCTCATTATGCATACTCAATAACCATCCTTATCATAAATAATTTAGTAAAAATTAGTTATACTCCTTAAATTATATTAATAGGATAAGAAATTGGCTTCAACGAAACAAATAGAAGAGTTAAAGATACTGTTAAATCAAAGATTAATTACAATTGAAAGTAATATCTCAGATGGAATTGATAATATTTCAAAACTCAATAATTTAGACTGTAAAGATGAACTAGATTTTGCAGAAGCTAGTAGTGATAGCTTTACCTCTGGTATCATTATTCAGCAACAAAAACAAGAATTAAAAGAGATAAAAGAAGCACTAGAAAGTATTAAAAATGCTACTTATGGTGTTTGTGAAATGTGTGATGAATTAATTGCAATGGGTAGATTAAAAGCAAAACCATTCGCGAAATTTTGTACAGACTGTAGAGAAATTCACGAAAATAATAGTAACTAAATTAAAAGGATTAAAATATGGGATTAAAAAAATATATTATAGGTTCATTACTACTTGCAATAGTTGTATTTGGGTATACTTTTAGTATTGAAGCAGGAGACTATAGAGTTGAAGTATTAGATTTTACTTTAATTTTACCAGTTGCATTATGGGTAGTATTGCCTATGATTACACTACTAATATTAACGATTATTCATATTTTATTTTATGGTTTGAAAAACTACTTTTCTATTAAAGCTGTAGCAAAAGATTCTCACGCACTCATCTCTTTAATCAACAAAAGACTTTCAAATGAAACATCCACAGTAAAATTTCAAAATCAAAACTTCAAAGAGATAAGTTCAATCCTTAAACAACTGGATATAGAAGTTTCAAATAGTAACTTTAGCTCAACAGATAAAGAGATCTCCAAAATAGTTGAACAAATATTTGAGATCAAAGCTGGTAAATATATCTCATCAAAAGAATTAAAACTAGAAAAATCAAATCCTCTTATGATACTGAATACAAAAAATAGAATCTCGCTAGATGATAATTTTGCTTTAGAAATACTCAAAGATCCAAGTAAATATTCTCAAGATATTATCAAATATTCGTTTTTAAAAGTACTTGAATCAAAATCAATAACATCTGTTAAAAAAGTTCTTCCTGAGTTAACTCTTGATACAGAGATGACAAAAGCACTGTTGAAAAAAGACAGTACTCAAAAGCCTGAATTTTCTATGACTAATGATCTTATTATCAATCTTATCAAAAAGGTTGAATTTTCAAATATAGAATTAATAGAAATAGCAAAAGATTATAAAAAATCTATGTCACCAGATCAATTAATCAAACTTTTTGAAATTTTATCACAAGAAAAAGAGGAATATACAACTGCATACCTTTTCGTATTGGCAGAGTATGAGATGATTGATAAAATGAGAGATATATTAGTAAATAGTGCAACAAATGAGTATATTGCATTTAAAGCACTTGTTGATTTAAAAGATGCTGGAAAACATGTTTATTCTGTAGAATCATTAAGTTATAAATAATCTTCCATATATGAATCAACTTATCGATTTTTCAAAACCTGTAATCGCACTCGCTCCACTTGCAGGTTATACAGATCTTCCATTTAGATCAGTAGTCAAAAACTTTGGTGTTGACTACACGGTTAGTGAAATGATTAGTTCAAATGCACTAGCATACAATAGTGAAAAAACTCTCAAAATGCTAGAAAAATCACCAAATGAAGATCCTTATTTTATTCAGCTTGCAGGCAATAAAACTGAAATACTAATAGCAGCAATAGAAAAACTAAATGCTATCGATGGTATTGCAGGGATAGATCTAAATTGTGGATGTCCTGCTCCAAAAGTATTTAATCATGGTAGTGGTTCAAATCTTTTGGGGGATTTACCACGATTGCAAGAGATGCTACGAACTATAAAAAAATATTCTAATAAACAATATACTACTTGTAAAATAAGAATAGGTGTAGATGAAAAAATACCTATTGATATTGCAAAAGCTATTGAGGATTGCGGAATAGATTTCATTGCTGTACATGGAAGAACAAAAAAAGGTGCCTATAAAGCAGCTGTAGACTATGATGCTATTGCAAGTATTAAACAAACTATTAGTATTCCTGTCATAGCAAATGGAGATATTACAAACCTTGAAAAAGCAAACTATGTCCTAGAGCATACAAAAGCAGATGGAATAATGATAGGTCGTGGTGCGATAGGAAAACCATGGATTTTTCATCAAATTGCATCTGGAAATGATACTATTTCAAGCAAATTAAAAAAAGAAATCATAGTTGAACATTTAACTAAAATGGTAGCTCACTACAATGATTATGGGGTAGTTATGTTCAGAAAGCATCTTCATACTTATTCAAAAGGCTATGATGGAGCAAATAACTTTAGAGATAAAGTAAATCATATTACTGATCCAAAAGAGATGCTAGAACTTATAGAATTATTTTTTTAAATACTCTCTATTAATAGCAAAAAAAAAGGTCAAGTGGTTTCCCACTTGACCTTTTTTGATACTTGTATTGATTACCCTAAAAATGGGTTTGCATATAATGCAATTAAAGCAATAACAAGTGTATAAATAACTTGTGCTTCGATCATCGCTAAAGCAATAAACATTGTAGTCATAAGTTTTCCACCCATACCTGGATTTCTAGCAGTTCCTGCAATAGTTGCAGCAGCTGTATTACCCATACCAACAGCACCACCAAGTGCAGCAAGACCAAGACCAACACCAGCAGCAAGTACTGAGTAAGCTTTTAAAGTTTCGTTAGCAACATTTGCATCAGATGCAAAAGCAGCAGTTGCCATAGCAACCATTAAGATTAAAATTTTGTTCATAGTAGAACCCTTGTAATAATTTATTTTTTAAAAGTCTGTTCGGATAGCGTAAACATCTCATTACAAAGATGCCAATATAAACATAAATGCCTATATTTCCCTACTTAACACTTCTAATTAAAGCCATTATATATAAAAATAAATTAAAAGTCAAAATTATTCTTAATAATTTCCTCAATTTTTTCAATATTATTATCTAAAGAGTGCATAGTAGCTATTTTTTGATTTTCTTTTTGTATTTTTTTCAATTCATCTTTATTTATAAGTAAAGAATCTACTTTAAAAGAGACACTTCTATCCTCAGAACTTTGGATCAAAGAAAAAGCATCAATTATCTCTGAAGCATAATTACTTTCCATTAAAAACACAGCATTTCTATAATACATAGCTCGTAATACATCATTAGAAAAATATTTTTGTTGTGTAGGTAAAATAAATATATCTGATGCCATAAAGACCTCATCAATATTTTTATAATTTTCAAGTAATATATAATTAAACTTTGTTTCTGATCTTTCCATCTTTAATTTTAAAGCTCTTATTTGATTTACTGATGATTCTATAATGAGTGTAAAATTATCTTTATACATCCTTGATATAACATCAAAAACTACTGATAAACCATTTCTTTCTACATCTTTTCCTCTAAAAAATATAATTTTTGATTTTTTTTCAATAGTATGCTTTTTTCTAAATTGCTCTTTGATCTCTTTTGTATATTTATTTTTTACATATAAATAAGGTGTCAGAACATTTATTTTTGAGATATCAATATTTGGTATTTTATCTGAAATTTCTTTTTGTACTTTTTGTGAAGTTACTATGACTATAGTAGAGTTTTCGATCATAGAAACTGCTTCACTTGATAGAAAGCCCTTATGAAAATATATATCAGGATATTTATTTTCTTTTAATAACAACTTCGATAAAAATGAAGGTTTTTCATAATATGTTACATCATATTTTTTTTCTAATTGTAAAGTAAGATTTGTTTTATTTTTAATTCCAATTTTAATACTATTCATAAAATAATAGTATTAAAATATATATTAAAAACTGTTAAAACTTATTTCTCATATCGAATATTTTCATTTATTAAAGGTCATAAATGATTTAACAACACACTCAATACTATTTTTTATATCCGTTCCTTTAGTATCCATAAAATCAACTTGCATTTTATATATAGTTTTATTATGAGTATCTTTTACTTCAAATACAGTATATCCTGCATATTTTTTACTTTTTTCTGTTTTTTTACCAGGGTCCTTTTTATCATTTTCATAAATATAATACGACATTTGATATTGTTCATTATTATCTTCATTGTATATTATATGTCTTTTTAAGGCATTTTCAAACATCATATCAGTCTGTTCCAAGGAAATATGTTTAAACAATACGGACTCTTGATATATTGGTTTTTCTATCCTAGAACTAAATGATATACTACCATGCTCTATTAAACGCTGTGCATAGATGATATCCTCATTGGAAAATCCTCGTTCAAAAGAGGTGACCTTTTTTTGACAAGGTAACCTTTTTGCTTTTCCTGGTATTTTATCTTTTGACATTTCACTATAAATACTATCACCTACAAAATACCCTATAAATACAATTATAAAAACTCTTAAATACTTTTTCATTAGCTATTCCTGTACACATACATTACGATTGGTCATATTTTTTATTGTTTGATATAGAACAATAAAAATAATGAGTGTTGTCGTAAATAACATGAAATATGAGCCATAAAACAATACAGTATCATTTGTCTTATGATACATAAGCATTGTACTTATTGACATAGAGGCTATAGGGAAAACAAAAGCCCACCAAGAGATGAAAAATTTTATTTTTAAAAAGTTTTTATACATAAATAGTATTAGTAGTGTAAAAAAGATTGCCATATTAAATAAAAAAGTTGCAAAAATATCAATAACACCAAACATCTTAAAATATGCCAAAAATCCAACAGCAGGTGGGGCAATAAGGATAAAGAGTGTGGGCATAAATTTTTCTGCTAATTGGTGATGAAATATAATTCTGTTAAATATAATAGCAAATAAAATAAACCAAAAAAACATCCCTACACTAAAGAAATACATCAAGATACCATTACTAGCGAATCCTATCCCAGCAACAGGTACAAGTACATTCCCTACAATGGGTATGAACCAAGCAGGATTTGAGTGATTTAGTTCTTGATTATGGTTAATCCAAAACGATATAGTATGCATCGTTAAATAAAAATGTAACAATGCCCCAGGATACCAAAATATCGCACTTATTGTTGGATCATACTCTTTATAAATAATAGCCAACATCAGCATAGATATAGAAATAGCAGCAAAAAAATTGATTCTTATAGGATGGGAAAACTCTTTTACTACGGCTTCTTTGTACTTGAAATATTTGATGATATATATTATTGATATGATGATAAATGTACTAGTAGTTATATACATAAAAACTATTCCAAATATTTCTGGTATTGTTAACCATAATGCAGCTTTTTGGTAAGTGATAGTTAAACCACTCATTCCCATAACAACAGCATACATCATAATAGGGAAATTTTTTAACCTATTTGTATTATCTATACTAATCATTTGATATATTTATACCTGGATTATTTACAGTCCCTATATAATCATTGTCTACAGAATAGTTAAACTTCACAATAGAATATACAATACCTAGTACGATACAAAAAAGCACCACAAGCTTCACTGTTCTTCTTTTTTCTATGCTTTCATTATCGTGATAATCTTCAATTTGATCTAGTGTTGGTTCATCTTTCATATTTAACTCCTATAATATAGAAGTATAATACAAAGTATTTGAAATATCTCTTAAATTATTAGATTAAATTATTATAAACATAATATATATTTATAAATAAACCTTATTATACCACTTACAAAAATGCCATAAAGCATAAAAATGTTGTTTAAGCTTATTTTTCTTTGCATTTTCATAAATATAGATGATATACTCATCATTAAACAAGTGGGTATTTGCATTTGTTTTTTTTATTTCTAACAATAAGCTATTGCCAAATTCTGCAAAAAGCCATTCATTAAAAGGGCTATTAAA